>ERZ761584.289-NODE-289-length-17578-cov-5.422759_pt1 | contig 17578 bp, 23 predicted proteins | sample MGYA00512168_ERZ761584 | MGnify/ENA primary metagenome ERZ761584 (study PRJEB28899, sample SAMN03785564) | bioreactor sludge metagenome | biome: EBPR Sludge; feature: EBPR Bioreactor; material: 0.22µm filtered reactor supernatant | place: Saint Lucia: Queensland...
CTGCTGCGCCGTCCACGCTGGCACGAGGCCCCCCGTGCTCGTCTCAAAGGTCAGCCCCTCGGTCAGGTCACCACCAATGACTTGGACGGCCGTGTAGCACTCGTTGCCGTCGAGAGACAGGCTTGGCGGATGGATGGGATCAGTTCCCATCTGGAGTTCGAGCCAATCTTGCGTTCTGGTGTCCCAGATTCGGATCGTCCCGTCCGGCTGAATCTCAGGCCCCGCCCATGGCGCGTTGTCCCGCAAGATGTTCTCGATCTCTCCCCACAACTTCGATCCGCTGATGCGGATTTCGGTGGGCACGATCGTCAGGACCGCAAGATCGCCAAGGGTGGCCGCGCGAAGAACGGCCTGGCTTCCCGTGCCCGAGTTGTACGCTCTCCCAAGCCCCGGGTTGTTCACGTCGATGAGAGGCGGATCGGCCGTGTAGGCCGTCACGCCCTGATACCACAACTGGGTGGCGTGCGTGTCATAGGTCAGGATGCGGCGGACGATCTCGCCAAGCTGGAGCCCCGCATTGGAGAGGTCGTAGTCGTTGTCGTCCGGACTGAGATTGAACGTGATGTCCGTCTTTCCGTCGACCGGGTTCGTCACGCGGATATCGTCCGCAAGGTACTTCAGCCCCGCGCACGAGTAGGAAACGATGGGACATCCCTCAATTCGCATGGGAGCCGACTTGATGACTCCCACGAACCGGGAAACATAATCCACCTCGTTTATCGTTCCGTCCGCATCGAAGTCCTCACCAACGAGCAATTCCACCCGCGCGTCGAGCGAGTACGAGGGCGAGAACACTCCATACTCCGCAAACTCAAGCTCATCAGGACCGTCGAGATTGTGGAGGAGCCTGCGCGTGATGTGGACGTTCATCGAGTCGCGAGCGACTACGACGCCGTTGACCTTCAGGCGTTCGATCGGATCGAGGGCTGGCATGGATCAAGGCCACCCGGGTCGGTTGTTGCGCCAGGGGTCTTCAGCCTGCATCATCATCTGGCGGATCTGTCCCGCCTGGATTTCCGCCATCTTGCGAGCCCACGTTCCTCGCCGCTCGGAACCAACCATTGCTCCGATGACGGCCTGCGTATTCGCGATCATTTGTTCAAGCGCGCCGGACAACTCCTCCACGAACTTGGCTGCCGTATCCGCCGCGCCCTGATCTCCAAGTCCCGACCGCTTCAGAAATGCGAAAGCTTGCTCGAATCCGGTCTGTTGAGCCTGTTCCAATGTCCCGCCACCGGCAACGACACCTCTCATGATGTTGGCAAGGTCACCTTCGACCATTCCGCGAAAGGCATTCGCTTGAATCGTGGCTTCCTGGTCTTGATTCGCTTCTCGTTCTTGTGCGGCTAGCTGTGCCTTCTTTTGGGCAAGCTCAAACTCCTTGGCTTCAAGCAAGAGCGAGTCCGCAAGCTCATTCTGTTGCTGTCGCTCAAGCTCCAGAAGTTTCTTTTCTTGAGCAATCCTCTTGTCTTGAGCAATGACAAACAAATCCGCCTTTGCTGACGCCTTAGCATACGCCTCGGTTGTTTTCTCCAGCGCGTCAGCCAATTCCAACATCTTCGTGTCGTTGGTCGCTTGCCCAACCTCTCGGTACTTGTGAATTAGTTCTTCGAGGGCATCTTCCGATCCGCTAGCCCTCTTGATGAGATCGCCAAACAGCTTCTTGGCCGCATCCTTTTGCTCTTGGAGGACTCCCTCCATTTGGGCTTTCGCTTGTTCCTCTGCGTTATCGCCCCATATGTAGTTCCATAGTTGCGAGCCCAGCTCTCCAACGAGTCCGCCATGCCCACCAGCTTGTAGGGCGTCCCTCAACTTGTCTCGAAGCATCTTTCCGGGATCGCCCATATCCGCGATTGCTTGTTCGAGGTCACCCTTCAGCAAACTCTTGTCGCCAATGATGGAACGCAGGATGTTGTTGCTTGGTCCGGATTCTCGTGCCTTTTCCAGGAGCGAATCGAGAACGGGATTGATGCCCGACAACTTCTCCTTAAGTTCCTCTGCGTCCTTCCCGGCCTTTTCGTAAGCAAGTCCCAATCCCAACGCGCGGTCAATCTGCTTATGGAAGACCGACGTGAGTATTCCCGCCGTCACACCCAACGTCTTTAATGCGGGATGGGGAGCCATCGACCCGAGAAAGATCAGGTTATTGGCGACGTTGCGCGAGCCATACTGAAGGTCATCGAACATGATCGCGACGGCCGCCAGCATGTTGGCGAGCCCGCTGAATCCTGTTCCGCCAAGCGCGCCACCCGCGCCGCCGTTGAACGATCCTCCACCGCCCCGCGATCCTCCACCGCCCCGCGATCCTCCACCGCCTGTTCCCGCCGCCGCCGCCGTCGCCGCGACACCAGCCATTCCCACGGCCACGGCCGCCGTCTGCGCCGCATTGGCGACATTGCCCATCGCCGCAGCGTGCTGGTTCGCCGCCGTCGCCGCATGAGCTGAGGCTGCTGCCTGCGCCTGCGCCGCCTGCGCCTGCGCATTCTGAGCTGCGCCAGCGTTCTTGGTGGCTTGCGCAAACGCCTGCGTGGCCGTTGTGGCCGTGACAGCCCCAGACGGATTGGCCGAAATGTCGATTCGGTAGGTGTAGGTGTCGCCAAAGTTTGCCATACTGGAGACGAACAACTCCTAGGAGGGAATCATGCGCCGATCGCTCGTGATCGTTGCCGTACTTGCGATGACTGGTTGTTCAAGCCGTGTTGGCGACATTGCCACCATCAGCCGAACCGCTACGTTCTGGCCTGACTCCATCGTGGAAAACGATGAGGTCATTACAGGTGAAAAGTTGCTCGATCGCTTTTACGCACAGATGCCGAAGCCGTCATCCATCGACCTTTATCAGAAGCACGCTCAAATTCTCGATGCTGGCGATCGCGTTCGCGTCGTCTCTCGGGGCGTGTCCGCTGGCGGGAAGGCTTACTACACTGTCGTCGTGATCGAGGATGTCGGCCCCTTCGCCAATTCGATGGATGGCGAACGTGGACTGATCGAAACACGGCAACTCAGGTGAAGCTGGCAACCGCGTCCGTCGTCGCGACCCGGTCAAAGAACGCCTCCACCGTGTACGACTCGCCATGCACGTCGGACAGAGGAAGCGCTCGCTTGTAGTCCGTGATGCGGGCCTGCGCCTTGAGGTCGAAGGTCAGCGTTGGCGACGTGGCGTGAGTCATGACCAGCGTGCAATTGGAGCATGCGTTCCGTGATAGGTACAACGCTTCGATGTCCGGGCTGATCGTGAACAGCTTGGACACTTGAATCTTCACTGATCTCCCAAATGCCCGAATCGGCTGCGCGTATGTTCGGTTGTCCTTCCGAACGATGAGATCGTTTTCCACGCCTACCGTCACGCTGTCGTAGTTCTGGTGGACCGTCCCGTTGACGGTCAGCGCACATTCCGTCAGGTGGTACGGGGCGGTGCTTGGGTAGTATGTGAGCGTCGTTGGCTCTACGTCCTGGCCAATGGCCGCGATTCGTTGCGATCCCACCAGTTGAGCCGAGAGCACGGCCGCGCCGCCCAATGTACTCCGGCTCATCGCCACTTCCATCGACTGAACCTTGAACCCATCGCCTCGATACTTCGTCAGCGTATTGGTGTCGTCCGTGATCCCCCAGGCGAAGATGGCCGACGCGCAGTCGCCGACGGGTTCCGTCGTGGTCCACGGCGACGTCTGGCCGCTGTTGATCCGGTTGAAGCCCCACCCAACGAGGAGGTCGTCCTGAGCTGGATAGAGGAGCGTCCTCAGACTGGCCGTCAGGCTGGAGGTCGTCCCAACGTGCCGCTCCGTCTTCGCCGACGCCAGCGCCGTCTTTACGGCTTCCCTGTCAGGCATCCAGACGGGGTTCCAGTCGTCGTCCGCCGAAAGTTCGATCGGCAGCCACTTGGTGCCCAGCGTCGTATTGTCGAACAGGGTTCCCGAGCCCGTTTTGTAGGCCGACTCGGTAACGAAGTTCACCCATCGTCTTGCCATTTCAATACCCCCTGATTCGATAAGAAGCCGAGATTGCTCCGTCGGCCCGGGTTCTCAACCGTTCGCCCTTTTGCTCGATCGTGATCGTTGGCTGGCTCAGTAGGGCGGGTTCACCGTTGAATCCGATCGCCCCCAGCGCGGCCCGAAGTTGCTGGCTGATCGACGCGTCTTGTGGGTAGACCGCCTTTTGCACAAGCCCCCACAAGTTGATGGCTGAGAGTGGGCGATTCCCCGCAAGGAAGATCCGGATGCGGATCTCCAGCGTCGACTTCTGGAGCACGTTGGCCCAAAGTTGCCCATCCCTCGGTTGCGGCCACAATTCCACGCATGGGCATTGCTCAAGCGTGATGAGAGCCGGGTTGTCGCCAAGCTGGTCAATCAAGTCCTGGTTCGATCGGCCGGGAACGATCCATGTCCGGACAACATCCGAAAGAACCGCGTCGGTCTGGATTCGGTTGGCGAATTCCAGGAACCCGCGCGTCGACGTTTCGTTGTCGACGTTGAGATAGGGGTCGCGAGTCTCAACCGCCATGCATCACCTGTAGGATTGATCGCGCCCAAGGGCTTCACCTGGCGCGAGCGGACGCCACATTGCTGGGGCCGGCTGGCCAGGCACGCGCGGGAAATTGGTTGCCCGTCCGCTGAACACCACCTGAGGGGCATATCGCGAGAGGATCTTGCGGAACCCATCAAGCCCCGCAGGATCAAGCCCCAGCACATTGAAGCCGTCACGAAGCCACTTGATTTGCAGGCCCCGTGACCGGCTGGTGAACCCCGCCGTCAGCGTGAACGAGCCCGACCCGTCCGGCCGCACGGCTGACCGGTCGTACCACTGGTGGAAGTCGTCAATGCGGCGCGACTCCTCACCGAACGGAACCAATCGCGTTCGGCAGGTCCACGCCGCATAGTTCTTGCCGCTGTAGTCCGACTTGCCGCCTCGCGTTCGCCATGGTGGGAGCGGCTTTCCATAACGATCCAAGCCGGCAAGGCTGATGTCTCGATTGTGCTCCGCAGCGAACCGCGTCAGCTCTTGCCCGATCTTGGGATCATTCAACGGGCCACGGAACCCGAGCGAACTCGGGGGCGGTCCCTTCGTGAAGATCGTGATCAGCATCAGGCCGCAACCTCGCGCCCCGCCGAAACGAGGAAGAACACCCGCCTCACCCGCTCGGGCACGTTCTCGTCATCAGGCCGAATCTGAGCCCACTGCTGACCGTCGAAGTAGTTCGCGACCAACCCCATGTCCGTGGAGCCGTCGCCGAACACCTCCCACGCCCACCCGCCGCGTGTCACCAGCCATCGCCCGTCGAGATGCCACAACTCAGCGTCGATGCGTGGCGCGAACAACAACCACGGCGGCAGGCCAGCCGCCACCGCCGCACGCCTTGATGGCATGCCCAGAGTGCCAGCCGACTGCATTTCCGCGAGTTCCGCCGCGTTGGACGGCTGGCGTTGAGGGCCCCTCCCGAAACTGACGAAGGGCGCGTTCCGCATCGCTGGGACCGGCTTGCGGCGCCGGTAGGCGGAATAGAGGTCGCTCGACTTCGCGTAGTTCGGAATCTTGGGCCTCGCCCCCCTTCGGTACTTCCTCACTGCCTCAGCTAGGGCCTGCAACTGCGCCTGAGGGGAGATTCCGATGACGTCGCGTGGCCGTGTCGGATGCGTGGCATTCCAGTAGAGGATCTCGGTCCACGAGGGATGGTCTTTTCGTCTTCCCTTGTGGGGCTTGTCTCGCTCGCCACCCTCCACCCGGCCTCTCATGGCCAGCCAGTAGACGATGGCCCGGTTTCCGTTCCACGCACACCGGAGAAGGTTGAACCCGCGCGAGACGAACCGGAACGGCAACAGGGGAGGGCCGTGGCCTCGCTTGTAGAGGCGTCCATGCCAATCCGATCGGCCCGAGCGAGGGATCACCACCGGGATGAGTGGAATCCCGAACGCGTCCAGCCCCGCCGCCCACTCGCGGATCTTGGCTCGGTACATCGCCACCGCCAGCAAACCCCACCACCGCTCCCGATCGCTCGGACGAGGGGGCCTCGTTCGCCACTCCGGGGGCGCCATGTCCGCCCCACTGGCGAGGAAGAAGCACTTAGCTGGCGACTTGACCGACCGAACCGGCATCGGGCTCGCTCTCCGCGTCGAACTTCGTCGGCACCGCCATCTTGGCCAGCGCCTCATCAGCTCCCTGCCTGGTGTCGTGGCTGGAGACCACCTCGGTCCCGTCCTCGCTCTCGACGAACCACGTCAGCGATCGCCGACGAATCACGTATCCGCCACCCATCGCGTCACCTCCCCACGTTCGAAAGGTCGATCGTGTAATCCCCCAGCCCATCGGCGTTGGTGTCGATTTCGGCGACGACCGTTTTTGCGATCTCACCAGCGCGGAACCGGAATTCCGCCGCTCGCTCGGGACGTCCGATCAAGATCAGGCTCAGCGCATAGCACGCGTTCGCCTCCTTGATGTCGTCCGTCACCAGCAACTGATTCGCGGCCAGCGCCGTCTTGAGCCAGGGATTCTTGCCGATCCCCGTGCCGATCCGACTGTAGATCGACCACCCTTGCGAAGAATTCGAAATTCCTCGGTCGTGCGAGTACAGTAGGTCTTCGAACCACGTTCGCGCCCGTGCCCTCTGGACCAGAAAGCCGGCCTGATCGTAGTCGGTCGGAACCTCGATCAAGTCGAATCGCCCATATGTCAGCAGTTCGGCATATGTGCAATAGGTTGAAGGGGTGGCCGTCGCGCCTGGAGCCGCCTCGATCGCCAGTTGCGCGTCGAACGCGGAATAGGTCGATCCTCCGTCGGTTATCCGAATCTGGAGGTAGTAGGTTCCCGGGCTAACACTGGTCGTCTGGGCACCCGAGACCGAAAGGTCGATCGTTCCCGACGCCGCAACCTTCCACGCACACGTTGGCACGAACGAGACGGGTAACGTATCTCCAGGCCAAACCCGTGCCGCCAGCGTCTCCGAGCCCGTGTACGTGCTCGTGATCGCCGAACCGCTCGCGTCTCGCACCGTGATGACCCACGATGCCGCGTCACCCTGTCTGACTGGTCCAAGTGTGGTCATGCTGGATCAGCACTCGACGTATTGGGATCGGGAAGCGTCTTCGCTGCATAGTTGTTCACGGCGGTCGATCGGAACCCCTTGGGCAACGCATCACCGATCCGATCCGCGACTCTTGCGACCGCCGTCGACTTGAACAGCGTGGGTCCGACACGGGGCGTCACCGCGACCCCCGCAATCCGAGCAAACAGCGCTTCACGAAAGTTCCATTCCTTCCACGCACATTCGAAGTAGTTAATAAGTGGCAATGAGTCGAGATGATTATGGATTGGAGGGTCCGCTGTCGGAATCGGTTCAGGTGCCCAAGTTGTTCCCACAACGGTGAGCTGCCTCGCTTGAACAAGATCGAGTTCGGGCCCTCCAGAGCCTCCCATCAGCGGCCAGTATGCCGTCAGGAAATCGGGTGCCACCTGGTGAGGCGACGCGCCACTAGCGAGCGAAGACATTTGCGAGGCGGTCAATAGCGTTGACCAAATCGAAGGGTGGCCAATCTGGCCAAGCCAAGGAAAACTTCTCGCGGAAACCCCAACGGTGGTCCCTCCCACCGTGGTCGTGTTCGTGCTGAACGTGTTCGTGATCGCCGCGTTCGTGGCGTTTCCACGGCTCACTCCATTTATATAGACATCAAGGCGCTTAGATGCAGCGTCGTAGGCCGATCCAATGTGATACCATCGTCCAGCTTGCAATGAGGGAGAGGCGGTTGGATTTACGATGTTGATCGAATTGTCCCGAACGGCAGATTCTAAAACGCCATTGATCGACCTCAATTGAAACCGTATGGGCGCCAAGCTTGAATTTGACCTATCAGTGAATGCGACATATGTGCCAGACGTTTTATCTAACCGCACCCAACATGTTGCCGTGAATGATCCTGAGCCAGATAGGAACGAAACTCCCCCAAGATAGTCGGTAATCGTTCCTGGGAAATATCTGGCCATGTTGAATCAATAGCTCGTAATCTGTCCGACTTCGCCGTCCAGTGTGTGGCCCGTCGAACCAGCCGGCGCGGTGTAGTCGAGCCTGACATTGGACGCGTCGTCCGGAAGAGGGATGGATCGCGTTTCCGTCGCGCTGGCCGTCGTGCCGAACGCGAGAACAAGAAGGTCAAACCACGTTGCCGATCCTTGCGGTTGAACCTGGACTTTGACGACCGCGCCCGTTGTGATCGTTCCTGTGCCGTTCACATGTTTTACGTAGAACGAATGGCGATAGCTTGACGAGATGCCAACCGTTGTGGATTGGCCGGTTCCGGTGACCTGCGTGATCGTCGTGCGCGTCTTGGCCAAGGCCATGAATCAGACTCCCCCTTGGGTCTGAGCGTGCAACTCATCGACCGCCCTCTCGACCCACGTGATTGGGAGGTCGGAAATCCCCGCCCGCTCAGCCAGGGATCGAGTGTCCGTTTGCGACCCACTCAGAATGGCTATCAGCGCGGCGGCCGTGTCCGCGTCGATCGGTGGGGCCGGCAAGGATCGGTAAACTTGCACCCAGAGCATCAGCCCCGTTCGGTTGGCCGATTCGATGTCTTTCTTCAACAGTGGGAACGTCGGATGCGTGATGATTGCAGCCAGTTGAGCCGCCGAACCCGTCGGCGAACCGCCCAACCCAGCCACCGCCCCGAGAAGTTCACTCTCGTAGATAGGCGCGGGAACCGTCCCGCTCACATGAGGCGACGTGAGTGAAGTCCAGACCGCGACAGGATCGAGGTTGCCAGCCAACCCCGACCCCTGAATCAGGTTGATGATTGCCTGAATGTCCATGCCTTCTCCCCATTGGAAGCCAGTCCGGGGCCTCGGGCGCCCCGGATCGCATGGATGTCAGGTTCCAACCACGCCGAGCCCGGACACGATGACTCGGCCGTTGCACGTGTCTTGCGTAGCCGTGGACACGCGACGGAACCGGATGGCGACTGTATCGCCGACCGCAGCCGAATCGAGATTGGCGTTGGCGATGGCAAGAGAGAGCAAGCTGGCCGCTCCACTCGTGGCCTGGAGCGTCACGTCCACCGTCTGCTCGGTTCCCGCCGCCGTGTCCATGTCCACTGTTTCAGCCGCGATCAGCCTTTTGATGGTGATGCCGAATCGCACCACCTTGCCAAGGTCCGACGCGTCCGCGCCGTCATCCCATACCAGCCCCTTGAAGGTCAGGCCGGTTGTGAGGACACCCAAGGGGATGACAAAGGTCGTGTTGTACGTGCCGCCAGCGTTCTTCGGGAAACTGAGTCCCCGAAGGTCCGTCGCCGCGACGTTTCCCGACGCGAAGTACAAGCCATGCTCGTACCCCAACGTCGTCTCCCGCAGCCAGACAGGCGCCGGAAGGCTAGCGACTGCTTCGTTCGCCATGATCGAACCCTTTCAAGCAAGATGAGGAGGATCAGGACTGACCACGCATCAGCCCCGGGCTCGCATCACGCGGTTTCGACAAGGGAGCCGAGTTCCGGACGGGCCACCTTCACACCCCACTGACACGACATCCCGACCACCCACCCTCGATCCTTGAGGCTGTAACCCATCTCGATCATCACCGGGATGTTCGGCTTCGGGAAAACGATGGTCTTGAACTCGGCATTGCTGATCGGGTTGACGGTCACGCCCGCGATGGCGTATCGGTGCATGAGAATGCCAGGCTGTTTGTTGGCGGTGAAGCCCGCAATATGTTGATCCCACTTGACTTGCGCGCCAAGCTGGATCGACAGCCGCGCGTTCTGTTGCGCCACCTGCGCCGCGTTGATTCCGACGATGGATTCCTGAATCCAGTTCGTCGACGCGAGCATGCCGCTGTAGGCGGTCGGATTGGTGACGAAGAACATGTTCTCCACGTCACCGACCGGAGCCCCAGCGCCCGCTAGGTTTTTCCACGCCGTCGCCAAATTGGCGCGGTCAAAGACGTCGTCCGTCGCACCGCTGATGAGCGTGTACGTTGGAAAATTGGTCGTTGTCACCAACGTCGCGATTGATCGGTTCACCTTTCGGAGGACTTCTTCCAGCTTGGGCTGGATGTACGCGTCCCGAAGGTGAGGTGCCGATCGGATCTCATCCCAGTTGCGGATGATAAAGGAGTTCGTGAAGTCCTTGTCGAGCGTGATCGAGAAGTTGCTGTGGACCGTATCGGCCGGTTGGTACGGCCCGCCACCCGCGTCGATGACGTTCGCTTCGTCGACCGTCGGGACGATCACGTTGAGGGATTGGTAGTGGCCGGCGTTGATCGGCTGGTAGTCCCAGTAGATCGACTCGGCAAAGGCATTCTGAAATCGCAGAATCGCAGACGCGTCCGTTGCCGCCGCAACGAGCGTCTGGAAAATCCCACCAGTGCTATTCGGCACGGGACAGCCTCCCGCGACCGCTTACTCAACCACAAGGCGCCCTTCGCGACTTGCGGTTGCAACGGCGGTCTGGTTGGCCTGCATCCATAGCCCATCGGCCAAATTCGCGGCCGAGACCTTGAGCATGCTGGACGAACGGTCGGGAACGCCCCGACCCGACCCCGCTGGAGCCGTCGTCGGCTGAAGCTGGATCTTCGCGGCCGACTGGCCATTGCCAGCCGGTTGGCCGTTACCCTGGCTCTGGGAATCCCCATCGAAGGCCCACGAACGAGCCTCCTTCTGCGCCGTGAGGAAGTCGGCGAAGTGCTCCGGATCGGCTGGGCTTTCGCCCGGCTTCAGGCCGGAGAGGTTGTAGAGATCATCCACACTGGATTCCTTCACGCCCGCCTTTCGTGCGGCGGAACGGAAGGCGTCCCTGTGGTCGCGCTGGGAAAGTTGTCCCTGAAGGTTGCTCACCTGCTTCTTGAGGTCGTCAGGTGCCGCCGATGCGGCCTTGAGCGCCGTGTCTCGTTCGGTCGTGAGTGTCGCCACCTGCGCGTCGAGCCCATTGGCTCGTTCGATGGCCGTCTTCCGTTCTCCCCTCGCCTGCTTCAGCGCAGTCTGAAGGTTCGCCTTCTCCGCTTCGAGGGCGGAAATCCGCTGATTCAGGCTCGCGATCAGTGCTTCGCTCATTCGACGTTGTCCATCTCATCCTCGGGCGCTTCGTCGGGAGGCACGTCGCCACCCGCCACGTCGCTGCCCGGACCACCTTGACCACCAGACCCACCACCCATCGACATCTCTACGCCCATCAACCGCGCCCACTCGGCACGCCGTTCGGCGATGTCCTTCGCAACCTCCCGGGCCTGCGCGATGGTGATCCCACGCCGACGGGCAAGCACCTCGATCGGATCGGTCAAGCCCTGATCCAACTCCCACTGATCGGCCGTGTCTCGATCCGCCGTCGGCATCGGCACCTTGGGCTCGGGCCACGTCACCACCAGTTTCGGATCAGCCGCAGCCGCGAGAAGGCTCGCTTCGTTGTGGAGCAACCCCACAACCGCGCACGAGCGAGCGAAAAGGTCCGTCTCGATCTCGTTCGCGTTTGGCTGACGCGCCCTCGCGCCCTCGTAGAAGGGGATTGCCTTGGCGACCAAGGCCACGCCACTGAGGTCCGTACTGCTGGAGGCCGTCCGAACGATCGTCGCCGGAACCCCCAGCTCTTCAAGAGTCTGATCGACGTAGTTTCGGAGGTCGTTCCACGCCGAATCCACGGCAAGTTGCGCCTGAAGATAGCCAATCTCCGGCGTGATCCGCATGTCGCCCACCCGGGCCATCGGATCGGCGGGAAGGTGGACGAAGTTGTCGGGGTCCACTCTCAACTGCGCCTCGATCGGCATCCCCCGCGCCCACTTGGCGGGGTTGAGGAACACCTGGACGTGTTGCGCGAGGTCGCTCATCGACCGGTCGATCTCGGCGTTGCAGTCAACGAGCGTCTGGCCAAGTCCGCCTTCCCAGAACTCGCAAACCGCTGGCTCATACCTCACGAATGAAAACGGGAGCACGCCTGGATAGGGGCTCGGGCCACTTTCGCTCGCGTCGTAGTACACAACTCGACCCGCCGACGGCTCACCAAACCCGTAGGGGCGCGAGTAATACGTGCGCCTCTCCACCGAGGACCACGCACGAATGCGCGTCCGCCACTTCGAGCCGGCCTTGACTTTCGATCGCGTCGCGACCGCCCACGGCCGCGTCGGGTCGTCGTCCTGAATCCACACGCAGAACTCGTGTGGCCTCCATACCCACCAACACAAGGGCCGATCTGGCTGCCCAGTCGCCTCCAGCTCGATGGCCGCGACGTGTCCGAGGACGCTGGCGCGGTCGGCCGACACGAGCCGAACGTCCGCCTTCACGTCGGCAACGATCGCGGAATACCACGCGCTGAGGACCGTATCTCCCTCAACTTCGCGCTGGGGATGCGTTGGCCAGAGTTGATTGGACAGGAGCCGCGAGACCTCGTAGGCAAATCGGCTCGTGCGCTTGGGCCGCGCCTTGAATTGCTGATCGCTCTCGTCGACGCGCTTCTCCAGGTATTGCTCGTTGAGCCCACGATAGTAATCGTCGGCGCGCAGAGCGTCGTCCATCCGTTCGGCCTCGTTTTTGAGACCGCTCGTGATCTCGTCCTCGATCAAATCGAGCGACGGGACTCCCTGGATATCCGCAACAAAGACGCCCATCAGCAACCCTTGCCGCCCTTGCCCTTGCCGCCCTTGCCCTTGCCCTTGGCCATTGGTCAGTCTCCCCAGAGTGAGCCGGTCATGATGAACGCATCCGCCAAGTCGGGCGAATGGCCGAGGCGCCCCACGAGGGCCTCCTTGGTTTCAAGCTCTAGTTTGTGGGCCTTGTAGCCGTACCGAAGCTCCGCCAGCTCGCGGCGGATCGCCTGTCCATGCTGGCCGATCACGCTGGCCGGAAGCGCAAACGCAGGCCGTGGTCCCACAAGTCGATCGGCCGCTTCCGCCCGTTTGCGGTCGATCAACGAGTAGGGTTGAGACGGATTGGAAGTGATCGTGATCGCAGGCCGTTCGGGATCAAGTCGCTGCCTGAGTGCCCATGCCGATCGCGAACGTCGGTTGGTGTACCTTGTCCCACCCGGATGCGAGCCCAGATAGGGCAAGGCTGAGTAGATGCCCAGCCCTTCGAGGTATCGCCCCATGTCCGGACCAGCCCACCCGCCCGCGTCGTAGACGATCCGGTCGTGAGCAACTCCCCACTGTCTGGCCAGCCCACTCACCAACCCCGCCGCTTCCTGAATCGAGGTCGTCGACGAAACCACAAGATCGAGCACGCCCGCGTCGTCGGTCACAAGGATTACCGTCCGGTCGCGTCCCGTCCCCTTGCTGATGTCCGCCGAGATCGCCCGTGATCCAGAGGGCCGCGCCGCCCCATCCACGAAGCACCGACCAATCCAGTCGTCCGGGATGAGTTGCTGATGAGACTGAGCCAGGAACTCGGCAAGGTACTCTTGGCGATAGATCGCGTCGGGAAGCTCGTCCCGCGCCTGGTCGATCTCGCTCGCATCAAGGAACGGATTGTCATAACTGGTCTGCGTCCAGCTCCGCCAGTTCGACGGCCCCGCTTGGCCTCGATCGTAGAGCTGCTTAAAGTAGTTCCCGCCATTCGGTGATGAGAGGAACCACGCATCGCCCTGAAAGTCAGTCAGGGTCGGGCGAACCGCCTGCGTCCAGCAGTGTTCCAGGTTGGTGGTGTGGGCGGCTTCGTCGAAGATGATCCGGTGATACCTTCGCGATCGCCCCGCCCGTGGACTTCGATCGAACGACCAGCACTCGATCAGACCCCTGGTCCTGAGTTTGATCCGCTTCTGGACAACATCCGTCTTCGCCAGAATCGGCTCAAGGATCTCGACCAGCGACTCCCACACCTCGATCAGCAACTTGTACTCGGGCACGAACCACCCGACATATCCACCCTGCAAGGCCGGTTCAGCCGCAAGGTTGATGCCCATCGTGGTCTTCCCCCAACGTCGTCCGCAATTGACGACGTTGAACCGCGCCGCCTCACCCAGGATCCTCGCTTGGTTCGGATGGGGGGAGGGTAGGCAGATTTCGATGGGCATATCGGACGATCACTTCCACGGGCCCCGAATTCTCCGACTCCTCGTCGCGAATCTCTTGCTCTTGGTTGACCCGATCCACGTCGATCAGGGCACGCGCGGCCGCAACCACCGATCGGTCAGTTCTCGACTCTTCCAGCACGCGCTCCAGGCGGCGCAGGATCTGCGCCCGCATCTCGTCCGTCATCGGCCAGCGCTGGCGGATCGCGGTCTTCATGAGGTGGATGTCCGATCGGCTGGGCCACTCGTCTTCACTCATGGCTCGACAGAGGGCCCCTCGACAGAGGGTGCCTCGTCAACAGTCGCTTCGACGGCGGGGGCGGACTCGATCACCACCACCGAAGCCGGCGAAGGATCGGCGGGCGGAACCACCACCGCCTGCGCGTGGTTCGCGACCGACTCCAGCTCCTCGGTGGTGATGACCCCTCCGAACGCATGGTTGCCGACCTGGATTGTCAGGTTGGCCAGCTCGCCCTCGATCTCGGCAAGCGCCGGGGCCGCAAGGTGGGCAAGGTACTGGATGACTTTTTCGGCGAGCGTGGTCGCGATCATTCGGTGAACCCCGTAAGGATGGCCAAATCGTAGGAGCCCGAGAGACCCGTGAGCGTGGCCGTGAAGCGACCGAACCCGGCCGTGGTCAGCGTGGCGGAAGAGAGGGGAGCGAGCGACCGAACCTCCTCCGCCGTGACTCCTGGCTTGACGATGCCGAGTCCAGGCGGGAAGGCCAGGAGGTCCACCGTGGCCGGGGGCCGGCTGTTCGGCCCCGCCGGGAAGTAGCTGATCCGAAGCTCGTCCGTGGTCGCGTCGATCCGAGTGCGGTCCAACCTCGGATCAAAGGTCAACGAGGCGTCGACGGCGGGAACCGACGGATGCGACTCGGCCACCGTCTCGATCGTGCCGACGAAATGGACAACGTATCGCACCGGTCACTCCCTCTCGATCGTGTAGGTTCGGAGGCCAGTCTGGATTGAGCCGGTCGGGGTCGAAACCTCAACCGGCCTCACGAGTTTGGGGAGGGCGCCCCTGGGCCGGCCTGAGGCGCGTACCCCGCCGCGATGTCCCTGGTATCGCGGTTGACTAAAGTGTCCACGTGAGTCGCCACTAACCACTCGATGATTGCGCGTCGATGCTTGGCCGCGATGACTTCCGCCACGACGTCCAGCGGATCGGCTGGGGGAGCGGAGGGGGGCGGCGCCGCCGCCTGGAAAATCTGAGGCACGGCCGGCCGGTTGGGCCTGGCCAGAAGCCGGCTCGCGATCATCACCACGAGGAATCCCCCCACCACCGCAAGCGCCGGGAGGAGAATCTGGTCAAGCGGCACGTCGAATCCTCCCAGCGAAGAACGCCAGCGCGACGACCACCAGCGTTGCCGCGCCGACAAGGGTGGGGTCCTTGACCACGTAGTTTCGCGAGAACCACCCGTCCAGAAGGCCCCCGGCCGGCGACTCGGAGGAGGTCGCGGATTCGGCCCCCATCGCGACCCGGCCAAGGTCAGTGTCGTTGGTCAAGAATGATCCCGCCGCGCGGTCCGCGAAATTCGGAACCATCCCGAAGTTCAGCACGCCATCACCCGTCGCGAGTGGCTGGCTCATCGCTGGCTCCTGCAAAGTAAAGGGTGGTGCCCACACCTGGGGCGCGGGCGAAGTGTGAGGGTACGGGGGCTCCGCGTAGACTCGCCATCCGTTGATGGACTTGTACCAGTACGACCGCTCGGGGCCGCTGGTGGTGCGGACCCAGATAAACCCGTCGAGCCCCTCTGGGCTCTCCTGGATCGAGGTCACGTAGTTGTCACGCCGTGGCTTGGAGACCACCGAGAAAGGCGGGTCGTGAGGGGCCCCGCCCTTGGGCTGCGCGAAGACTTGCCACCGGTCCTGTTCGAAGAACCAGTAGCGCCCGTCGCGAGTCCAACGGGGCTGGAAGCCTTCGAGTCCATGCGGAGGCGTGAGATTGTCTGTACTCGTGGGATCGCCGACGTCATCCCAGCTCATGGCTCACCTCCACCGGCTGTCGAAAGAGGATGGCCACGAGCGCGCCGAAGACCGACGAGAGGAAGAGGAGGACCAGCTGGCCAGCCGAGCCAGAGGAGAGAGAGGGCCTGGCCCTGGCCCAGACGAATGCCCACCCCTCATCACCGTCGACGAATCGCTCGTCGTAGGTCGATCGGTCGGTCCAGATTTCGACCTCTGGCTTGTTGTTGTCGACGATGGCGGCCGATGTCCCATCAAGATGTACCGTGTCTACCATGTGGTGGATTCTCTGGCCGCCGTAGATCGAGCCGGTGTTTGTCGTCGTTCCCACAACGTGGCCCTGGCGGATGAGATTCTCGACGACCTTAGTGTCCCGACCGACATAGCTGCCGAATTTTTCGCCGGGCAACACCTCAGTCACCAGTTTCTCGAGCTTCTCGGGGTAGTATCCCCCTGGCCTTTTTTTCGCCTCTTCCCAGAGCCGGTCAATCCCTGGCACCCCCTCGTGCCGCCCCGCCGTCGTCGCCGACGCGATCACGCAGAGCCCAGCCCCATCTGACCCACCCGTGTTTTTCTGGCGGATCTGGGGATCGACCCGGATCGCCACCCGCTGTCCCGTCTTGGGGTCGCGCCCGTCGGTTGACCATCGCTCACCGTACCGACTCGGGTCGGACTGGGCGGACGCGCCCGAGCCCAGCGCCGTAACGAGTGCCAGGGCAATGGCCCCGGCGCGAAATTGGCTCCAGATTGCAGATTCCATGTCGTTTCAACTCCCGGATTCCGGTTGATACCCCGGGAGCACGGAAGCTCCTCCCCCCTGTCGTCCCGTGGTCAGACTCCGACCATCGGTTGCGCGGCCGCTGCCTGGTAGGCTACTAGCGCGGCCACGCCCTCAGCCGTCAGCACGAGATCGACGGGAATCCCCCCCGCGACGAAGACCCTGACCGTGATCGGCCCCGTGATCGGCCCAAGGGGCGCGATCGCATCAAGAATTGCCTTGATGATTTTGTCAAGAACGCTGCGCGGAATGAGGCCGAAAAGTGCGACGGCGGACATTGGGGGCTCCTGAGTGGGATGGGCGGTGTGTCGATCAGTCGAGTGTGATTGAGGGGCCGGGGTCGTAGGCCGGCGCGACTTGGGCCGGCTCCAGCCAGGCCGTGACCAGCGATTCCAGCGATCCAATCAGCCGTGCCGCCTGGGCCATCGCCACCACTACCAGCGCGGCGCGAAGGGTGTCCTTGGCGAGACTCACGAGTCCGACCCCGCCCCTGTCTGGCGTCGTCGCAGCCTCACCGTGCCTTCCCGGGGCGATCCGGCACCGTGCGGTCCCGTGTGTGGGGTCGTTGCGCGCGGGCCTCGGTATCGCCCCACGTCACCCCCGCATGCCCAACACCAGAGCTTACCCTGGGGAGAATCACATGAGCATGTGGGTCGCTGTAGATTTCGTGGACTCGATCGGCCCATCCTACCCCCCTCTCCCCCCGCGCGGAGCGGGCCCCAAAAAACAGGACCGGCCTCAAGTGCGGGTGCGTCCCCGGGATGCCATTTAGTTGTGCAGACGCGAGGATATTCAGGCACGTGCGGCGGGTACTAGGGGCTGGCGCCGCCCCCGCGAAATAATTCGCGAAATATCCCCTGGTACC
>ERZ761584.290-NODE-290-length-17576-cov-45.476229_pt1 | contig 17576 bp, 34 predicted proteins | sample MGYA00512168_ERZ761584 | MGnify/ENA primary metagenome ERZ761584 (study PRJEB28899, sample SAMN03785564) | bioreactor sludge metagenome | biome: EBPR Sludge; feature: EBPR Bioreactor; material: 0.22µm filtered reactor supernatant | place: Saint Lucia: Queensland...
GGCTGCGCGGGCGCTGCGCGGAGTCGGTCGCGATGAGCGCGGCGATGTCGGAGGCCTGCAGGCCGATGGGTGTGAACGTCATCGTCGCCCCCTGGCGAGGTTGGCGGCGGCCTGCCAGGTCTGGGCGCGGGCGTCATGGTCGGACAGTCGCTCGGGCCCGGTGGTAGCGGCCTCCTCGTCGAGCAGCTGCGCGATCCGCTCGGCCTCGTCACAGGCGGGGCAGTTGGAGCGGTACTCCGCGAACCCGTCCTCGTACTCGCGGACGTGCCAGGAGTCGGTGCTGATACAGATATCGGAGCAGTGGCGGCAGTGGCCGGGGGCGCTCATCCGACTCCGTCCCTGATCCGCGCGGCAAGGATGGACTGCATGACCGCTACGGCGGCGTCTGCGGGGAGGTTCATCACGGCCACGTCATGCGTGTCGATCCAGTCGGCGATGCGCTCGGCCTCGTCGCACGCGGGGCAATGGCCGTCGTTCCAGTTGGAGTGCGCCGAGCCATGATCGCGGCTGCCTATGTGGCAGCCATCTCCGCCAGCCCAGCAGTGGGTGCAGTGACCTGGGGCGCTCATCGGTCGCCCCTGGCGATGTCTACTGCTTCTAGAACGTCCATCGCTTCCCGCTTGATCGTCTTCGCGATGCGCTCGGCCTCGTCGCAGGCGGGGCAGTCACCGCCCGGCCAAGTTGCCCCGTTGTCATCGGTATGTGGCTCGTCGTCCGGCCAGCCGAGGATCGGGGTATCGCCGGTGCAACCCTCCTCACAGTGGCGGCAGTGGCCGGGGGCGCTCATCGGTCGTCGTCCCTGCGCTCGCCCCACGCCGCGATGAGCTCGGCGGCGGCGAGCACGACGATCAGGCAGACGACGAACACGGCGAGGCGCATCACGATGCGGCCCGGGTGAGGAACGGCTCGCCTTGGGCGCAGCACTGCTCCCACAGCGCCGGACTCAGTTTCTTGACGGCGGCGCCGTCGATGACCTGTTTCGTGCACGCTTGGCGGAGCGTGTCGGGCAGGATGGTGTCGGCCACGGCGGGTTTGAAGGTGCGGCGGCCGGGTGCGACACGGTACAGGGGGGTGCCGTCGGTGTTCTGGATGGTGCCGCCGACCTCGACGGCGTCGACGAGCATCTGGCGCAGTGTTCTGGCCTCGTCGGTGAGGTCGGCGATCGTGTGCTCGATGGCGGCGAGGCGCGCGGCTGTCGCGGCGATATCGGTCATGCGGGGTCTCCTTGGGTGTGGGTGGTGTGCTGGTCTTCGGTCCAGGCGCGGTGCCCGCAGCCGCACAGCCACACGGGGGCGCCGAACACGGCCGGGGCGACGATCCGGGCCAGCCGGTGGCCGGTCACGACACCACGTCGAACAGTGACGGCAGGGACGTCTCGTGCTCCACGTCGCGGCAGTTCGCGACCGCGGTGCGCCAGTACGACGGCTTCAACTCGATGCCCAGGCCGCGCCGGCCCAGCCGGATCGCCGTCACCACCTCCGACCCGATCCCCGCAAACGGGGTGAACACCAGCTCGCCGGGGTTCGACCACAGCCGGATCACACGTTCGATGAAGTCGAGTTGCAGCGGGCAGATGTGCCGCTCGTCGGCCGCGTCCCGCGCGGCGCGCACGTTCAACGTGTTTGTCTCGTTGATGTCCAGCCACACCGGGCGGGCCCACTCGATCCATTCCTCGTTGGTGACGTCGTTCTTGATCGGCACGGCGTTGTCGCCCGGCTTGCGGAACAGCAGCAGGTAGTCGGCCAGGGCGGGGCGGGTCATGGACGAGTCGCGGTTCTTCGTGACGAACATGAGGGCTTGGGCTTTGGTGCGGATCGCCTGGGCCTGCGGGTCCTTGTCGACGGTCACCTCGCCGTGGAACACCCATCCGGCATCCATGTAGGCGGCGATGACCTGCCCGCGGAAGTCGGTCATGCCGATCACGCCGTGCGTCGACTTGGTGGTGGTGAGCTGTTGGACGTGCACGGCGCAGATGCGGCCGGGTTTCGTGATGCGCAGGTTCTCGCGGATGATGTAGCCGTAGTGCTCGAAGAACTCGGCGCGGTCCCCCGAGTTGCCGAGGTCGCGCACCGACGGGGAGTAGGTGAACAGCGACGCGAACGGCGGCGAGTAGACGGACAGGTCCACGGACTCGTCTCCGATGTCGGCCATGCGTTCGCACGAGTCGCCGAGCCACAGGTCGAACGTCTCCCCGGACGCCTCATCGGTCATGTAGTCGTCGTTCATCGTGCGGCTCCTATCTGCTGGTTGCGGGTCATCTCGTCGACGAGGGCCTGGGTGACCGCTGCGGCCTCCCGTTCCTTGCGCCGCACGTTGTCCGCGATCTGGTGTTCGAGGTTGGACAGGACGATGTGGGCGTCCACGACCCGTGTCTGCCCGTAGCGGTAGCAGCGGCGGATCGACTGGTAGTAGGACTCATACGAGTCGGACATGCCGACGAACACCATGCGGGCGCAGTGCTGCGCGTTGATCCCCATCCCGTGGATGGATGGTTTCGTCAGGAGGATGGGGCGTTCCCCGTCGATCCAGCGGTAGAGCAGGTCGACTTTCTCCTCGGGTGTCATGCGTCCTTCGACGGAGAAGCAGCGGTCGCCGAAGTGGTCGGCGAGCCATTCCTGTTCGGCGTTGAGGCCGCACCACAGCATCCACGGCTCGTCGGGTTCGGCGTCGACGATGGCGGCGGTGCGCCCGCATCGGGCGTCGAGGGTGTGCCGGCGTACCGCGGCCCGGCCGCCGACGCCGCCGATGTCGGTGGCGAACAGTTGCCCGTCGGGGACGATGTCCACATCCAGCAGGTGCGGCAGGATGCGCAGGCCGGGAAGGTCGTAGCCGTCGTCGGGGCAGCCGAGGTCGGATGGTCGGCGCAGCGCGACGGCCCACGACGCCATCCACCGGAACATCGGCGTTCGGGCGTGCCCCTTGAGCCGCCAGCCGTCCTGGTCGTGGATGAAGTAGGCGGCGAGCATGTTCGCACGGGTGGACACGCCGAGGAACTCGGCCTGGTTGGTGAGTTCTTCGGGGTCGTTGGGTGCGGGGGTGGCGGTGGCGGTGAGCCGGTAGGGCACGTCGCCGAATGCCCGGATGAGCTTGGTTCTGGTTTTCCCGTCGGACTGTTTGAGGATGGATGCCTCGTCGAGCACGACGGCGTCGAACGTTGACGGGTCGAAGCGGTCGACCATCTCGTAGTTGGTGATGAAGATGCCCGGCCCGGTCGGCTGGTCGCGGGTGTAAGTTGCGGTCAGCCCGATGGTGGCGGCTTCGCGGGAGGTCTGCTCGCAGACGGCGAGGGGTGCGACGATGAGGGCGCGGTCGCCCATGTGGCGGGCCCATTCGAGCTGCATGACGGTTTTGCCGAGTCCGGTGTCTGCCCAGATGGCGGCGCGCCCGGTGCGGCAGGCCCAGGCGACGATCTGTTTCTGCCAGTCGTGGAGCCGCGCGTTCATGTCGTCGGGGGTGATGGGGCGCCCGGCTTGTTGGATGCCGGATGCTTTGCGGGCGAGGAAGTCTTGGTAGCCGCCCATCACATGGCCTCCAGCCATGCGACGGCGATAGCGGCGACCTGGACGAGTTCGATGCGCAGCCCGTCGGTGTCGTGTTCGAGGGCGGCGCGGGCGACCTCCCCGACCTCCTCGGTGAGTACCGCGACCTTGACGGGGGTGGGGAGTGCGGGCGATGAGCAGTCGCCCCAGCCCCAGTCGTGGTCCTTGTTCCACAGCTCGGCCTGCCGGACGCGTTCGGCGTCAATCGCGTTGTAGATGTCAGTCCTGGTCATTGGTGCCCCCGGTCAGTAGTTGGATGAGGTCGGCGTAGCGGATGCGGACCCGCATACGCGGCGGGATTCCCGCGTCGGGCAGCAGGTCGGCGAGATACAGGTGGGCGTCCCAGTCGGCGGGTTTGCTGGCGGGTACGCCGCGGGCCTGCACGACGAGTACCGGGATGCCGCCGACCCGTCTGGCCTGGGCCTGGGTGTCGGTCCACCAGGCGCCCAACACGGCGCCGGCGGCGCCCTGCGCCTTCTTCCCGACCTTCACCTGCACGACCACCTGACCGTCGTGGAGGTGGACGTCGCCCTCGTCGGGGTGGTGCTGGTCGGCGGTGCGGATCACGCGGCGGGCGTCGACCCCGTGGATCAGCGCGAAGTTGACGACGGCACGTTCCCCGTTGGCGCCTTTGCGGCGCGACACGGCGGCCATCAGGCGGCGTACCAGTCGGCGAGGTCGTCGCGGCCGTGACGGCGCACGTGCAGCAGGACTATGTCACGGCCGATGCCGAGGCGGGCGGCGATCATGTCCGCCGACTCGCCCGAATAGAGCAGGTGCTCCACGTCGTCGCAGTAGCAGCGCACCCTGCCGTCGCGCTTCGGCTCCGGCTCCGGTAGGTCGCCGGTGTCGATGTCGTCCCACGCCAACGGCGGGAGCCAGCCCGCGGCGGCGGCACGGTTGCGCGCCCTGGTCGCGCCGGGGGAGTCCGGGGCGGGCGTCATGTGCAGCTCGTCGTACAGGGCGGCGATACGGCGCGCAGTTGCGGCCTGGATCTTTCCCGTTCCGGCGATCAGTGGACCGAAGTTGGCGACGGTCACACCTATACGGCGGCCCATCTCGGTGTTGGTCCAGCCGAGCGCGGCGAGCGCGCGCAGTCGGCGCCCCGATGGGGCTCCGTCGATGAGGGCGGAGCCGGCTAGGTTGTCGAGGTCGGGGCGTATCGCGAGGATGCGGGCGGCGGAGGTGGCGAGGATGCGGTTCTGGGGCCGGTCGCCTCGGTTGTAGCCGGCGAGGCGGCCCATCGTGGCCGATGGGATGCCGGCGAGCCGGCCGATGCGCTTGTAGCCGATGCCCTCGGAGCGCAGCCAGGCGATGTGGGCGCGGACCTCCGCGGTATCGACGTAGCGGGGCGGGCGTGCCCCGCTGGCCTCCTCGATGAGGCGGCGCCGGCGCTGCCGCTCGTATTCGCGCACCGCGGTGCGGCAGGCCGCGCAGCGGCACCCGCCGAACGTGTAGCACGACCTCGTGCCATGGGGGCTCAAGCCGCCCACCCGGCGTGCTCGGGCAGCCAACGATCCACATGATTCGCCAACCGTTTGCGTGACAGGCCCAGGCGCAGCCCCAACTCGTCGGGGCCGACAGTCCGCTGATTCCGGCGGAACCACACCACCTCGCAGCAGACGGCGCAGCGCTGCGGATCATGCCCGGCGGGACGCGCGGCCAGCGGACGTTCGGCCCGATCCATCGCCATCAACTCGGCCAGCCCGGCATACAGGTCGCGGGACACCCACGACCGGCCGCCGATACGCGCGACCGTGGAGTCGTCCACGCCGCACCAGGCGGCGATACCCGCAAAGTTCATGCCCTCCGCGCACAGGTGCCGCACGGCTGCGGGGGCGCCGGCAGCAGGCACGAGGTCTTTCCCGTTGACGCTCAACGGACGACCTCGAGGCGCCCGGAGTTGCCCAGCGCCACCGCTGCGGCGGCGTGGGCGTCGAACGCCTCGGCGCGCCGCCGCAGCCGGTCGTGGCGGAACATGAGCACAGCGCACTCGGGGCACTCGTCGGGCACGAGGCGCGGGCCGTGGGCGTCGCAGCGCAGCAGCCCGCAGCCGGCGCACGCCCACCCGCCCGACGGGTGCCGCCTGAGGCTATGCACGGCCCCGCTCCAGGTCGGCGATGCGCCGGTCGCGGCGGTTGAGCAGCACGACGGCCCACGCCATCGCGTAGGGAAGCGACTGGTCGAGGTCCAGGCCGATGGCCTCGTAGAACTCGCGGCTGTTGCGGTCCTGCGCCGACGACAGCCGCGCGATCCGCTCGCACGCGGCGTAGGCCACGTCCGGGCTGCCGTGCGGCAGGTCGAGCAGGTCGGCGAGCCGGTCCATGTCGGGGTCGCTCATGCGATGCCTCTCGGATAGGTGGATGTGCGGCGGCGCCCATCGCTGGCTCGGCATCCGGGCGCCGCCGCCGGCCGCCATCGGGACGGCCATGCCCCACGTGCAGGGCTGGTACAGGGGGCGCCCCTCCGGGCGGGGGAGGGTGTCGGAGGGGCGCCCGGGGCCGCCGGCAGGGGCGGCCCGTGCTGCTCTACGCCCAGCCAGAGCGGAGCAGCAGCTCGGTGGGGCCTATTCGCGCCGGGCGTCCAGATGCTTCGCGAGCTGGTTCTCCATGGCGTGCTCGTACTGGCGCACCGAGTGCCAGCCGCAGGAGCACGTCGCCAGCCAACGGGTCGCCCCGACTGTGTCGGCCATGTAGTCCACCGCCAGCACCTCGGCCCGGTACGTCGTCGTCAGGTGGCCCTCGACCGCCGTCATCAGGCGTCCCTCGCGTCGGCGTGGGCGCGGTCGCAGCGCGTGGAGCACGTCACCGCGCCGTGGCGCACCATCGGCGCGGCGGCCGGGTTGCCGCACACCGAGCACAGCCGCAGCGGGCGGCGCTGCGTCGAGCGTTCGCCCGCGATGAGCAGCCACACCACCCCGCCCAGGCCCGCGAAGCACAGGCACACGAACCACAACGGCAACGTGTTCACTCGCCGGTCCCTGCCACGGCTGCGAACTCGTCCGCGAACGCGCCGACTGCATCCTTCATCGCCACAGCCACGGGCGCCAGCCGCTCATAGTCGCCGCCAGACAGGTCCGCACCCTCTAAAACGTGCATAACCTCCGTAAGCGTAAGCCCCAACACCTCGTACGCCAGCGCCAGCATCAGCGCCGCCTTACGCAGGTCCCCCGCCGAGACGTCCTGCCCGCTCACGCGGCGGCCTCGGTCCAGCGGCGCACGGCCTCGTGGCTGACGTCGACCTGCCCGTTGGTGCGCTCGCGGAGGTCGGCGGCGATGGTGCGCCAGCCCTTGCCCTCGGCGCGCTGCCGGGCGATCCAGTCGTCGACGGGCTCGCCCAGGATCAGACCGGCTAGTCGTTGCGTCGGAGTCATGGGCGAGACGCTAGATCGTTAACGGAACACTTGTCAACTATCTGGACGTAGAATCTTGAGAGTGGGTCCGATTGGTGCCACAATAGATGACATGGGATCACGGGCGAGACAAACGGACTTCGATGACGACGACAGGCTCATCGCTGCAACGGTGCGGGCGCTCGCGGGTGCCGCGAACATGTCGCAGAACGAGGTTGCCGAGCGCATCGGCATGAACAAGTCGACGTATAGCCGCCGGCTCCACGCGGGCTTCCTGGCGTCGGACGTCAAGCGGCTCGCGCTGCTGTTCGGCGTGCCCGTCGGTGAGATCTACGACGGGCTCGGCGGATCCATCAAAGTGCGGGGGAGCGACGGGGGGCGGCCTCCGAGGCGTGCAACTACTGGCGGGTATGTGCACGCGGGGTGGGGGCTGGCCGCATGAGCACCGAGATCGAGGACCTGCTCGACGCGCAGCGCGCGGACGGAGAGATCCTGACGATGATGCTCGCCGCGTCGGACGAGGCGCTCGCTTCCGGGGACCGGGCCGCCGCCGACGAGTACGGATGGGTCGCCGAGGCCCTGCTGGACCGCATCCGCGCCCGTTCCCGCCGGCTGGCCGTCGCGGCAAGCGGTTCAGCGGGCGGCTGACCATGGGACGCCGCGCGCACCCGTGCCCCACGATGGACTCCATGACGCTGGGGGTGATCGAGCGCGCCTGCGCCGAGTGGCGCGACCACTTGCGGGCGATCGGGCGGGCCGAGTCGCCGGGCGCCAAGCCGCGGGTGGCCGTGAGCGTCGACGGCACCGTGCTGGGATCGCTCACCCCCGCAACTTCGCAGCACGTGCTGCCCTACGTTCGCGTGCTGGACGGCAAAGGGGTTCTACCCGTGGCGGCAGCGGAGGTGGAGTACCTTCCCGGCGCCGCGAAAGTGACGTTGCTAGTCCGCAAGGCGGGGGATGCGTTGGAGTGGTTCAGCCGCTAGACACGACGAAAGCGCCCCCGCCCCCATGGTGGGGGTCGGGGGCGCTGCTGCGTGCGGGGCGAGCTAGCGGTCGTACACGTACGTCCCGTCGTGGACGACCTTGCCCTCCTCGGTCTTCCAGCCGAGGCGGCGGACGTAGCAGGCGGTCAGCATGACCTTGTTGAACCCGGTGCGGTTGACGCGGCGCACCTCGTAGTCGGCGACGTCGAGGTCGCCGGCGCCGTCGGTGCCGTGGATCACGTGGACGGGGAGCCGCCCGTCGTCGAGGTAGTGCGTCCAGTTGCCGGCGGGCTCGCGGACGGCCCACACGATTGCTGCCATGGTGTTTCTCCTATGCGTAGGCCGCGACGGCGCGGCGGGCGTTGTCGATGATGGTCGCGCTGCGGTCGAGCGGGCCGAACTCGCCCGCGACCATGCGCCCCCACAGCGCGACCGCGTACTGGTTCCTCAAGCCCTCGAATGCGGGGTTGAACCCCTCGAACTTCCCGAAGACGAGTGCGGCCTGGTAGGCGTCGGTCTGTGCGGCGAGCTCGTCCCACAGCCCGGCGAAGCGCGGACGGTTCCGCAGCTCCCACACGGTGTAGGTGTTCTGGCCCTCCAGCGTGTGCGGGTCGAACCCGTTGGCAGCGCCCCACAGGAGCAGACCGTCGTCGGCCCACAGCCGGTCGAAGGAGTCCTGGAAGAGTCCGTACCCGGCGGCGTTGGCGTTGGGTCCGGCGACTCGGTCCAGCGTCTCCAGGGTGTAGCCCTGCTCGGACTTCTCCACGGCCCTCGGGTTGAAGCTGGACTCCTGCTGGACGTTGCCGGCGATGCCCGCGATGGCAGCCAGCGGCAGGTCGGTGTTGTCCACCCACCACTGGATGAACCTGCCCTCGGGCGTGGTCTGGACGAATCCGCCAGACGCCGCTGGCGCGTCGGCGTAGTCGGGTCGGACGTAGCCGGCGATCCACGAGGTCGGCACGTCTGCGTAGATCACCCGCCCGCCTGGGATGGAGTTGGCCTGCCACACCAGAATGCTCCCGGCGGCCAGGCCGGAGACATCCACGGCCAGGCCCACATGGTCCTCCTCGCCGTCGCGCTCGAAGTCGAACACGACGATGTCGCCGGGCCGCGGGTCGCCGTCGACGTTGATGTGCCCGGCGAGGGTGGGGGCGAACTGCATCGCCGTCGGGTCGGGGAAGTCCGCCCCGGCGCGCATCCCGGCGCGGGTCAGGACGTAGGCCACCGACATGCCGCAGTGGGCCACTGAGATGCCGCGGGGGAAGCGCCCGTCGTCGTAGGGCTGCGACTCCTGGATGGACACGTAGGAGGTCCAGTCGTAGGCCTCGCGGTAGATCAGGCCCATGTCGTACACCGACCGGGCGGTCGCGAGGACCTCGGCGGCGGTGACGGTGCTCATGCCGGAGGCTCGACGGGGGTCATGGCGATGCTGCGCACGGTCTGCGACGGGCCGGTGGATGCGGCGGCGGGCGGCGTAGTCGACACGGGCGGCACGGGCATTGCGGGTGCGGTGGTGGCCTCGCCGACGAGGGACGGGCCCGACGCTCCGATCCGGTCCGACGCCAGCGACGTGAGGACGGATATGGCGGCGGCGGTCGCGGACACGGACCCGATCTGCTGCCAGTCCAGTGCGGTGATGCCGACGGCGCCGGTGCCGATCAGGGCGACTGCGGCCTGTGCGGCGGTCTTCACGGCGCGTTCGCCGGCGGCGGCCCAGAATCGGCCGGTGGTCATCTCGGGTCTCATGCCATGCCCCTATCGGTCAGGGCGCGCCAGCCGAGCCACAGCCCGATCAGCGCGCCGAGTGCGAGTGGCAGGGCGATGCCTGCCAGGTGGTCACTCCGGGTCATCGTTGTCCTCCTCGTCGTCGGACCTCACGAGGAACCGCTCCACGAGCCGCAGGTGGTAGCCCTTCGGCAACAGGGCGTCCAACAGCCGCAGACCGGCGATGACGGCCGCGCCGATGACGACCGCCCATGTCTGATCGCTCACCGCGCGCTACGTTCCAACAGCCAGGCCCCGCCGGACGTCACGCACCAGGCGACGGACAGCAGCGCGGCGATGGTGCCCGCGCCGCCCTCCATGAAGACGATGGCGGCGCGTGCGGCGAACACCCCGGCGGTGATGAGCAGCCCGGCGCGCATCGTGCGGTCGGACTGCGCCCACCAGCCCCACCACAGCAGCAGCACGGCGGCGAGCGCGGCCCACCCGACGAGCACGCCCGAGCCGTTTTCCAGGTGCGACCCGGCGTCGTTGTGCCTGACGAGGATCGCCCACGCCACAACGGCGCTTGCGAGGGACACGGCCAGCGCGTAGGGGCGGATCTTGCGGCCCCACGCCTGCCAGGGCAGTTCGGTGGACGTCACTCGGGTAGTACGACGTCTAGGCCCGCCTCGGCCAGTTTCGCCGCTGCGTCCTCGGTCGGCAGGTCGGATGCGACGCACGCCGCGCCCAGGTCCTCCGGGGTGGGCTGCTGGGCCTCGGCCAGCGCCGGGATGGACTCCGCAGGCAGCACGTCCTCGATGACGAGGATACCGACCTGTACGGGGTCCGCAGGCAGCACGTCCTCGATGACGAGGATACCGACCTGTACGGGGTCCGCGGGTACGCCGGTGGGGATGAGCGGGTCGGTGTCGAGGATGAAGTCGGACACGGTGCCTCCTACTGGGGGATAGTTCCGATGGCGTTGCCGGGCACGAGCGCGAGCACGTCGGCGACGTCGGCGAGCGGCGGCAGCGTCGACGAGTCGGTCATGCCCTGATCCCGGCGGCCTGCGCGGCGGTGATCCAGCCGCGCGCCACGGCGGCGTCGAGCTGGGCGTCGGTGAGCCGGCCGGCGGCGTGGAGCGCGGCGAGGCGGTCGAGCATCATGCACCCCCGAGGGAGTCGAGGATGAGTGTGTCCACGGCGTCCTCCAGCGCGGCGATGCGCTCGTCGGGCGACGGCGGCGCGTCGGGGACCTCGATAGTCTCCGTGCGGACGAGGACGCCGTCCTCGTAGAACTCCACGGTCTGCGTTGCCATCAGGCACTCCTCTTGAGTTCGAGATGTGGCAGCAGGTAACTCGTGCCCATGCCGCCGACGTTGGTAATCGTCGCCGTAGACGGCGGCGTGTCCGAGACGGAGTTGGTATACAACTTGTCTGCCCCCGATAGGTACGCCCCAGACGACGTATTGACCATCGTGAACGCGCCGCTAGCGCCGCCCATAGCGCCGCCGCCAGCACCAGACCCCTGCAATGTGATCGCACCCCAGACCAGCCCTTGCGGCAGCGGCAAGGTCAGACCCGACCAGACCTTGATGCCTGTACCAGTCGGGTCAACGGTCCCGCAGTCAGCGATAAGCGAACCAGGCGCGGAGCCTGTGGCGTTAAGGGAGTAGAACGCGAGCCTCCACAGGGCACCGGAAGCGGCAGCAGAGAAAACGTAGATATAGACATCTGAAACGGTCATCGCGTTAGGAACGATGATCGGCCAGTAGTACTGACGGGACTGGACGGCAGGTCCATCTTGCGTCGTTGACCAAGTCCCGGTGGCCCAATAAGAACCCACCGGGCAAGCTGGGCGCATCCGCGCCCAGAGCAATCCATCAGATGCCGTGCTATCGGCCATCAATTGCGCGCCGTCAGCACCCACAGCCTTGCGCGCCACGGTGTTGTCAGCCGTCGCCGCGATCAAGTCGCCCTTGGCGTCCACCAGCGACGACGCCACGCCGCCCAGGTTGGACAGCGCCGTCGCAGCCGACCCCACGTCCGCGAGGTTGCGGCCCGCCCGCAGCAGCCCGCCGTCGAACGTCCACTTGCTAGCCCCGTCGGACAGCAGCCGCCGCCAGCCGTACGCGGTCAGGATGTCCTCGGACGTGCCGCCGTTGATCGTGTCCGACCCGGCACGCGCAAGCGTGATCTTGTTAGTACTCGTCACCGTGCCCGAGTCGTCGGAGACGACCAACTCCCAGCCCGCCGGGACCGCGTTGGCCGCAGGCAGGGTGACGGTGCGCGCAGCAGACATGGTGCCGATCTGCGACAGGTGCGCCGTGCTGGCAGCGACCACCGCATCCTCGTTGGAGAACGTGATCCGGTTCTCGGCGATCTTCGTCGGGCTGATCGCCGCCGAGGCGGACACGTCGGCGTCGACGATGGTGCCGTCGGCGATCTTCGCCGACGTGACCGCGGAGTCGGCCAGGTCGCCCGTGGCGATCGTCCCGTCTGCGATCTTCGCCGAGGTGACGGCCCCATCGGCGAGGTCGGCGGTGGCGATGGTGCCGTCAAGAATCTTCGCCGACGTCACAGCCCCGTCCGCCAGGTCGCCGGCGACGATCGTGGCGTCTGCGATCTTCGCGGAGGTGACGGCTGAGGCGGCGATCTTCGCGGTCGTCACGGCGCCATCCGCTGCGACTGCTGCCACATCGGTATTGACGTCGTCGGCGAGTTTCTTCAGGTCGCCGGGGACATCGGTAGCGGAGGCGTCGCCTGGGTAGCGGTAGCCGCGGGACGTGGTGCCGGCCGTCGTGGTCAAGGGTCCTCCTAGAAGCCGACCCAGGCGAGCGACACGGACGTCTCCTCGCCGGGGGTGATGGTCAGGTCAAGCGCCGAGCCGGATGTCTGGTAGGCGTGGCACGTCAAGTAGTCCGTGGTGCCGTTCAGGTGCACCAGCCCGTGAACCCAGCAGGGCGTCGTCAGCCCCGCCGCGGCCCGCTTGTCGGTGTGCAGATTCGTCGCCCCATTGAGCATCACCTTCGCGGCGTAGTAGCCCGAGGCGGCCGCGGTCCACCACGTCTTAAACGTCACCAGGTAGTAGCCGGCCACCTGCGGCCTGAGCCGGTCCGGGTTGGAGCCGGACGTCCACGTCTCCACCGTTTCGAAGTCCGCGACCTGCCACGGCACGGCGGTCCACGAGGCGTTAGGCACGGACAGGGCGGAGGTGCGGCCCAGGGAGACGGCTTTGGCGGTCGCGGCAAAGGTCAGGTTGTCGCGTAGTTGTGTGTTGAGGGTGGCGGCGGTGACGGTCTGGCCGCTGGTCCACGTCGTCGGGGTCGTCCAGGCCATAGCGGCTCCTTAGAGTGCGATGAGGTCCGACCCGTCGAGGGTGGATGTGTCGAGGCGGAACGTTGCGAGGTTCTGCGGCGGGGCCGGCGTGACTGTCATCGTGCGGAGCCATCCCGACGTGCTTACCTGATCGGCGATGCCCTCCACAACTACGCGGGTCAACCCGGCGGGGGACTCGGCGGGCAGGCCGGACACGGCGACGATGGTGCCCGGGCCGAGGGTGGCGAGCGCGTCGAGGTCCACGGTCGCCTGGCAGGCGACGAGGTCCACGGCGACCTCGGTGGAACGTTGCTGGGGCAGGGCGTGGCCGGTGATCCATGATTGGGCGATGGCCTCGGCCTGCGGCCCGGAGTCCACCAGCACCGCCTCGGTGCGGTCGTAGACGCCGAGGGTGCGCCAGGCGGGTGCCCGCACGATGACGCTCGGCCGGTCCGGGCGGGTGACCGTGGCGACGGTCACGCGCCGCTCGTTGTCGAGGTCCCAGGCCAGGCCGGCGTCCAGGGAGGTGGCGGGGATCGTCGTCGCAGCGTTGGCCTCCCACAGCCAGGACCGCGGCAGCAGGTGCGGTAGCCCGTCGCCGTCCACCAGCCACATGGACTGCTCCGCCGTCGCGCACGCGTCGAACGCGGCGGCCACGTTCTGCCCGGACGTGTCCTGCGGCAGCATCGTTGACAGGCCCGTAGCCCGCTCCGCTTGGGGCAGGCCGATGGCCCACAGCAGGCGGGCGGTGCGCCGCCCGGTGTCGTCGCCGGTGAACCCGTCGCGGCCCGCGGCCAGGCGCACGATCAGCGTGGGGCTGAGGACTTCGGCGTGAGCGGCCACGTTACAGATCGCGCCGTCCCACGTGTTCCTCAGGTTGGCGTCCGCTCCGATGATGACGCGCCGGGCACCCAGGGCATAGATGGACGTCGGATGGCTGCCCGTGGCCACCTGGTAGCCGTCCACCCACAGCGCCAGGTCCGTCTCGTAGGTCGTCAAGTTCTCCTCCAGCGTCACGGCGACGTGATGCCACACGCCCGAGGTGAGGACGTCCGGGGCGGTTATCGTCGTGTCGCCGTTCTGCCGGTCATGCACGATGAGGCGGGGCTTGCCCGCGGAGTCCAGGCCGATCGTCGCCCGGTGCAGGTCCAAGCCCTCGACCACGACGACCGTCCGGGCGCGCCCGAGTCCCGTCTCAGCCGGGTACACCATCGCGTGCAAGGTGGTGCCTGCCGCGGCGGCGGGGCCGAGGCTGGGAAGGGATAGGGCCTGGTGGGGCGTGGTGTCGAGGCACCAGCCGTCTACCGTGCCGCCGCCGGACCAGACCGGCGCGTCCCCGAGTCCGCCCGGGCCGGTGATGGCGGCCGGGGAGAACAGGTTGTCGTCCACAGGGATGCCGCACGATCGCAGCCCGACCGGGGCCATGGGCTGCGGGTCCGACGACCCGCCCTCATCTGCCCACCCGGTCGCATCCTGCGCCGAGGGCAGCATGGGCACGTCCCCGCCCGTGCCGGCGAGGGTATACAGCCAGCGGCAATCCGCCCCGAGGCATTCCTGGGCGGCGAGTCCCAGCAGGCCGGTCCGCTGCAGCCACGCCACCGAATCCGTCGCCTGGACCTTCGCCACCGGCCGCATACCGTTGGCCCACTCGGTCGCCACGGACGACACGGCGCCGGTCCAGATCGGCGTCTCAGACGGGTAGCCGGTGGCGGCGTCGGAGTAGGCGGCCTCATCGGCAGACCAGTCGGAGTAGCGGGGATAGAGGGCGCCGGTGTGGCCGTAGGAGCGGGCGGTGAGGACGGCGACGACGCGGACCGGCACGCCGATCAGCGGCGGGTCACCGTCGGACAGCAGCGGGAACAGGGCGTCTGCCGCCGCCTCGTCGCCCACGGCGTCAATGACGATCTGGCGGAACCCGTCGCCGCCGCGGGTCCAATCCCCGGCCCGGTTGTCCGCCGTGAACGACAGCACCCCGGCGGTCAGCGAACCCGATGCGCCGCCCGTGCGGCCCCGGCGGAACGCCAGCGAATCATCCAGGCGCACCCAGGCCGAGACGTCTACCCACTCCAACTCTGTCTCGGCGAGGACGTCGTAGAGGGTGGCAGTCGGCGCCATCAGCACGCGTAACCCGGGGCCGGTCATCCCAGCCCCAGCGGCGCGCCGCCCGACGTCCGGCGCCACCTGAGCAGGGACTCGTGGAGGATGCGCCCGTCAATGTGGACCTCTACGGCGGTCGGACCGCCGGCGACGACGGTCGTGCTTCCGCCGCCGACGTGCCCGCCGCCCGCGTAGCCGCGCCCGCCCATGATCGCCGACAGGATCGCGCCAGACTCCCGGGTCGCGCGCGCGTTGACCACATAGGCGCCGCGCGGCAGCAGCGCGCCGATGCTGTCAGACGTGCCGGTGCCGGGTCCTGCGAAGAGGCGCAGCCCCTCATGGGTGCGGGGCGCCCCGCCTCGGACAGCGCCGGAGTTGATCGCATGGAGCAGGGCCAGGTTGCCCTTCACCTTCGCCGGCGGGATGTACGCCTCACCGGCGGACACCCGCGCGGGGACGAGGCCGCCCGACGCAAGCGCCAGGGCGGACGGGTCCGACCAGCCCAGGTAGGCGCTGGGGGACATGTTGGGCACGTAGTCCTTGGTGATCCACGGAGAGCCCCAAGTGTTGCCCACGTAGCCGCCGCCCAAGCCGACGGCGACGTGGCCATAGCCGTCGCCGAGGGACGACCACCAGGCCAGCCCGCCGCGCGGCGGGAGGCCGGCGTTCATCCGGCCCGCCGCCATGACCGCCTGGGCCTGGTGGAACGCATACGGGTGGCGGGTCACGCCGAACCCGACCATAGACGCCAGGTCCGACACATTCGCCAGACACATGTTGCTGGTCACATGACCGTTGAGGGTGGTCGCGCCCATGGACGCCTCCATGGCCTGCGCCAGCGCCTCGGCCGACCCGCCGATGCTGCCGGTGATCTGCGCGAGCGCGGTCACGTTGGTCTTCAGCGAGTCGAGGAACTCCTGCCCGGCGACGTCGGCGGCGCCCTGCACCGCAGTCCCCACGTAGGAGCTGATGGCGCCGCCGCCCGCGCCGACCAGACCGCCCCCGGCGAGTGACGCCGAGCCGCGCACAGCGCCGCCGATGTTGAGTTTCACCTCTACCGTGGTGCCGCGCAGCGCGTCAATCGAACCCTGCAACAGGCCGACGTCCATGCGCGCCGTGCCCGAGGTCGTCGTTATCTCGGTGTGGTGCCACCCGGGCACTCCGAGTATGGAGGCGGTCAAGGTGTCCATGTCGGCGGCCGATATGCCGGCCTTCACACCGGCGGCGTAGATATTGTTGCCCGCGTCGATCACGGACGCCCCCGGCGGGATGCCCGCGACGGCACCTGCGAGGGTGTCCATCTGCGACGTCGTCAGCCCGGCGTCCATCGTCGCGCCGATCAGCGCCTGTTGCAGCGCCGGGATGTTCGCCGATCCGGGTACGTTCCACGCCGACACGGTGAGCAGGTCTATCTGCTCCTGCGACAGCCCGGCCGCACGCCCGGCCGATGCGATCGCCTCCCGCAGCTCCCCGGCCGTCGCGCCCGGCGGGATCGCGGACGCGGCGACGGTCATCAGGCCGATCTGCTGGTCTGTCAGGCCTGCCGCGGCGCCGGCGGCGGCGATGTTCGCGGCCAGCTCGGGGACCTGCGCGGAGCCGGGCACGGCGAGCGCGGAGGCCGTCAGCGCGTCTATCTGCGTCTGGGACAGCCCGGCTGCGGCTCCTGCCGTGGCGATCGCGCCGCGGAGCTGGTCGGCCGTGGCGCCCGGTGGGATCGCGGACACTGCGACGGTCATCGCGGCGATCTGGTCGTCGGTCAACCCGGCGGCGATGCCCGTGGCGGCGATGCTCGCCGTCAGCGCGGGCACCTGCGCCGATCCGGGGACGGCGTTGACGGACCGCGCGAGGAGGTCGATCTGCTCGGAGGACAGGCCCGCCTCTGCGCCGGCCTTGGCGATGGCGGCGGCGACCTGCTCGGCGGACGAACCGGCCGGCAGTGCGGCGACGCGCTGGCCCAGCAGGGACACCTGCCAGCCCGCCAGGCCCGCGCCCTGGGCGACCTGCTCGACTGACATCTTGAGCGCCGTCTGCTGCGGCGCGGCCGCCGACGCCGCCGAGGCGAGCTCTCGGTGGCGCTGCGACAGCACGGTCTCCTGCTGCGACGCGCCGGCCATGGCTGCGCTGAACTTCCGCCATTCCTCCGCGGTCCCCATGTTGGGCGTGCCGCCGACGGTGTCGGGGGTGGCGACTCCGGCAATGTTCCCGGCCGTCGGCGCGGACTTCCCCGACGTGCTCGCACTCACCCGCGGGAACAGCCGCTCTGCGTTGTCCACGAGCCAACTAGTGCCCAGGATGCTGAGCGCGCCCGCAACGAGGGTGGGAATGTTCACCAGCGCGACGAAGGTGCCGAGTATCCCGGCGGCAAGGGACTTAAAGCCCGACGACGACGCGAGGGCGGTGGTCTCGGCCGTGCTCGCCGCACCCGTCGCGCCGGTGACGGCGGGCACGCCGCCGGTCGTCGCCCCGTTCACATTGACCACGCCGGCCTGCACACTCATGCCGGACACCTTCGACACAAGATCCTTGACCAGTCCCGCGGCGGAGAAGGCGACGTTGATGACGCCGGTCTTCTGCGCCAGCGCCA
>ERZ761584.291-NODE-291-length-17571-cov-8.545330_pt1 | contig 17571 bp, 19 predicted proteins | sample MGYA00512168_ERZ761584 | MGnify/ENA primary metagenome ERZ761584 (study PRJEB28899, sample SAMN03785564) | bioreactor sludge metagenome | biome: EBPR Sludge; feature: EBPR Bioreactor; material: 0.22µm filtered reactor supernatant | place: Saint Lucia: Queensland...
AGCCTGCGACAGGTTCAGTGTTTTTCGGAATGTCTCGATGTCTGCGGCGGTCATGATCTTCCCCATTGCTTGTGCTCACTATAGCTAGTGAATAGGCTGCATTCAAGAAAAGGCGAGAGGTTAGACACGGCCGCTGTGACGAAGCCGCCTCTGGGGTCACCCCTGCTACTACCGCCAGACATGGAAATCAACAGCCGGGACCGTTACATTGCGACTTAAGTGGAGGGGATATTCATGGATAGACCGACATGCGCGACGTGTCCCTATTGGTTTTTGACGTGTGAAGGTGACAGGCAGTCGCTTGAGCATGGAGCGACGGTGCATGGATCGTGCCGCCGACACGCACCGTGTGGGCGCGTTGACGCGATTGTCGTGTCGTCGTATTGGTGCGGAGAGCACCCAAACTTCAACGCGTTTCTCGGACATGCGAAAGCGCCGGCCGCAAAGTTTGTCGCCCCGCGATTTCTCGAACTTGCGGAGAGATTTGTCAACGGCGAATCTTTGGTGTCGATTGCGTCATCGGAGGGGATTACACCATCTGCCGCCAGAACTCGGATTTGGCGAGTATTTCGCAATCTGAACCGCGACAAATACAAGTTGCTTGAGTCACGGTACAACAGAACGCCAAGCTCGCGCCAACTCCGCGCTAGTGCCGCGGAGTTTGGCTTTTCACCAGCCACTCAGCCCACCGCCCAGCCATGAGCACATCAGACTGGCTTTGCACCCAGCTCGCCAGCCTGTCAGATATTCCCTGTGCCGCCGCCTGCACGATTGCCACAGCAATCGCGTCCGGTCTCGCTGGCTGGGGAATTACCGCGACGTCCATCCCCAGATCCGCGACCACGCCTACCGGCGTCGAAGCCAACGGCACACCCGCCGCCAGAGCTTCGACCGCGGACAGGCAGTAGCCCTCGGCCTCACTCGCGACCACGGCCACGTCGCACGCGCGCCAGACGTCGCCGATCTGCTCGACCGGCGGCACCACGATTACCCTGTCAGACGCAATAGGAGCCTCGGGCCCGCGTCCGGCGAACAGCAGGCACCATTCCGCCGGGAGGAACCCGACCGCAGCCTCAATGGAGCGTATGCGTTTCTCTGGACTGAACCGTCCGACGTACCCAGCGACACGTCGACCGACAGGGATGTCGAGTCGCCGCCGTGCCTCCTCGCGCGACAGCTCCGACTGGCACCGCTCCAGGTCGATCCCGTTGTGGATGACCGTCGCCGGCCGCGGACACACTGCCGCCGCGGCTTCATGCACCGCCACCCACCGCGACACTAGACCAGACTCCTCGGCCTCGCGCATCCACCAATCATGGCACCCGTGCGACACACCGACGATCTCCAGTCCAGGTCGAGCCACGCGATGCAGCGTGTCGACCGCACAGCTCCACACCACGAGCACGTCCGCAGCTCCCGCCACAGTCGCAGCCGCCATTACTGGCGACGTCACGCGATGTCCACCGGGGATCTCGCTGGCCGAGACAATCGGAGCGTATTGCGCAAGCCTGTCAGTCAGCACGCGGTCGACCAGCCCATCGGTCCCGACGTGCGCAACGCCAACGCACTCGACCGCTCCCGATTCCTGCCACCGTCGCGCGAGCGAGCACAGCCACGACTCCACGCCACCCACCAGCAGATTCGGCGTGACGAACCCGACTCGCACCTTGCGAGGAGCGGCGGGTGTCACACCGTCTCCCCACAGCCCTTTCGGACACGACTCGGTAGCCATTCGCAGCTTGTTGCGGATCGCCCAACGCGACGCGCTAACGGGACACCAGCACGCCCCGCAGGTGCCGTCTCGATACAGTCCGCAGTGATTGGACTGGCACACTTCGAGCAGCGTCGACACCTCGGTATCCGACCGCACGGGACGACCAGCACCGAGCCAGCGTGACAGTGCGGCCTCGTAGTTTCGCAGCTTCGCCACCAACGACGGCGGACGCACAACCGAGCACGTGCGCCGGGTGCCAGGCTTGCGGGCGCGGTAGCCGCAGTGGACACAAACGAGGTCGCAGCCGAAGTCACAGTCACTCATGGAACGGCAGTGATATACGCGATGGCGCCGGGGTCGCACATGTCCGTGGGAGTGTACTGGATGCAGCGGAAGAATGGGTAGTAGTAGTACCAGCCATTAGAACTGGACGACACCCAGTCCAGCTCAAAATCTGCGGCCGTTGTGCAGTCGTAGTCTGCGTGGTTCACCAGTGCGACCCACAGATGTGACGTTGTGTCGTACAGGCCAGAGCATCCAGCCGACTCTCGCCACACCTCCCACGTTAGCGCAATGCGGTAGTGTGTAGCCGATATGCAGTGGATCGTCAGATTGACCACGACCCGCTTGATCGTGGTGCCGTACGGCGGATCGCAGCCATCCGATAGTGTGAACCCTGAGTCATAGACCCAGCCGCAATTTCCCTGTTTCGTCAGCGTGTACGTTGTCGAGTACGTTGCACAGTTCGTGCAATCGTTGTTCGTGAAACTCAGTTCGACGTCGTACTCGTCTGGGAATGAGCCGTTGCAACAGTCCTCACAGTTGCAGCAGCAGCGTGCGACGCCGAACTGGTCGCGGAACCCGCTCATGCTCCGCACTCCGCACCAACCACCACCCACTTGTCCTCGTCGTGGAAGTACCTGACGAACAATTTTGTTCCGCTGCCGATGTCGCCGCCGGCGGTCATCCAGTTGTAGTACACCGTCACAGACCCACGCGACGCGCCCGCAAACCAGATATTCGCGGACCCGCTGGAGCTTGCAGCAATGGTCGAAGTGGCTTCCGCCTTCCGTATCATGACATCCAGACCTCCGATAGTGTGAACCCTGAGTCATAGACCCAGCCGCAATTTCCCTGTTTCGTCAGCGTGTACGTTGTCGAGTACGTTGCACAGTTCGTGCAATCGTTGTTCGTGAAACTCAGTTCGACGTCGTACTCGTCTGGGAATGAGCCGTTGCAACAGTCCTCACAGTTGCAGCAGCAGCGTGCGACGCCGAACTGGTCGCGGAACCCGCTCATGCTCCGCACTCCGCACCAACCACCACCCACTTGTCCTCGTCGTGGAAGTACCTGACGAACAATTTTGTTCCGCTGCCGATGTCGCCGCCGGCGGTCATCCAGTTGTAGTACACCGTCACAGACCCACGCGACGCGCCCGCAAACCAGATATTCGCGGACCCGCTGGAGCTTGCAGCAATGGTCGAAGTGGCTTCCGCCTTCCGTATCATGACATCCAGACCGCCGACGAGCACCGCGCAGCGCTTCACCCCGGTCCCGCTCGGCTTGTAGATGATTCGAGCCCAGCCGCCGAAGTCGCCTTTGAGTTGCGTCGATGAAGGCACGACCCGCGCGTGAGTGTTGTCGGCGTCCTGGATGTCCACATCGGCAAACACGATGCCAGACACCACAGCCGAGCCGAACTTGCCGGATTCAATCGGTTCCAACAGAACGGCGCAGAATGGATCGTTTCCGGTTCGCACGACGCCGAGAAACCACGGGACGTTTTTATCCGGGTCATCGAGCGGGGTGCCATCGATCTCCAGCACGGCGCCCGCGTCCAGGTCGCCGCCGCTGTCGTTTCGCAGCTTCACGACCCCAGTTGCGATGGTCGCGAGCGATTGCGACGACGCGCCGCCAAGTCGTACCGTGCGGAACCACTCGCCGGCTTCGACCGCAGCGTTATATTCCGCTGCCTTGAGAACGACAGGATTTCCTGGTACGGCGGGTTGCATTAGAAACCGAACCCCGCATAGAAGTCAAAGGAGTCATACACGCGATCGATGTAAATCCACCGCAGCTCTTTGGCGGGATTCCCGCCGTCTTCAGCGTCGCGACGGAATTCCCACGCCACCTCCCACCCCTTCTTGTTTACCCCTGTCACGCCGGCAATGGTCGCGTTGACGAGACCCTTTGAGTACGCCACTTCGTACTGAACGCTGGTCTCCTGATCGGTGCCGCCGCTGCCGTTGTGGCCGATGAACAGCGCGGACCCCGCCGGCATCCCGTGCCACGCGGACGAGTTGGTCTTGCCGACGAGATCGCCCAAGGCGATCGCAAATGGCTCGGACACGACACCCAGGGGATGCTTGAACGTGTACGTGAACTTCGTCGCCGGAATCATCACCGCCGCACCGCGGACCTCGCCATTCTCGGCAACGTCGATGGCCCCGTTCATGTCGGGTCCGCCGGCGGGATACGTGGCAATATGCTCCTTCGCCTGCCGCACCTGGATCGTGCCGGCTGCGGTGGAAAACGAGAACGTATAGCTGCCGTTCTCGGCCTTTTTCTTGCCGTAGGACACGTCCACGTACCAGAGATCGTGTCCCTGATGGTCGAGGCTGATCTCCTGCCGGTTGACGATCTGCCCTGCCGCAGACACGATCGGAGACGTGAACTGCGCCGCCAGTATGTACGCTATCGACTCGTCAGCGGTCCCTGCCAGTGAAAACTTGTCGCGTCGCGTCGGGTTTTCACCGCTGGTTATCTGCCTGCTGCCGGGCCGTTCTTTCCACTGGATCGCCATCAGGTCACGCCCACTTCAGTTGTGCTTTCGCGTCGTTCTTGGCCTGCTCTTTTTGCAGGACGACCATCTCTGCCGTGTTCTTCGCAGCGGCTTCCGTTGCCTTCGCCGTTCGGTCCTGCGCGTTCTGCAATCCGCCGCCGGATAGTGCCAGCAATGCTGCTCCGCTGAACTGCGCGCCGAAGCCTTCTTGAGCGCGTCCGCCGGCTGCCGATGCCGCCGCAGCCAGTTTCCCGCGTCGATCGATCTCGTCAGCCTGCTTTTCCGTCGCCGCAGCCCGAGCCGCCGCCGCCCGAGCCAATGCCGCGTCAAGATCAGATCCCGTCCCGGTCGCCTGAGCCGCTTTGGTCGCCGTCGCCTGCAAGCCGGCACGCTGATCGTACGCCGCCAGAATATCTCCGGTCCGTGCATCTTGCCGGAGTGCCAAGGCGTCACGGCGGTCATTCGTGCGCGCCTGTGCAGCTTCGTCTAGTGCGGCATTTGCCACGGCAGGGTCGACGTTGGCGGCTTTCGTGATGCCGGTCGCCCGAGCCGCCTCCAGCATCGCCAGCCGTGCCGAGCCGATCTTGCCGGTGGGATCGTACTTTTCGAGCACGCGAGCCACGGCCGATATCTTCTCGATCCCAGCCAGCGCGAGCTTTGCCAGTTCACTGATGCCGACATTTACCTGCTGTCGGAGGTACGTGATTACGCCGTCGATGGTCGTCTGAAGACCCGTCCACAGTTGGTCGAGGTAGTTCAGTCCCTCGGAAAACGCGATTTTGATCGTCAGCCATGCCTGCTGAGCAGCATTCTGCCATTCTCCGGCGGACAGGGCCTGGAGAATTCCCGAAAATGCCTCATTGGTCACGGCCGCCAGTGACTGCAGGCCGCTTTCCCACGCCTTTCGCGCTCCCAGCCATGCAATCTGCACCGCCAATTCCAGGTCGCCGGCCTGAATGGCGTCCCAGATGCCACCCATCACGCGCATCGTCTCATCATACAGGGACTGCAGGAACGTCATCACCGAGCCCATAGCCTGCATCGCTGACGAGCCATACTTTTCCCACGCCACCCACCCGGCAGCGGCTGCCGCGGTCAGTGCCACAAGCCCTGGCGTTGCCACCGCGAGCGCAGATGCCACTGCCGACAGCCCGGTTGCCACGCCGGCAATCGTGGAGGCGATTCGGAACACCTGCGCGATGAGCGGCTGGTTATTCTTGACCCATGCCGTCACAGCTTGCACCACTGCCGCCATCTGCTTCGCTGTGTCCGCGAGCTGTGGAGCGACGGCCGCACCCAAAGAGCGCCAGAGGCCCGTAAACGAGTCCTTGAGCAGCTTCTGCGCGTCGGTCAGATCCTTAGCCGCTTTGATCTGCGGACCCGTCATAATCAGCCCGAGCCGCTCGGCCTCACGCCGCATCTGCGCGATTCCTGCCTGCCCGCGCGCAAACATGTCAATCAGCGTTTCAGACGACGATCCGAACGCATCTGACGCCGCCTTGGCACGCTCCAGCGGAGCTGCAAGACCTGCAATCGCGGTGCCGATCGCGGTGAATCGATCCTCGGGAGCCATCGCCGACAGGCGGTTGACGTCGAGTCCGAGCTGGGTGAACGCTTGTGCCGCCGCGACGCTGCCGCCCTGCGCCTCCAGCAGCTTGGTATTTACCGTCTGCAATGCGCTGGCCATCGCTTCGACACTCGACCCAGACCGCTCCGCAGCGTATCCAAGAGCCGCAGCCTGCTCGACAGACAGGCCGGTCTGTGCCGCGAATCCCGCCAACGCCGTCCCTGCCACAGCAAACTGTCTGGCGGCCTCGGTCAGCGGGTCGACGATGCGCGCCGCCAGGGACTGCAGTTCACCTCCCAGCCCCGACAGTACGTTGCCGAGCCGATTAAACACAGCCAGGCCGCTCTGGACGGTCGCCACGGTGCCGGAGATCGCCGATCGGACCCCGGAGCCGATCGACCGCACAACGGACGCTCCGAAGCGTACGATCGATGCCGTGGCAGACACCAGGCCGCGGACGAGTGCCGTCGTCAGTGTGACGATTCCGGTCACGGTCCCCGTAATCGCCGAGCGGACGAGTGAGATTGCCCCGGTAAATGCCCGCATCGGAGCGGTGGCGATGCTCCACGCCGTTGCGATAGCGCGAATCGCCAGGACCAGGGGACTCGCAACGAGCAGGATGCCCTTAAGCCACAGCGGCATGTCCTGCCACTTGAACATTGCGGCGTATGCCAGTGCCGCGGCTGCGGCGATTGCCGCCAGAGGTCCCAGCACCGCGACCATGCCAGCCGACATGGCACCCGTAGACACGGCCGCACGTCCGGCGGCTGCAGCCAGCGTGCCGATAGACGAGGTTCCTGTGCTCCCAGCAACTCGCATCGTCGCCGCCAGCCCTGCGAACTGCGTGGTGAGTGCCGAGACGAGCGGGATCGTGGTCGCCAGCGCGTATCGCACGCGCCCAAAGGACGTAGCGGCATCGTTTATGACCGGAACTGTCGTCCGCAGCGTGTCCCGCAGCGCGCCGAACGCGCCGCCGGCCTGCTGCACGGTCGGAATCAGCTTGAGCAGTGTTTCGTTCAGTCGCGAGTACGCCCCCCGCGCTTGGCTCGCAAACCCCTGCAGGCCTCGCATGGCACGTTGAAGACCGCGTGGCGCCTCGGATGCACCGCCGGAGCCTCCAGCACCACCAGCGACTCGGATTGACCTACGCGGCCGGCGTGCCATTAAGAATACGCTCCACTTCGTCAGGCATCACGAATCGACCGGCAATTTCGATCGCCTTCATGTGCCGTGCCACCTCCGGCGTGAGGGGTGGCGGCTGTGACGCCACGCCGTCGATTCGCCCTTGGTTGATGTACGTGCCGACGTCTTTGATTTTGCCGAACAACAGCAGGCCCAGCCCGACAAACCGCTCCCGCCATGATCGCTCGATGGCGTCTGCCATCCAGGTCAGCTCCCGCAGCGTGCGTCCCTCGACTGACACGCCGCAGATGCCAGCCAGTTCATAGCACCGCCTTACGGCGTCGAATGCTATCCCAGGATCTTGTCCAGCTCCGCGTTCATCTGTTCGATGGCCCTCTGCTTCATCGCCTCGATCGTCGCTGGAGCCGTCAGGCGCTTGCTCGCTTCCTCCTGTACCGCTTCCTGCACTGCCCGATTCTTCGCCAGCATGTCCCGCAGCAGGGACCGCTGGCGGCTCGGGAAAAAATCAATTATCGCCTCGAACAGCACGTTCCCGGCCTGCTCGCCAGTGTCACTCACGAGCAAGCCTTGAAACGCCTCGCGCGTCATGCTGTAGCCGTCCGCCTGCTTACGGCAGAGCACCCACAGCACGTCAGCGGTCTTGCACGCATCCTGCGACAGAACGTCGAACTGCGTGCAGTCCCGCGCGCCCAAGTCGATACCGCACTCCTGGCGAACTTCCGCGATTCGCGGCGCGTCGATGGTCAACAGCCATTCGCGCTCGCCTGCCCTGAACGTAGCCATCATTCCTCCCGAGTTAGAAACGCTTACGGCGTGACATCCTGAATGCCCTTGATCTTGAGCACCGCCGAGTAGGTCGAGTCGCCGTTACTCGCCCCAAGGCTCAATACCGGGTTGCCGGTGAGTGGGTTGCTTGCGCCACCCGTGATGTCGTAAATCTGCGGCTGGTTTGGCAGCAGCAGCATCACACTGCCAACCGCGGACCCGCCGCAGCTTGTCGCGTCGAAGAAACGCAACTGCGTGCCGTATCCCGTGCTGGCCGCCACGTCGACCGCGAAGCCGATGATCGCCAGGTTATCGCCGTCGACCGCCAGGTTGATCGTCGTGCGCTTGCAGATCACGACCGCCGTGGAACTGCTCGGCAGGTTGTCGCCGGCGCCGGCGTCGATCGAGATGGTGGTTGACGTGGTTGCGGTGACATCCACGCCGTATCGCTCACCACCGCTCCAGTACAGGTCAACGGTGTCTGAATCCGTGATTCCGTGCCCGCTGGAAACGGTCACGACTCCCGTATCGTTGTCCGTGCGCGTGGTCAGCGTTCCGGCCTTGCCGGCGTCCAGCGTGATTTCCAGGTCAACCAGTTGGTCGCCGGTGCGCGTCACCGCAGCCGCAATCGACCCGAGCGAGACTCCATACGATAGCGATGGCATTGCATTGCTCCTGTTTGTGCAGCGGTGGCATTAGGCGTTGAAGGACGGATCGCGATCGACGTCCTCGAAGCCGACGACGGAAAACTCAAACGTCTGCTCGCCACCGATGGGGGCGCCGTTGCTGACGCTGATGTAGCAATCCGCATCCAAACCCGTGGAACCGCTGTGCGGGATATATCGCAGAGCCACAGCCGCGGCGGTGCGAGCTGCGGCCAGCAGTGCCGTCAGCGTGGTGTCATTCGACTTGTTGAGCATCGTCCAGGTGAGAGACGCTTCGAGCGCCACTGGACGCGCGGTTTTCTTGGGAACGGAACTACCGCTCCCCTTGACGGTCGTGTCACCCATGACCGGCGTGTTGTCATACTTCACGTCGCGACAGTTGGTGATTTGCGTGGCAGCCGTGGAGCCCGCCGCGCCGTAGTACAGCAGACCCTCATAACCCATCTTCTTAACTGGCGTGGTCATTTATGCTCCCCTTATGGCAAGGTCCTGTGCAGCTCATACGTGAGTTCGATTACCGCCGTGAACTGACCCAGCTCGCGCAGTTCCTGGCGGCTGTAGATCTGCGGCACCTGCGTATCGATCCATGCGGCCTCGATCCCGCTGAACCGGTCCGCGTTGAAGTAGCGCGATATGTCGAGTGCAAGATTGACGAGGCGATCGACGTCTTCGCGGCGCCAGTTGCCTGCCGTCTGATCGCGTTCCGCAGCGACCATGCGCTTTCGCAATGCGATCTCGTATGTGGCCGTTGTCTTGTCGCTGCCGGAGGAATCCAGCTCCAGCCCGTCGATCTCCTGTGGAACCAGGACGTCGCACACCAGCGCGTCCAGTTGCTCCAGCGGAGCGTCAATGTCGGCGTACGACCTTTCAGCCCGCACTGGCTGGCCCCAGTCGTGCGCGTTTATCGCGTCAACGATCGCATCGGCAACGTCCAGCAGCAGGTCAGCCACTTACGACCTTTCGGGTGTGAACACGAATCGCGAGCGCATCGCCGTCGAGCGGCTCGAAGCACTTGCGCCGGCCAATCGCCATCGCCTCCCAGGCGTTCTCGCCGTCGCCGAATCGATCGCCGGGAGCGGGGTCCACCTGCACGCCGTCGATCAGGTACGACGACGCCGGCAGGTCGAAGTCCACGCTTTCGATCTCCGTGCCGATCCCGCCGGAGTCGATGCGCTCGTAGATGCGTGTCGTGGTGACGGCCACGACGTCAGCCGTGGCCACGGTTCCGCGAGACAGCGTGAATTCGCGGCCGAACTCGTTGGCGCTGTAAAACGCTTCCAGGTCCGACTCCAGGCTGTCGCGGAACGTGCGCGTCACGACTTCACCTGCGGCGCCGGATCAGGCTTGGCGACGGGAGCCGCTGGGACGTCTTCCGATTCGACGTACCGGACTTTCCCCCGCTCGTCCTTCTCGATCTCCCAGACAGCCTTTTGCAGGTCGTCTTTGAGCAGCTTCAGCTCTGCCGGAGTGACGAACGTCGACTCTCCCTTGGAGAACGTCAGCGTCTTTGTCTTCACCGCCTTCCCGCTCTTGTCGCGGTCCAGAACGATGGTCCGGCGAAACGAGTCAATCGGCCACGTCGGCTTCAATCGCAATTCAGGCATCGTGCTCCTCCTTACAACCCGAGAAAGCGCCGCCGAGATTGGCGGCGCACGTTGCAGGCAGGGCCGATTACGTGAAGGTCGTGAGGACCGCGTTCCACCAGGCGAGATAGCCCAGGTTGTAGCGCGCGTCCGTCATGAACTTGACGTCCTTGAACTCGCGATCGTCCATGCCCTTCATCTGCCGCTGGAGCGGCTGACGCGCCTGGAAGACGAACGGTCGCAATCGCGCAGCCGTGTTGAACACGTAGAACTTCGCGTCGCTCGCCAGCGATGGCAGGCAGACGATGTTCGGCCGGTCGATGACGACGTTCGTGGAGTTGCTGAGGATCTGGCTTTCCACCGCGTCATAGGCGGTGGCACGCAAGGCCAGCGGCACCACGACGGTCAGTCCGTTGAGCCGCGTCACGCTGGGGCGGTTCAGCAGCTTGCCCTTGTCGTTCTTGAACCCGAGCAATGCCGTCACGGCCGCACGATACGCGGTCGTGAATTCGGCGACGGTCGGCGTGGTGCCCGTGGCCGCCGTGCTGGTCAGATCGTTGCTCTGGGTGCCGCTCTCGCCCCAGGAATGATCGGTGTCGAAGAAATACTGACCATCGAAGCACGCGGTCGCCTCGCCGGCTTCGATCGCCGTAATCAGCAGCTCGTCGGGATGCTGTGCCGCCTCCATGCCGAGCTGCTCAAGGACGGGACCGTACATTCCCAGTCGATCGTCCTCGATGTGGTCTTTCTCGATCGCGACGCTGGATTCCCACTTCTTGTTCGCCAGCGTGAAGTTGGCGGCGCGCAGGCTGTTGAACTGGCGATCACCCAGCCACTCGCGAATCCCCGGCATGGAACCGAGCCAGCCGTATTGCTCGTCCGCGCCGTTGCTTTGAACGGTCGTGCAGACGTCGGTGTAGAACGGTTGCGCGGCGTCCACGCCGGCATCGAACTTTGCCGTGAGACCGCGCAGGGTCGCAACAGCGGCAGCAGTGTCCGTGGCCATGTCATAACCTCACCCCCGAGTGAGTCTGACTGTGTGGTAAAAACCCGGGGGTTTCGGTGGCCACCTCCACCCCCAGGCACTCGGGTTCGGTTACTTCAACCGCGATTCCAGGTCGAGAACGCGCTTCTGCAGGTTCTGAATCACGTAGAGCACGCTGATTGCTTCCTGCGCCGACGCGAATCCGTACGGCGACGATGCGGTGATTGCCGCGATCGCATAATCCGGCGTGCCGGCTGCGTCTGCTGGCGTAATCGTCGTCAGCGGTGCCACCTCGAGCGCACCCACGCCGCTCGGCTGGATCGCCACGACAGCCTTCGTGCTGCTGACGTACCTGACGAACTTGCCGATCCGCACGCTGGTCGAGCCGAGCGCGTTGACGACGGCGTAGTTGTCATCGGCGTACGCCGGCATACCGACGTCGGTCTGTGCAAGGCTGGTGCCGGTCAACTCGAAGTCGCCTTCGGTCCAGACCTCAACCCACACGTCGCCGGCCGAGCCGCTGGAGTTGTCGGCTTCCGCCACGGCAACACCCGCAAACCCGTTGACGCCGGTCGCGGTGTCGTCGTCGGCGTACCCGGAGGCGTTGACGAAAACGAGCGTCCCCTCGTAGATCCGCGTCGAAGCGGCCACCGGGAACGACCGGCGGCACCCGTCCGCACGCTTTACGATCTGATTCGCAGTCACGGCCATGATTGGCCTCCTTGTGAAAACTGGGGTAGTGGTTCAGCCGGCGCGTGCGTTACTTCGCGTCTTTGATTCGGCTTTTGACGTACAGTTCCCGCGACACGCCTTGCCGAGCGAAGACGTCCTGGTGGGCGTCCCACTCGCGGCCAAACACTTCCTCGGGAGATTTCTTCTTCGCGGCCGCGTCATCCGATTCGGACACGGGAGGATTGATGGTCGACAGGTGTCCGCACGACTTGAGCCAGTCCTGCGCTTCCGCGCGACTGAAACCCGCATCGAGCATCAACTGCTTCGTGGCGTCGTCGACTTTCGCCAGCTTGGCCAGCGCCGAGATTTCCGCGACGCGCGACAGCTTTTCCTGCGCCGCCTTCGCGGCCATGTCGCCTTCGGCAGCCGGCTCCGCGGCGGGTTCTTTCGCCGGAGGATCGCCCTCACCCTTCATCGCGGCGATTTCCGCCTTGAGTGCTTCGACTTCCGCCTGCAACTTCGTGACGTCTTCCTCGACTCCCAGAGTCGCCGTAAGCTGGTCGGCCATGTCATGGCTCCTGTTGTTCAAGTAGCGGTCCAGAAATTCCCCAAACCGCTGCCGAATGACTTCCGCCGGCGCGGTCGCGAAAAACGTGTCAAGGATGTTCGTGACCTGTGCTGGCAGGTCCTGAACCTCGTCGGAGTGCAGGTCGAACAATCCGCCGCGTGTCGCGGCTGGCTCGTCAACGAAGTCGATGGCGTTCAGCGCCTTGAGCCGAATCGGAACGCGACCGTCCTTGTCAGGCTCGATGCGTCCCATTGCCTCATGGTCAAGAATGGGAGCGATCGACAGGCCAAAGTCCTCGGGAGCGTTGTCGGCGAGATCCAGCACGTGCGACACCATATCGGACGTCCGCTGGCCACCCTTGGCGTTAAGCACGGCGTCGACCGCCACGTAAGCCGGTCCGTTGTCGCGCACGATTCGCGCGTTCATGGCTCGGCCGATGTGGCGCCCCATGCCGTCACGGCTCATGTTGGGATGCGCAAACCGCATCTTCGCGCCGCCGTTCTTGGCGGTCGCCAGCTCCTGCAACTGCACCAGCGACGTTTCGTCGACCTTCCAGTTGCGGCTGTCGCCGTCATTGAGCGGACCGACCTCCAACGCCTTGGCGCCGTAAATCGTGCGCGTGGCATGGTCGACACGCGCCGTCGCCGGCAAGCCGGCGAGCTTGTCCGTGCGGAAGTATTCGCGAGCGGGAGCTGCAGTAATCATGCGACCACCTCTTGCGATGGCTCGGTGGGTTGTGGCTCAGGCTGGGGAGCAACAGACCGCGGAACGTACTCGGTGTTTGGCAACACGCCGTACCGCTCGAACACTCGCAGTTCGCGTTGCCGCTGCCGTGCGAAGTCCTCCAGGTCGTAGCCGCGCTTGCCAAGTTTCTGCTCGTACAGCGCCAGTCCGGCATTCAGTTCGTCGATGTCCGCACTGACTTCCTCGCCGGGGTTCAGTGCGTAATCCCACGACGGCGGAATCCAAACATGCTCAGTGAACACATACGGCATTGCGACGAACTGTCGCGGGTCAATGTCGACTTCGCCGACAATGACAGCTTCCTCGACCAGTCGCGACCAGACGCGCGACAGCCACAACTCGGCCATCAGTTTCTGGCCGATTTCCGTGGCCTTCTTGGCGTCCGCCAGGACCAGTCGACCGCCGGCAAAGCTGGTGCCGCTCCAGTCCTTCAGCACCATCTCAAACGGCCAGTTGATTGCCGCGGAGATGCGCCGGTAGCACCAGTTCATGAACGAGCCGAACGTGCCGGACGTCCCCGGAGGCGTGGCAAACGTGGTTTTCTCGCCGGGATTCAAGTAGCGGATCGTCCCTGGGACGATATCCTCCAAGCCGCGGCCGTTGGCGTCTGTGTCCGTGGCGGCCCCGACTGCGGCGTCGTAGCTCGACCCGAACCCTTGCTCAACGAACACGGCAAAGCACGCCTGCACCTGCTCGCGTAGGATGGTCGAATCGTCCAGGTCTTTGGCGTCCTTCGATCGCTGGATGGCTCGCACCATCCACGGCAAGCCGCGTGATTGACCGGCGAACCACGGCTCGAAGACGTGCAGCATGCGCTCGGCCGGAATCTCGTCGAACTCCATGCTGACTCGCACCGTGTCGCCAGGATGGGTCTTGCGCACGAAATACGACATGATGCGGCCGTTGGAGTCATGGCGAATGCCGAGCCTTACCAGCGGATCGCCGGCGTGCTTTGGCGGCGTCTCGACGCGCTCGGGGTCGATTACCTGGAGCGACAGCGGGATCAGCTTGTCGGCCGCTCCGACGTCAGAAATGATCGTGAACGATTCGCCGTCGAATTCATTGTGCCGTGCGGCCAGCCGTGACATCTGCCACAGCGAGCGAGTCCCAGTGATATCGGCCCGAGTGGACCACAGCCGGTACACGCGCTCAAGCTGCTCGTTATAGGCGTCGGCCTGTTCTTCGGTGATTTCACCGTCGACCGCCATGATTCGCGCTTGCGGGGTGTGTCCGGTCCCGATTACGTGATTGACCTTGGAGTCCACGGCACCGCCGAGCACGTCGTTCTGGTACAGGTCCCGGCTTCGATCACGAGCCGTCTGCAGGTCCAGTTCAAGCTGCGAATTTGGCGACAGCCTGGACGTCAGCCAGGTGTTACCGCGACTCTTGGAGACCTCGGCCGCCTCGATGCGTGCCAGCCGCTGCTCGCGTCGCTCGGCTGCCGCCAGCGTCAGGCGTGCCTGCACCCGCTGCAGTCCCCACGACGGAGCCACGTACCCGATGGCACGATCCAGCCAGTTACGCTGAGCGGTGACGCGCCGCGGTGATGTCGCCTCTTTCATCGCCATCAGGATGCCCTCTGCAGGCTGGCGACGTTATCACGACTGCGGCCGGCGGACTGGTTAACGCGCGACTCGAAGAATACGAGTTGTTCGCGAAGACTCCCCAGGTCAGCTCGCGTCAACGTGCGACCGTCCATGCCGTAGGCTTGGCCGTGCAGCGTTACCTGGGCGATCGCGGCGCGAGTGAACTCCAGCAGTTCAGCGTCTGTGCCGGTGCCGATCGGATTAGAGAGATTGAAGGCCATGCTGGAAGTTTCCAGCACAACCTAGTTGCGGTCCAGGTCGCAGATGCAATCAAGTTGCTACTGATAGCATTCAGCGTCTCGGGGGCGCGTGCTCCAGCGGAACCACCCAGATATTGCGATCCGGCTTGTGGCCGCACTTGTCGCAGCACATATAACGACGCCGCTTGCCGAGAATGTGGTTGACGTGAGTGCTGTAGACGCGGAGCTTTCCGTCGCATCCTGCCTGGTCGCACTGGTCGCCTGGCCGTAGTGGCTTGCTCAACACGTTTTACCTCCTGAACGTGACCCGCCTCCGCTGCTGCGGCTGCCGTGATGTCGGCGCCGCTCCTTGCTCTGCCTTCGGCCGGCTGGGTGTCGGCGGCGGCGTCGGCGTCGATGCCTGTGGCTTCTGCGTCGGTCGTGCTGTCTGCCGAACCGGATTGAGCCCCTTGACGCTTCGCGCGACCAGAGCGGCATAGAGGCTGTCGAAGTAATGATTCGGGCGCCCGCTGTGCCACCATTTGGTCTCGGGATGCTTAAACCCCGGCTTCAACCTCGGCTCCCAGACCTCGCTCAAAATGTGCCTGGCGTATGCTGCGTGGAAATTGCGCTGCACCATCCCATCAACGATCGGATGGTTGAACAGTGCCAGTGAGCCCGGCTGGCCGATCTCCAGCAGGAACCCTTCGTGGACCTTGAGCTTCCAGTGGTCCGAATTCATCGCCACGAACGGATCGGGAAATTCAATGTGCCAGTGCTCCCCGATGACATGCCGGCTCGAGGTCTGCGGCCGGCGGTAGGCTGGCGTTCCCTTGCTCGGCAGGAACTCGCGCCCCGCCTCGGCGCAGAATATCTGCACCGGCTGCGTGGTCCAGTGCTCGTCTTTCCATCCCATATCGATCAGTGTCAGGCCGACATCGACAATCTCACCGTCCTCGCGCGTGTAGGGGTTCGCGTCCCGCCATTCCCGCCACGCTCGGAGTCCCTTGAGGATCTCGACCTCGCAGTCGGCAGCCGCCATGTCATCAGTGGTCAGCTTGTAAGTTCCGTAGTCGATCACCGAGCCGGCTCCGTCGTGCGACCACGCCACAACCGACCAATGAAACTCCGTCTTTCGGATGTCCACGCCGCTCGTTATCAGCACGGCATTCGCAGGCACCGCGCGACGCTCAAGGCCGGTCAGGCGATGCTGAATATGGAACTCCGTCAGACCGAGCCGAGCCGCGCCTGCGTCGTCTTCCGGCGGGTCGTTCTGATGCTCCGTCATGAACGACGCCATGCCGTTGTCGGCGATGTAGTCGTAACACTTCTGCAGTGCGGACAAGTGTTTCGGTGAACCATCCGGCATCAGGTCCGTGTCGAAGTCATGCTCGTTCGACAGCACGGCGCCTTCGTCCATGCGCTCGCGATTGGCTTCGTAGAATCGCTGCGCCTCGCGTCCCGTGGGGTCGATCGGCTTGCCGTTCTCGCCGCGAGTCTGCTTGCCGTGCTGCCGCAGGTGAACGTACTCGTCCCAGTCAGCTTTTCGGTCCGGCCAGCGCGATATACGCGGAATGCGCACTCCCGACCACGCCGGCTTTTCGGTAGGGTCGCTGTACCGATATGCAACGCTATTGCGACTTGGAATCGTGCAGAGCATTACCTGTCCAAGTCGCTTACCGGGACCTCCGAGACCGGCCACTGTATGGTCGATGATTGTCTCGATCTTTGCGGCCATCTTGCCATTCACTGCCGCAAGAGAATCGCGGGAGTCGAGATCGTCCAGGATTACAAAGCTGGGTCGAATGTCCAGAAAGTTGGCGCCCTGCACGGCGTCGGAGGTTATGCCAAGAGATTGAATGATTCCGCCGAGTCCCTCATCCTCCCAACGCGGCAGGACGATCAGGTCCTTGTTCCACTTGATGCCGATCGGCCGGCCGCCGTTGCCAGTGCAGTTGTTGGCCTTACTGGGCGCGGAGCCGACATACCGAGCGGCGATGCACTCCAGCGGGTAGTCCTCTCGCAGTGCTTTGTTCAGCGGGTTGCGCAGTTGCCGCTTGATGTCGCTGAGCATTTTGTCTGCCTTCGTGCCGGTGGCAGCCAGGATCAGCAGGTATTCCACAATTCCTTCGAGCGCGTACTTGAGCGAAAGGTATTTCGTGACGGTCGACTTCCCGTCACCGCGTGGAGCTGCAACGCACTTGCGAGTGCCATACCGCAGGCAATTGGAAATCTCCTCGACAAGCTGAACGCGCGCCGGCGTGAACGGGTGGTAGAACACGCGCGGAAGGTAGGTCTGCAGCCAGCCTATGTCATCGTCGCGGAGTGCGGCGCGTCGCTCGGGGTTCGCGACTGGGGGAATATCCAGGTCGCGCGTCTCCGCGCGTGCCTGTCGCATTCTGTCCGCATCTGACACGCCTCCAGCGAGTCGCGACGCCAGCTTCCACGCCTCGTCTGCCTTGCGCTTTTGCTCGCGAATGGCACAAAGTTGCTCCTTCGTCAGCTTCGCCAAGCATCACTCCTTGGACAGGACTGCTTTCTTCCCCGTCAGATTCTCCCACCGCTTGACGATGACGTCGCAGTATTGCGGGGAGATTTCCATGCCGTAGCATTTGCGG
>ERZ761584.292-NODE-292-length-17523-cov-5.668708_pt1 | contig 17523 bp, 21 predicted proteins | sample MGYA00512168_ERZ761584 | MGnify/ENA primary metagenome ERZ761584 (study PRJEB28899, sample SAMN03785564) | bioreactor sludge metagenome | biome: EBPR Sludge; feature: EBPR Bioreactor; material: 0.22µm filtered reactor supernatant | place: Saint Lucia: Queensland...
GACTCGTACGAGGCCCTCAAGGATTCGGCCGTTCTCGACCTGCGGTCCGGCGCTCTTTCCGCCGTCCGGGGCGCGCGGGCTCGGGGGGAACCGATCGTCCACGACGGGCGCGTGCTCTCGACGCCCGACGAGATCCTGGCCGCCGCGACCGATCGGATCCGGCACGAGAACGCGGCGCGATCGGGGTTCTCGTCCGATCCGGGCGCGGCCCATCCCGCGGTGGCGGAGGCGGCGGGAAGGATCCGCGCGTACTTCGGACGGATGTTCGACGAGATGGAGGCGGCGGGCATCTTCACCCGTGGCCGGCGGTCCCTGGCGCGTGACCAGGCCAGGCTCGAAGTCTCCGGCCGACGGCTGGAGGGATTCAGGACCAGGGCGGAGAAGGCCGCGAGCGCCGGCGACGAGAAAGCCAGGCTCCGGTACGAGCGGCTGATCCAATCCCAGGAAAGAACCGTGGCCCGGCGCCTCGCCCGGGTCCGGGACTCCGAGCGGGCGGTCGAGGACGCGAAGTTCTACTACCCGCACCTCTTCGACGCGGGGGCCATCGCCGCCGAGCGGGAACGGTTCGTCACCACCCTGGCCTACCAGCTCCGCCGGGCCGACGGGATCGATCCGGCGACACGGACGGAGATCCCGATTGGCGATCGGCCGCTCCATCCCGAGGCCGCGCTCGGCCTGGACGCCCGCGATCTGGAGTCCGCGTACCGGTCGAGGAACCCCGGGGCGGCGGATGGACCCGTTCCGATGGACGAGATGCTGGAGGAGCTTCGGGAAGGAGACCTGGCCCCGGCAGTCCGCGGGGCCTACGACCGCCTGCTCCGCGAGCACCACACCAGGACCGCCCGCGACGTGGCGAGCGCGATCCTTGACGGGTCCGACGCGTCGCCGGACCTTGCCCGATCCCTGCGGTTCGACGAGCGGGCGATGGCGGATTTTTTGATCTCCCATCCCGAGGAGGTCATGGCCCGGTACCACGACTCGACGGCGGGCCGCACGGCGATGCGGCGCGCGATCCAGCTCAGCCCCGCCTGGACCGAGGCGACCGACGCGGCCGGGCGCCCGATCCGGACCGGAGAGGACCTGGTCCGGCACCTGCGGGAGATCTCCGACGCCGTCGGCACGGTGGCCCGCAAGTCCGGCGACCGCAAGGCCATCGACGCCTCGGACGCGCTGCGCCGGCACATCGATCGTGACTTCGCGGTCCCGGTGGACCTCATCGAGGGCCGCCGCGGCAAGTACCAGCCACGGGAGCGACGGCTGGTGATGGACGCCATGAGCTACCTGGGGCGGAACCTGCTCCGGGCCAGCATGCTGAACAAGCTGGGCGGGCTGGTGTGGAACCAGCTCAACGACTTCGCGCCGCTCTCGCTCTACGCCGCCCAGAACCCCAGGACGATCAGACGCATGGCCTCGGCGGTGCGCGGCCTGTCTTCCATCGCCGAGCGAGACCTGAGAATCCTCAACGTCGGGCTCCAGGGGATCACGCGCTCCCGGCAGCTCTTCGACACCGACGACGCGCTGATGCGATTGGGGTTCGGGACCGGGCGGACCCGCCGGCTCTCGGCGGCGGTGGAACGGGGCGTGCTCTGGACCGAGGAGAAGTTCGCCCGGCTCTCGCTCATGAACCTCATGACCGGCTGGGCGCAGCGGGCCGCCGGCGTCGCGCTCATTGACCGCGTCCACACCCAGTCCCGACGGCTGCTCCGGGCCGGCGACCTGGTCAGGGGCGGGATGGAGCTGGACGCGGCGCTGCGCAAGGCCGGGATCAACCGCTACGACGCGTCGAGGCTCAACAAGCTGGGGCTCAACGAGGACGGCGCCCGGCGCTGGCACGAGCTGGCATGGGCGCACGGGCAGGACGAATCGGGCCGGGCGCTGCGGGACCGATTCTCGAGCTTCGAGCAATACCTGGAGTCCGATCCGCGGGAGATCATCTGGCCAAACTTCGACGAGTGGCTCTCCGATCCGAGGGCCAGGGACTTCCACGACCGGGTGGTCGCCGGCCTGGGCGGGGAGATCAAGCGATCGCTGGTGGTGACGCCCGGGGTCGGGGACCGGCCGCTGGTGAACCTCACCTGGCTCGGGAGGGCCTTCAACCAGTTCCAGTCCTTCGCCTTCGCGTTCTCCAACCAGCGGCTGCGAGTCATGGCGCAGATGCCCGCGAAGTACCAGTCCTGGTACGCCATGAGCTACCTGGTCCTGGGCACGGCCACCGACGCCATCAGTAACCAGCTCTCGGGCCGCCGCTCGCTGTCCGAATCGGCCGAGCTTTGGAGGACCAACCCGCTGGGCATGGTGTACGCGGCGTGGGAAAAGACCGGACTGGCCTCGTGGTGGGGACGACCGATCGCGGTCGCGGACTCGCTGGGGATCCCCTTCTCGCCGGGCAACCTGCTCAAGAGCGGGGCCCTCTCGACCGCCAACCGGCACATCCAACCGGGCCGGCCGCTCACGATGGCCGGCCCGGTCTTCGCCGACCTTGACGCCAGCGTCCGGCTCCTCGGCGACGCCGCGTCGGGACGCTGGGACTCCCGGCTCGCCTACGACGCGGCCAAGCTTGCGCCGTTCCAGAACTGGTTCGCCCTTCGCCTGCTGCACCAGACGACCGGCCTGCCGGTCACCCCAGAATCCATCCACCCCATCGGCCGGCAGTCCGGCACGGAGCCACGACCTTGAGCAGCCCAAACCATCAGGAAATCGATCTGACGTTCGTCACCGACGAGGATCTGCTCGGCGAGCTGGCCAGGAGAAGCACGGCGATCCTGATCGCTCGGATCACGAAGAACGGCAAGTGCGGCGCCGACGAGGAGTACATCGATCTCCGGCGATTCGGCCCGCAAATCACGGTCATTGGGCTGGCCACCCTCGCGCACTCACGGCTGATCAGGGAAGTCGTCGAGTCGAACTCGTGATCGACCCCATCGCGTACGAGTCCCAGCGGACGCTCGTCGTCGAGCTTCGCGCCGCCGACCTGTGCCCGTGTCCGGCCGACCTCAACCGCGACGGGATCCTCAGCCCGGTCTTCGACTTCCTGGCCTTCCAGACCGCGTACTCCACCGGCGATCCCATCGCCGACCTTCAGGCTGACGGCCGCGTCAATCTCTTCGACTATCTTCGGTTCCAGACGCTCATCGAGGATTGCGACGACGCGCGAGCCCCATGCCTGAACGCCCTCGCGTCCGATCCGCCCCGCGCCCTGACCATCATCGAGGGCGTGGGTTCTGGTCGCTGGCTCATGCTGGGGACGCCCGAGAAGGCCGTCTACCAGGCCATCGTCCATCCCACGGCCCACGATCATGCCCGAAACCAGCACGTCAATGGCTGGACTAGGATCCGCGCCCATCCCGCCGCCCAAGTTCGTGAGATCGGCGCTGTCGCCAAGTAACCAGGAGCCTCACATGCCCGCTTTTCTCCGCTTCATCCTCGACCTTCTCGGCTTCCACGGCCACTCCGACCACTCGGAGCAGGGTTGACCGGCAACCTTGACGATCAACCCCAAATCCGAGGGTCATCGCCATCAGTGAATCCAAGCCCATCGAGGCCATCCAGGCCGAGAACGCCGAGCTGCTGGACCGCGCCATCCACGACATCCTGACGCACGGCGAAGAGGTGGTCAATCCGGCCACCGGAGAGATCATCCGCAAGCGTCCTGGGGCCGCGACGATCAACGCCATCCGGGCGCGGATCCGGGATCTCAACGTCCAGTCGCCGATCGTCCCTGGCACGGCAGCGGCGAGGCTGCTGGAGGAGGCCGATCGCCGCGTCCTCATGGGCCAGGTTCGTCTCCGAAGCCTTCCGCCCGTGAGCGACGAGCCCGACGGGGCGGTCCCGTGAGCGGCGGCGCCGAGTACCTGGCCCATCTGCGGGACGACTTTTTGTTCTTCCTCCGCGAGCTCTGGACCGATCGCGGCCTGGACCGGTTGGCGCCGCTCTCGGAGGTCGAGCTCGACGTGGCCCGGTGGATCGCCAACGGCCCCAATCGCCGCGGCGTCCTGGCGTTCCGGTTCATCGGCAAGACGCACTTCGGCACCGCCGCCTACACCTGCTGGCGGCTCTTCCGGGATCCGCAGACCAAGATCCTGATCGTCAGCAAGAGCAAGATCCCGGCCGCCCGCGACACCGTGGGCATGATCCGGGAGTGGATCCGGCACGTGTGGTTCCTCCGCCACCTGGATCCGAGCCTGAACCCGCTGGCCACCGACCAGACCTTCCAGTTCGACGTGGCCCCGGCCGAGGCCGACTCGCGCTCCCCCTCGGTGCTGGCCCAGGGGATCGACGGCCAGATCACCGGATCCAGGGCCCACCTGATCATCGCCGACGACGTGGAGACCAAGGACAACGTCAAGACGGTGGACGCGCGCCGAGACCTGGCCGAGGCGATCACCGAGTTCCGGGCCATCGCCTCGTTCGGCGAGAAAGAAATCCTGTACATCGGCACCCCGCACCACGAGGAATCGGTGTACCTCAAGCTCGTCGAGAAGGGGTACGCCTTCCGGTCCTGGCCCAAGACCTACCCGGACCCGGACGAGAGGACCATCTGCCTGGCTCCCCTGCTCGCCGATCGCCTGGCCCGCGGCCTGGCCAAGCCCGGAGAGCTGACCTGCCCGCACCGGTTCACCGCCGACGACATCGCCCAGGACAAGGCCGAGGGGCGGCGGTTCTGGCTCATGCAGATGCAGCTGGTCGCCAACCTCTCGGACTCGACCCAGTACCCGCTCAGGCTCTCGGACCTCATGGTCATGGACGTGGCCCGCGACCAGGCCCCGCTCTCGCTCGTCTACGGACTCCGCGACCACAACGGCTCGACCGCCCTGGACGGACGCGACGGACGCGAGGCGATCCCGTCCCTGGGGTTCGGGTACGACGCGCTCCACCGGCCGGCCCTGATCGGAGCCTCCTGGGGCCCGTACGCCGGCACCAAGATGTGGATCGACCCGGCGGGCCGCGGGACCGATCTCTGCGCCGCGGCCTGCGTCGGCTACCTGGCCGGCCGGCTGTTCGTCAAGCGGCTGGTCGGGCTTCCCGGCGGCACCGACGACGCCTCGCTCATCCAGCTCGCCATCCTGGCCCGCGAGACCGGCTCACGCGAGATCTACATCGAGAACAACTGGGGCGGCGGCATGTTCGCCAAGCTTTTCCAGCCCATCCTCTCGCGGTTCTTCCTCCGGCCCGGCGAGCATCCTGGATTCCCCGAAGGATGGTCGGCCCAGATCATCGACGATCCCAAGATCACGCACGTCCACGGGCAGAAGGAGGTCCGGATCATCGAGGCGCTCGAGCCCGTCTCCAGCGGGCACCGACTGATCATCGACCGCTCCGTCGCCCTTGACCAGGACTTCCAGAGGCAGTTCACGCGGATCACCCGCGAACGCGGATCGCTCGAACACGACGACCTCGTTGATGCCCTGGCCGGCGCCGTCAAGGCGTGGACCTACGCCCTCTCGGCCGATCCCGAAAAGTCGGCCGAACGGCTCGAAAACCAGCTCACCGACCAGGCCATCCTGGAGTTCCACCGCCGCTTCGTACGCCCCGCGTCGTCGGACCGAGGCCAGAACTGGCTGAGGCCACGGAAATAAACGCTGGAGGCCCCATGGCGCATCCCTTCCGCGATGCGGCGAGAGCGCCTACAATGAGTCAACCGTATCCAAGCATGGGTAGTAGTTGTCCCGAATCGGTCGGATCACCGGCCACCACGCCCCCGCGTCAACGGGGGCTTTTCATTTCGGAAGTAGCGGGTGGTGAAGCATGTCAGTCGAACCCCCTCACCAAATTTGTCCCGGACCGCCGAGGGGGTTGTGACGCGGGGGCGTGCGGGCCGATTTCCCCCCTGGGGGGGGTGCCTGATGGCTGTCGTCAGCGTTCCAGGCTGACATCAACCCCCGATACAACAAGGGTTTACGTCAATGTTGTGCGCGATCTGTGTGCGCGCTCCGTCCCATTGGCCGGCCTTGCCCTTTGCCGGCCCTGCAGATGCTGGGCGGACACGTATTCATGCCGACCCCTGACCTTGGACCTGACTTGTGCCTCTGTGGCTCGTGCCCTGGTCCTGGGACCTTGGCCCCTGTTCTTTGGCCTTGGATCCCTGGGCCTTGACCAGGCTTGAGACTGACCTGAACCATGCCATGCCCTTGGGCCTTGGCCTGGGCCTTGGCCTGGGCCTGACCAGCCTTTTTCAGAACGGTGCCGGCTCGCCATTTCCTGGGTTCACGACGGTGACGGCGAGCATGAAGGGCAGGGCATTTTCCGCCCTGTTTCCTGGTGGAGTGGTGGTTACTTGAGTCTTTTTTCTGGGTTCCAGCTCCCTGCGGAGCTGTCGCTGGTAGGTTCCGAGCGGGTCATGGACATGGCAGTAGGCGACGCCGTTCCTGCATCGATCGCCCGGGAACGGGCAGGCGGTTCCTTTCTTTGTGAGTTTCGAGCAGGGCGGCGTCACGGTGCTGAATGCTAGTCCAGCCATTCCCGTGGTGAGCGCACCGACCCCGGGAAACCCGGGGCCGGCGTACGACTTCCCGCGGAGCCGCACACCGTCCAGCACGTTTGGTTGCGGCATTGCTGGCTTTCACCCTGCCGCGATCTCCGGATTGGTCCGGGCCGTGTTTCGGATACCTTGCCCGGGAGAGATCTATGGACCAGAGCCGGCCTTGGGGATGACCCGTGGCCGACAGGCGGCGCGTCGCTCCGCCCTGTCCGTTCCACGCGGCTACGACGCCCCGCGTGGTCCTGGCTGATCCCCTGGGCGTCGGTCCAGACCGGTACACGGTTTCCTGGTCACCCATCACGCTGATCGTCGGTCCGCCGGATCGAGCGGGCCGACTGCTTGTCCCGTTCAGCATAGCCAGATCCCGGCCCGCGTCAATGGACAGCCTCGCGCCGGGCTCGACCCGCGCCGAAGGGCTTGACCCTTGCCGACATATTAGGTACACTGTACCTTCTGACCGAAGGACACGAGCGAGCAGGAGGCCGCGTCATGGCTCGCCCCGAGTGGGAAACAATCAACACGCGCAGGGCCGCCAGGGTGCCGGCCTTGGTTGACAGGCTGGCGAAGCTCTTGCGGGCCGAGAAGGGTGTGCCCGTGGCGCGGGCCGACGCCGTGGCCATCGCCGTGCGAGAAGCCCTGGAGAGCCGCGGCGTGACGGGCCGTGGAGGTCGTGGAAAATGAGCGATACCGATCTGACTAGCCCGAGTCGGGCAGGAAGGACCGAACATGGCGAGCTACGAGTACACGGCGACTGTCTCGAGGCCTCGCTGAAGATCATCCTCGCGATGCTGCCCGATGACCTCGACGCCCTCAACTTCCTCGGGCACATCGAGCGGACGCGCGGGAACCTCGGTGCCGCCGAGAATCGCCAGAAGCAACCATATGAGCGGATGTCATGAGCGTCCATCTGCACAAGAACGGGGCGTATTGGGTGGCCCGGTGGCGAGACTCGTTGGGCAGGCTCAGGGCAAGATCCCTGGGCAATCGGAGCGCCGTTTCAAGGCGCGCCGCCGAGCACCGTTGCCGCCAGATCGAGGTCGAGTTCGCCCTGGCGCCGGCGGCCAAGGACATGGGCGACGCTCCAAGCCTGGGCACGTGGATCGACGAGTACATCTCCTTGGCCGCCGACGAGCTCGGCGAGAAAACCATGACCGTCGTGCGCGGCACGACGGCGTATCTGCGACAGCACTTCGGGGATGGCGTGCGGATCGATCGGATCAACGCCGCCGCCTGCGAGGACTTCGCCAAATGGCTGGGACGGCTGAACGTCGGGACCGCGCAACGTCCCGAGCACCTCTCGCCCGTCACCGTCGCCGGTCACGTGCGCCGGGCCCGGACCCTCTTCGGGCGCGCCCTGAAGCGTGGCCGGATCGTCGCCAACCCCTGGAGCGTGGTCGTCAAGGCGTCGCCGGCCAAGCGAGAGACGTGGGTCGATTCCAGGATGATCGAACCGCTCCTGGCTGCGTGCCCCGACGCGTCATGGCGGTCCCTGATGGCTCTTTGCATCCATGCCGGATGCCGCCGCGGTGAGGGCCTGGCGTTGAAGTGGTCGTCGGTGCGTTGGCACGAACGGCGGATCGTCATGCCCAACATGAAGACGGCCCGCTCGACGGGGGCCACGACTCGCACGGTGCGGATGGAGCCCGAGCTCGAGCGCGTCCTGCTCGAATGCCGCGAGGCGATCAACGGTGAGCTCGTGGCTCCCGTGTCCGCCAACAACATCGACCGCAACGTGCTGGCCGTGTACGAGCGGGCCGGGATCGATTGCAAGAGTGATCCGTTCCGAGTCTGGCGCCGGTGGCGGAACGACTCCTGGATCGCGGCGGGATTCCCCGAGGCTGTCGTCGATCAGTGGCTCGGCCACAGCCGGAGCGTGGCGCGCAGCCACTACGACGGCGTGCCGGCGGAATATTACGGCGAGGCCACGCCGCTCAAGGCCCTGGCCGAAGCCCAGTCCGAGATCGCGGCCCTCAAGGCCCGACTGACAACTGGCTGACCAAAGACAGGGTGCTTTGGGTGTCAGGTTGGCACCAAAAAACTTTTGCTCCACAAAGCACTGTCGGCCATGAGGTTGCGGAATTGGGATGTCGCATTTTGGTACTTTTTGGCACTTTTCGGGTTGCACCCCTGAAAAAACTCCGATATGGTTCTCGCCATGCCAGCAACCGCCACGAAAGTCTCGGCCAAATCGAAGGACATCGCGGGCGTTTCCGTGAAGGTGCGTCCGAGCACGGCCCGCAAGCTGGACCGTATCCGCGGGATTTACCACAACATGAGCCGCAGCGCCATGATTGAGGTTCTGGTCCAAAACTGGGAAGAGACGCCCGACGAAAAGCAGCTCATGGCGCTCAGGCGCATCGAATGACCCCGACCGCATGAACTCCCTCCCCTCCGGCGCGGGGCCCAAAGACGCCGGACTCTCTCTCTCTCCGGATCGGCTTTGGTTCATGCCAAAGCCGATCTTTCAGGAAACCAAACCATGCTGAATCGGCATCGTCATTCGTGGCGCGAGCTAGCGGCCCATTCCGACCAAGAACGCGAGAACGAGGTTCTCGACCGGATCCTGGCCGACATGGATCGCCTCGATCGTCACCCACTGGTCAAGGGTGGGCAGGGACGCGAGCCCGAGTCGCTCGTGCGCGACGCCAGCATCAGCCTATGGCTCGCATGGTTTGGGGCCGGTATCTTCGTGGGTTTCATCATTGGGCTCGCCGGAACCGGAGCCATCTCATGAGCCAGCATCTCGCCCAGCGCGCCGTCGACGCGATCGAGATCGTGGAGGCGGGCGAGGCGCTGCTTGACCAGGTCGTCGCCGCGCTCGACCTGATTGCCTGTCTCAAGCGCTGGGTCAAGCAGGTTGATCAGCGCCTTGAGGCCGCTGTGATCGAATGGATCAACAAGAATGGCGAGATCGTCATCGGCGACATCCGCTACTACGTCGGCACCCAGTCCCATACCAAGTGCAACGACATCAAGAACGCGGTCGAGGCCGTGCTCCGCGCCGTGGGCGGCGACGTGGACGGGCTCGTCGCCTGCATCGCCAGCGACGGGCTCAAGCCTGGCGCGACGCGCGAAACCGTCGGCGAGGACGCGTTCAATCGCCTGTTCACCAAGATCGTCATGCCCGACCTGAAAACCGGCAGGCCGCTCGAGCGCCTGCAGCGGATCGACACGAAGTTCCTCGAATAAGGGATAACCATGAAAAAGCACGACACGTACCGAAGCGGATTCATCAAGGCCGACCAGCTCGACGATGGCGGCGGCCGGTATCGCACGATGATCGTGACGATCAAGGCGATCCGGTCCCACACGTTCGAGGACGGCAACAACCAGCGCGTGCTCGCGTTCGAGGAGACGGATTCCGAGCTCGGGCTGAACGTCACGAACTGGGACTCGGTCGCCGAGATCACGCGCGAAGGCGACGATGACAACTGGATCGGTCATCGAATCGAGTTGTACGTTGACCGCAACGTCACCTATGGCGGCAAGCGCGTCCCTGCCATTCGCATTCGGCCGCCGCAAGTCGATCCGGTCCCACAGGAACAAATCCGCTCCGCTCCCGCCCCCGCGGCTCGTACAAGCGCGCCACCGTCCAGGTCCGCCTCGCCGTCCAGGTCCGCCCCGCCGCCTCGATCTTCCGCGCCTTCCCAGCCGCCGCCGCCGCCTCCGGCCAAGCCCTTTGACAGGGACGCGGCGTGGGATGCGATCGCCGCCGATGAACGCGCCCGCGGCAAGGAGCCCGACGTTGATGTTTGGAACTTCGCGATCAGTGAAGTCGAGAAGACCACGGGCAAGGCGGAGGCCGACTTCGGTCCGGACGAATGGAAGAAGGTTCACGGTTCCTATCCGCCATTTTGACCAGCCATTTTGGCCAACCTGGGACCCCCTCGTGAACATTCAACCCCTCGTCCGCGCCTTCAACCACATCCTCGCGCACCCCGACGAATGGGACCAGAGTCAGTGGCACTGCGGCACCACTCACTGCCTCTTTGGCCACTGCCAGATCCTCGCCGGAATCCCCGTCAACTCCGAATCATGCCTCCAGGGTGTGATGCGCCTCACCGGCCTGAGCCGTGACGACGCGGAATGGCTTGCTGATGCCAGGCGCACCCTCCCCGAGATCCGCGCCTATCTCGATCACGCCATCCGCGGCGTCCCCTACTTCAACTCCAACGGCCGCGACCGCGCTGGCTTCGACCGCGCTGGCTTCGACCGCGACGGCTTCGACCGCTACGGCTACAACCGCGCCGGCTACGACCGGGCTGGCTTCGACCGCGCCGGCTACGACTGCGCCGGCTACGACCGCAACGGCCGCGACCGCGCCGGCCGCCCGGTGGATCCTCTATGAAAATCCATCCTCTCTGCCAATGCGTGCCCGACATGCACCCGGACGAGTACGGCGAGCTGGTTGCCGACATGAAGGCAAGCGGGTTTGACCCACGCTTCCCCATCGTCATCTACAAGGGCAGCATTCTCGACGGTCGCCATCGGTGGAAGGCCGCCCAGGAGGCTGGCGTCAAGGCCACCACGATCATCTATGATGGCCCGGACCCGGCCGCGTTCGTGCTCCGAGCCATCCGCCGCCGGAACCTCACGGCGGCGCAGCGAGCGGCCCTGGCCGCCGAGCTGCTCCCGGCGCTCAAGGAGGAGGCGGCGGCCAGGATGGAAAAGGGGAAGGCAGACCCTGGTACCAGACTGGTACCAGGGTCAAGGGCTCCCCGATCAACTTCCAGTGCCGGGAAGGCGGTCGGCGTGGGTCGCCAGGCCGTCGAAGTAGCCGCCAAGGCCAAAGAGGAATCGCCAATGACCTTCGCCGCGATGAAGGCTGGCGCCGTCTCCGTCGCCGAGGCGAAGAAGGCCATCATGGCCCCGCCGCCGCGGGGCGTGGGAAGCATCGAGGATGCGGCTGGCAAGACAGTCCAGGACCAGGGTGTGGCGGCGATGCTGGCCGAGGCGCCGAGATTCAAGGAACTCGCCAACGAGGCGCACGCGCTGAAGCGCCGCATCAAGGAACTCGCGGAGACGAAGGCTGGCGCCGAGATCAGAATCAAGGAGGTCGTCACATCTCTTGAGAACGTTGCCTCGATTCTCAGGTTGTCCGCGCCGGCGTATCAGTGTCCGAACTTTCCGAACTGCAAGCGGGGCGACAAGCTGTGCAAGGGAACTGGCGTTGTCAGCGAGTTGGTATGGCGGACCATTCCTGAGAGCGACAAATGAGCAACGGCCGGTTCCATCTTGGCAAAGAGTGCATCCTGCGTGTTCGAGTTGTCACGCCCGTCGATCCATCTCCGACCGCGCCATCTCCAGTCGGGAACGTCCTCATCGTCGCCGTCAACGACAAGGGAGAGCCAGAGAGTTTTCCAATGGGCTGTGGGTTTGGGGTGGCGATTGAAGTGCCGGAACAATGGCTGACGGAGGCCAGGCCATCCATCTAAGGCCCTACCAACTCCGCGCCGTCGAGTCCGTCGAAGAGCGATGGGCAGAAGTGGTATCGACCCTGCTCGTCATGGCAACGGGGCTCGGCAAGACCGTCACGTTCGCGCACATCATCGCGCGGCGGCCGGGCCGGTGCATGGTCATCGCCCACCGCGAGGAGCTGATCCGCCAGGCGGCGGCCAAGATCCAGACCGTCACGGGTGAGGCGTGCGACATCGAAATGGCCGACGAGCGGGCCGACTCGCACATATTCTCGCGATCCAGGTGCGTCGTCGGCACGGTCCAGACGCTCATGGGCCGGCGCAAGGACAGGTTCACCCCCGCCGATTTCTCGACCCTGATCATCGACGAGGCGCACCATTCGACATCGCCCAGCTACCGCGCCGTCATCGACCACTTCCGCGGGAACCCGGACCTCCGCGTGCTCGGAGTCACGGCCACCCCGGACAGGGCCGACGAGAAGGCGCTCGGGCTGGTCTTCGACGCCCCGGCGATGGTCTACGACATCGCCGACGGCATCCGCGACGGGTGGCTCTGCGATATCTCCCAGCGGTTCGTCCACGTCGAGGGCCTCGACTTCGCCAACGTACACACCGTCGCCGGCGATTTCAATGGGCGCGAGCTGGCCGAGCTCATGGAGTACGAGACGACGCTCCACAAGGTCGCCGACCCGCTCCTCAAGCTGGCCCGGTGGAAGAAAACCCTCGTCTTCTGCGTCTCCGTCGCCCAGGCCGAGCGCATGGCCGAGATCCTCAACCGGCACAAGCCCCACTGCGCCCGCTTCATCACGGGCAAGACCCCGGACGACGAGCGACGCCTGACCCTGCAAGATTACAGGGCGGGCCGGTTCCAGTTCTTGGTGAACGTCGGCGTCTTCACCGAGGGATTCGACGAGCCCTCGATCGAGCTTGTCGCCATCGCCAGGCCCACGAAGAGCCGGGCCCTGTACGCGCAGATGATCGGCCGCGGCACGCGCCCGCTCCCCGGGCTGGTCGACAGCGACCACGGCGAGGACCCAGCACCGCGCGTCACGGCCATCGCACGGAGCAAAAAGCCGATGCTCGAAGTTCTTGACTTCGAGGGCAACGCGGGCCAGCACAAGCTCGTCACCACGGCCGACATTCTCGGAGGCGACTACGAGGACGACGTGATCGAACTGGCCGCCAAGATCGTTCGAGAGTCCGGCCAGGCTCGCAAGATGAGCGAGGCTATCGATGAGGCCAGGGCCGTCAATCGCGCCGAGCAGGAGAGGATCCGTCGACTCGCCGAGGCCAAGCGCAGCGCGGTCAGGGGAAGCGCCAAGTTCACGACGAAAACGATCAACCCATTCGACATCATGGAGATGGAGCCGCCACGGAAGCGCCACTGGGACAGGGATGTCCCGCCGACCGAGGCACAGATCAACTTCCTCGAAAACAACGGCGTACCGATCGAGGGCCTGAATCGCAATGCCGCGAGCGCCCTGTGCGGCGAGCTCATCGCGCGACGCCGCAACGGACTATGCACGTTCAAACAGGCCCGGCTCTTGAAGAAGCACGGGTACGACCCCAACGCCACCTTTGACGAGGCCCGGTCCATCATCGACGCCTTGGCCGCGAACGGCTGGAGGCGTCCCACTGACAAGCCACAGGAAGCGACGGCCACCTGATGCCCCCTCCCCCAGGCTATATCCGAACGTCGAAGCGCCGTCCATGCCCGGTCTGTGATCGGCTCGACGGGTGCCTCATCAGCGAGGATGGCGCATACGCCGGGTGCATCCGTGTCGAGACTGGGTGCGATCGCAAGGACGACGGCTCGCCGATCATGCTCTCCCACTCGTTCCCAACCTGGCGGTTTACCATCGATCGTCTCGCAGCCGAGGCGCGGAGGATGGTCATTCCGGCCCCTCAACCTTCGCGCTCAGACGCGCCCCCAATCCGTGTCGATTGGCCCGCCGACGTCACGCGAGCCCGGGCCATGCTCAGGCCCGCCCAGCTTGCCAGCGCCGCCAACGGGCTCGGCATCAGCGAGGGTTCGCTCCAGCGCCTCGAACTCGGATACGACCCGGAACGCCGAGCCTTGACATTCCCCATGCGTGACGACCACGATCGGATCATCGGCGTGCGTCTCCGTCGCCAGGATGGTTCCAAGTTCGCCGTCTCGGGCTCACGCAATGGGCTCTTCGTCCCTCGCGGACTTGGTGGCCTGGATCGCTGCTACATCGTTGAGGGGCCAACCGACTGCGGAGCGATGCTCGACCTGGGCTTTGATTGCATCGGTCGTCCGAGTTGCTCGACATGCGTGGACATGACGTGCGACTGGTTCTCCCGGCAAGATTACAAGTTCGCGGTCATCATCGAGGACCACGACGCTCCAAAGCAGAGGCCGGATGGCTCCACGTTCACGCCTGGCCAGGACGGGGCGACGCGGCTCATCAAATCGCTTGCCCGCGTGCTCCCCACGAAGATCATCGCGCCGATCGGGTGCAAGGACGCCCGAGACTGGAAGCGGTGTGGCGTGACGGCACGGCGCATCGAGCGGCTCGTTGAGTGCGTGCCGACATGGCGCCGCGGGTGTTACCAAACCAGCCAACAAGGAGTGAGTAATGAACGATAACAAGGCCGCCGCCCGCAACCCCATTGAGGCTGTTGACGCCCTCGTCGCCGAACGTGAGCAAGTCGCCCGGGCGAAGTCGGCGGCGATCGCGCGCTTCAATGAGCACGAGATCGCCCTCGATCGCTCGCTGAGCGCGATGGCGTTCCTGGCCGGACGCGTGGGCGAGGCCGAGGCGGCGCTGAAGCGAATCCTCGCGCTCCTGCCCGACGACCTCGACGCCCTCAACCGCCTCGGGCACATCGCCCAGTTTCGCGGCGAACCCGACGAGGCCAAACGCCTGTATTCCCGCGTCGGCGAGCTCGCGCCCGATGACGCGTGGCGCGCCATCAGCCTCGGCAACCTCGGCCTGATCGAGGAGGCGCGCGGGAACCTCGACGCCGCCGAGGACTACCTCAAGCGATCGCTGTCATGGATGTTGTTTACGCCAAAATGACGATCGTTCGACATGAAGCGCGAGAGCCATACTCGAACACGAATGGTCCGTACGTCGTGGTGCGGCTTGTCGGCACGGACGGGCCAGATATTTACGCATTTCCAGACAGTCTGATGACTCCCAGGCAGGCGTACTTGACCGCAAGGGGAGTCCCCAGGAGTCCGGGGCCAGTTGTTGCGCGTGTAGGAGGAACCGTGTACGCGCGCTTTCGTGTCCGCAACGGGGGGGCGCTGCATGAAATCGAGTTCGCGGACGGGAACTTCAACGGAACCGTCTTTGTCGCCCCAGGGCTGCTCATGACCGCCGAGATGGTCAAACGAACCGTCGCGTAGGTGTGTACCAAGGAACGCAACATGCCAATTCGCATCCGTCACCACAAATACAACATCTCCGAGGCGGGCCGCAGAACATGGAGGGGAAAAACCTACGCCAGCATGGCCGAGATGCGGTACGCCCAGATGCTCTTTGAGATGCTCCGGGAAGGGAAGATTGCCGAAGTGGTTGAACAGCCGTCGGTGAATCTCGGAACCGATCCGGTGATCCGATATCGTCCAGACTTTCTCGTCGTGCCCGCATCGGAACGCCCGTACTACGTTGATGTCAAGGGCCATGAGACCAGGGAGTTCAAGCGCATCCGAAAACTGTGGGCCACGTACGGGAGGCTTGATTTGGTAATCACTTCTCCGCGCGGTAACGGCACGTTCGTCCTTGCCGACACCATCGAGGGGCCGAGGTGATCCGTGTCCCACGCCGAAGGCATCTCGGTATGGCACATGATGTTCGAGCGTTTGTCCGAAATCGCCCCGTGAAATGACAAGGAGGTCGATCGGTGAAGACGCAAGCAGAAACGGGCCCGGCCACCAAGCTCTATTTCGCACTGACCTGCCCCGATCCAAAGATCAGCTATACGCCTGGGTTTCCAGTGGACGGGAACGCCTTGTTCTTGCGCAACCGCGACTCGGGCATCCTTTCCAAGACGCACGCAGCCCTGTACGAGACGCCGCTACATCAGATCATGCTCTCGGCGCAGAGCTCGATCAACAAGGCGAGGACCGAGGTAGACGTGATCGCCGCGACCATCGAGCCGTGGAGGCCCTGGCAGGAGGGGCCGAGATGCCTTGAGGTCATGAGCGCCGTGGCCGTGGCGATGGCCATGACCGGAAAAGACTCCGGCATCTGGGGATATGGCAGCTACACGCCCGGCGGAGACGGGAAGATCACGCGACAGGTCATGAAGAACAACGACGCGATGATGCCCTTGTTCAAGCTCCAACGAGCCTTGATGCCGGTTGGCGTTCCATTCGGACACGAGAGCGGATCGCAGTGTGAGATCCGCACCCGCGCCCTGCTGGCCGAATCCAAGAGAATCCGGGACGCGGTGGTGGCCGAACGCGACCACAAACACATGCCGATCTACGTGTGGCTCTCGGCTTACGACATGGCCAAGCCCCACGCGCTGGTCAGCCATGAGGCTCTGCGAGGAACGCTGGCCGCGATTGGAGAACATCGCGTCGATGGATGCGTTCTTTGGGAGTCTATTCCCAAGCCGAGTGATATCGAGCCAAGACTCGAAGCTCTTGAAATGTGGAACAACGAAGTGTTCTACCCATCATGGATCGAGATGACCGCAAGGTTCCAAAGGAACGCCCCATGATCGTCACCGCGCCGCACGAACCGAGCCCAGAGAGGTATCCCGGAGGCCGGATGTTCGGGCTCACGATTCGCGGCCGACGTGTTGGTGCCGGGCTGACGCTCAGGCGGTGCGCTGAGGCGATGGGACTCACAATGACCGAACTAAGCGCCGTCGAGCAAGGTCAGCGACCATTCACGGAGCAAGAGTGGTCAGATTTCAACCGGGTAGCGAACAATGGAGGTTACAGCATGGCATGGAATCCGAGTCCTGAGGTCCAGGTAGCGAGGGACGCGGCGGAAGCAATCCGCAAGGTCACCAAGGCCGAGAAGATCGACATGTGCGTCGTGATGTGGATCGACGACCAATCGCGGGCGGGGTACGCCAGCTACGGGCGCACGTCGGTCCTGTGCGGCATGGCGCGGCGCGTAGCCGACGTGGCGTATGAGGCGATCAACGACTCGAAGAAGTTCGACGCGATCTGTCACGCCGTCATGCGAGGGGACGCCCGCGCGACCGACGGAAGCGGCATCGACTTCGAGGGCTTAGAGGCCGAGGTCGTCGGCAAGCTGCGGCTGCTCAAGGCGTCGCTCGCCGCCGAGATGGACCAGACAACCAGGACGCTGATCGTCCGGGACCTGGTGCTGCCAGCGGCGGAACTGCTGGCGAGGTTCTGCGCGTGCGTGAACATCGGGGAGCCGGGCCGATGAAGACGTCAACAACGCGCGTGGTCGTGATCCACACTGACGCCCCGCCGGCGCACGCCGCTTGGTTCATCCCGAATCCGTCATGCCCTGACACCCGCCGGTTAGCGGCGCGAGAAGGTTGACAGCGATGGATGAGCACAGACAAGGAGTTGCGACGAATGGCGCTCGCGCAGAATGGCGCACCATCCTCGCGATCGACGCTGTCAGCCAAACATGACCCCGCGCGACGCCGAGCGCGAGGCAG
>ERZ761584.293-NODE-293-length-17519-cov-3.313674_pt1 | contig 17519 bp, 27 predicted proteins | sample MGYA00512168_ERZ761584 | MGnify/ENA primary metagenome ERZ761584 (study PRJEB28899, sample SAMN03785564) | bioreactor sludge metagenome | biome: EBPR Sludge; feature: EBPR Bioreactor; material: 0.22µm filtered reactor supernatant | place: Saint Lucia: Queensland...
GCAAGCTCCTTTCCGGCGGCCTTGTTCACCTCGTCCATGGCCTTCTGGGGGTCTTCCCCTCTGGTCATACGGTCGAGAAGGTCGGTGATTTGCTCCCTGGTGTCACAAAGGACACCTTGGAAGGCGAGCACGTCCTGCGCCCTGGTCGGCATCGCAAAGATAGCGACGGCGAAGAGAGCGAGAACGGCAAGCATGAGCTTAAAGAGCCATTCGTTCTGCATGTCTGCATCCTCTCTCTAGGAACACGGGATGATTCCTGTGCTCCAGGGAAAGAGGACGCTCGTAAAGAGTAATGTCGGGCGAGCGAGGATGGTTTGCGCCTCTCACCAACAACGCGCTTTCGCACCCAGCCTTTATTTTAAGACGCGCCCAGACTCGTCGCTTCACGTCGCCCGTTACTACTCTCTACCTTTTGTCAAAGAACGTGGTTGGGGGAGTCTCCTCCCCCTTCCGTGTTCGTACCCTTAGAGGGCATGTGTCAGGTGTTCGGTACTCGGCTCCCCAGGCGGGTCGCACTTGTGAGAAGTGGATTCGGCGGTTGTGGGAGGGTTGTCTTTGAACATCTGAAGTGCGGTGTCGAGACGCTGCCCGTAATGGGTATAGTCTCGGCGGCATTCGGCGTCGCAGAAAGCTTTTCCGTGGAGATACGCCGTGGTGGGCGACTTCCTAGAAAGCGGCTTCGAGCAGAACGCGCAGCACAGTTTCATGGAACTTCTCCTTCTCTGCCCCCGCGCCCGACACAAGGTGAGGCGGGGTGCCTGGAAGTCCTGTTCACGCAGGGCGCGGGAGTGAGAAGGTCCGTTCCTATTTTAGCACTGCTTCGTTAGTGTCTACTGGCGAATGTGGATAACCACTTGTTACATACTGCTCACTTTATGAGCGGAGACATGTGGTAGCAATTTCCTAGGTTGTCTTTTGTAACAAGTCTGTCACAGTGAGCACAGGTGAAAACATCCCCGTCGTATTTTTCCACTTTCAAGTTAGGGTAAGCCCAGTCAAGAGTGTCGTGCAGTCGCTTGCCGATTGAAAAGAGCATACCTACTTCAATGCCCTGATAACATCATCACCTTTTGAGCAGATGAGTCGCAAGAAGTCATCAGCAGTGGCGATATTCTTGCCTAGTAACAGTGCTGCTTCTGCGCGAAGTTTGTTGAATGAGAGGATGGTGCGTCGCTGGGCTCTCATTGAGGATGCTTGGGCTAGTATGTCTTTCATAGTATTAGGCCGCATCGCTCACATTGCTGCCCCTCGTAAGTGTAGGAGCCGTCAGCGAGTAGACGCGGGAGTGTTTTGTGAGTAAGTAAACAAAGAAAGTTCATACCATGTTTGTGATGTCTTGATAATAACCTGACTCGTAGCCTAAGTCTTGCTGCTTTTGCTGTTCTACCTTCTTCTTGGTGTCGTAGTCAGTGCCTCTTAGGTGCGGGTGCTGTTCGAGTGTCTGCCGCCAGTACCTATCAAGGTTTGATGCGTCCACTACCATGTCAACAAGTGTGGTGTCTGGTACGCCAGCGAGGAATTGGTAGCGTGATTGCAGTAGTCTGCCTATGGCGCGGTTCTTTTCCCGACGCTCTCTTGCTTTAGGATGGACTTCTAGGAAGTCTCTTACAGTTTCTTGGTTCATACATCGGCCTTTAGTGGTGCTGTTTCCCAGTACCCGAGGTCGTGAGATGGGAACGGCACATGTACCTCGAATCGGTGCGCTAGGAACATGTTGATAGCGTCGAACACTTCGGTCACTTCTGCCTTCGATAACTGCATGGAGCTATCTTTCTTGAATAGTGCTTGTTGCATAGGCCGCCACATGGTTTCTTTTAGGTTCTCCATCGTTGGCTGTATCTCAGCCTTGCGTATCTCTTTCACTACGTCTTGCAGAGTAATGCCTTGGTCTTGGAGTGCCTTTGCTACGTTACCAAGCCACAAGTGCAACGCTCGGTTCTGTTGGCTAGTTCGTGTGGTGCGCTTATCTTTCTGCACGTCACTTTCAAGAGCTATCCGCACCACGCACCCTTCATTGTCTGTAGCGAATTGACGAAAAAGGGAGACGTGGGTCGGAGAGTTCCATTCCAAGCAGCCGAGTTTTTTCGGGTTGAGCTTGGGTAAGAAGTCCATATCAGAATGGTATTTTTTCGTAATCTTCTTGTGGCTCTTCTGCCTTCTGTTCGGGTTGCTTTGGTTTCCAAGTGTCAAGATGGATGTAGAGGCCGCCTTTCTTAGACTTCTTGATGGTAAAGAATGCCCAGCCTCTATCGTTCTTGTGCTTCTCCACCCACTGTGAGAAGCGTTCGGCGTTCACACCTATACTTCCAATGATGAAGTCGGGGGCTTGTGAAGATGGCTCGCGGACGATAAGACCGTCAGGGAACAGCATCTCTTTGTTGTCTGGCATACGCTACTTGTTGTTTATAAACTCGGTCAGGTCGAACACTCGCTTGCCTGTTTCGTCGACAATGTATGGGTAATTGCCGTCCTTCTTAGGTTCATTTGTCGGGACGTATCTTACATCGAGGTCGTAAAGGAAGCGGCCAACGCCCCATTTTACTGCGGCGCGTTTGAACGCGTCAGAGGCAAGCCCCTTCTCCTTTTCCATGTTGCTCTCTGCGCCTGTGTCCCATTTCCACACCCATTCGTCATTGACGCGGATTGCGACACCCGCGTACACTTGCCCCGATACTTCTTTGAAGTCAGACTGCCATCGCTCTGGGCCGCACACTTTGTCTAGTAATGCCATCACGTCGCGTGCGTCTATGTACGCAACACAGGATGCTGACGGTTTGTTCTTCGAGAATTGCTGCACTCTCCACTTGTAGGGTATCTCTTGTAATAGGTCTTTCAGAATCATACATGTTGTGGTTCGTTCCCGTAATCGTAGTCTGCGTAATCTACTGGTAGCCCCATCTCGTAGGCGAGGTGGAGCATCGTGGCTTGACCGCGAGAGCCGAGGTGCTTTGCAGCTTCTTTGAAGTCTGAAAGCTCCAAGGCACCTATGGCGTTTAGGTTGTAGATTGCTGCGTAAGGTCGAGAAGACAGGTTTTCGCGGTACTCTCTAGCCAATTCGCGTTTTCTCCGTTGGTTCTCTTGTGTGAGGTTCATAGGTCTTGGTCATCTGGTGCTTCGTAAAGGTCAATGCGCTGTCGTGCGTTTCTTTTGACGAAAGAAGCGGCTGCTTCTATGTCTGCTTCATTTACGCATGGCGCGTCTTCCATAAGCACCACTTCGGGATTGTCTTGGAATACTAGGTGTTTGTCTCCTTCTGGGTAGATGAGCACAGCAATTCTGTAACTATTCTTTGGTTGGTTCATACGAGTTTGTGGACTCTAGCTGTGTGGATAGCAATACCTCTGCCTACCTTATATTTCTTGGCGCAGTATTGGCATTGTTGTTTGTAAGGGGCACGGGAACGTGTAACGTGTAACGTGTAACCGAGAAGGGTAAGTTTCATACTAGGCGTTTGCTATAGGTGCGTACAAAGCGAGTGTTGAGAAGAATGCAAGGAAGACTGAGATTGTAGAGATGATGTCTGTTTGTAGCTGGCGGCGTTGGTAGATTGCTTTTACTTCGTCGTAGCTGTTGTAGGTGTAATGGTCGTACATAATTTCAATTAGTGAATACTTTTACTGTGCAGTATGTGTTTGAGTGTCCGACGGCGATGCAGTCTTTGTACTTGTACACCGTCCACCACAACACAACACCAAGAACCGATGCTACTGCGAGTGTGGCTACAAGTAAAAGCACAATGTGTCCAACTATTTTCATAGTTATTTTGTTTTAGTCCCTTTAGCCTGGCCCCTTGCGAGAACCAGGCCAAAAGGCGCAAGGGTTAAAGAATCCATATTCGTGTGTCAACGTGCTTACCTACAGAGAGTATACACGCCATACCTGTATGCACAAGGAGAGGTGTGGATAACTACCGTACCCTGATTGCGCACCAGAACGCCGATGAGAAGTTCAAAGATTGCAAGCACGCGCCGAATAGGAGCTTTCTATCTTGCAAGTCCAAGTGTTGTAAAAGGTGGTTCATTCTTGGAACAGTCAAAGGAGCAAAGCCGCCGTCTTCCCTTGAAGGGTTCAACTTATCACAGAAAGCCTGAGACAGTTCGTTCGTATTCATCTCATTGTGAGACAACGCCGCTCTAGGGAATAGAGTTAGTGGTATTGTATCTCCTGCTATTGTTTTCATGCTGTAGTGATTAGTCTTCTTTCTGCACCTGCTTGCTTGTGGGCGTCTAACCTTTCTAGCAAGAGTAGTTGCGTAAAGAGTGGAATTATAATCAGCGCACATGCTGTTTTATGGCTCTGGTCTTCTCCCTGCCCTGTTGCCGTGGGGTCTAACCCTCGCATACACGTTGCCAGCTTACAGTCACCCATACTGGTAGAGGTTGTGCGCCTCAATGACGTGTGTTTCGTTGTGACGATACGTTCTAAGCCATGCGAGCGACTGTTGAACGCTTGGGGTCGCCGGTCAGGCGTTGCCCCTGTAAAGAAAAGAGCCAAATACACAAAAACCGCCCTTGCGAGCGGTTTAAGTGATGGTGCCTGAAAAGGCGAAGGAAGGAACGAAAGTCGCGCCCTCTTTCACTTTCACAGTGTACTGTGATGATACCTTTTCACTTACCATGCGTCAAGTGTACAAGAGTGGTTGTCACGTGCAACTGTGGATAACTCAGTACAGAACATACTAGCGTGCTATCGTATGTACAGCGTGTGCATTTCGCAGGGGGGAAACGCTCAACAATGCGGCTCCTCCGCAGTCACAATATAGGTAAGTACCCGTTTCCCTCCTTTTAGGCTGCGGGACGTCTCCCTTGCGACATGTACACGCTTTACATGAAAGACATACACATAACAGCGACGTATGACACGTTTAGGACGTGCATAGATAAAGGGTATTTCTCACTAGCAAAGATGATGGTCGGTAAGATGAAGAGATATAGTACGAAGTATGGTGTGTTGATAAAAAGAGAATATGCGGAGGAGGAAAAGCGTAGACATAAGGAGGCGGGAGAGTTGCTTGTGTGGCGCTAGACTGGCCACACATAAGATGCTGTGGTGCTCTGACAAGTGCCAGCGTGAATACGGTAAACTAGGGCATTACAAGTAAATAGGATTGCCCCATGGTTCGACACGTGGGGCTTTCTGATATACTTACACTATGGAAGGTTTTGCGACCTTGCTACGTCTAGTGTTCTCTGTAGGTCTTGTGTACTTCCTGTTTTCTGTGGGGCAGGTGACGGTGAATACCGCTCGCTACGTAAAAGACTGCGGGGAGGTGTTTACCTCCCCGGTGTCTTCTTTCTGTACCCTACTTTCTGGCACCGTACCACTTCACGTCTCCGACTTTCGCACGTTGGTACCAAATCCAAAGGCCAGTACCGATGGCAACAAGTACCTGTACCGTCTTCGTGAGTTCGTCGGAACCGACAGTGACGCCGACTAGCGGCAATAGTGTTGCGAGTAAGTTCACGACTACTGCTGAGATTGTTGTGCTCATAGCTATAGTAAATGAATAAATAACAGGGAAGTGCCCGCGAGCACAAGCCAGAGGTTTCTGGTGGTGTGCGAAACCTCTTAGGCGTTTGATAGCCCCCTCTTACGATAACCTCAGAATACCGAGGTGTCGTAGGCGGGCACGCCTGTCATGCTTTTCTGCGAAAATAGTACACAGGAAAGCCGAGTGCGGCGCGGTAGTATCGTTTCCAACTGTCTACCGTAAAGTTTTCTAGGAACATGCCTTTGTTTGGTGGAAAGCTGGAGTTAGACATAATGATGTTGTTCTCCCCGACTATTCCGACATGGCCATGTGTGTATCCTTTTGTTGAGTAACCAGACGGTGAAATAATGATACTCCCCTCTTCTGGGGTCGCGGTGCGCTCCCACAGTGGTGAAGCATTGAGTTTCTTGTACAGTACTGTGGTGGAGAGCGTCTTGTGTCCTGCAATGTAGACACCGAAGAGCGCTTGGTATATTTCTTCGACGGTATCAACACATCCCAGCTCATCAGGTGCTTCATCAGAGGGACTGGCATCGCGGCCAAGAAAGGTGCGTGCCATCTGGTAGAAAAGGACGTTGGGATTTGTGAGGTCGCCGTACATAATCCATTTGAGTATATCTTCTAGTATTTTAAGCATACCCTAGTTTCTGTTTAAGAGCGTCGCGGAGCTTCACAAGAAGGGGTATAAGACGTTGGTAGAGGGATATGATGGCCTCTGGTTGCCCCAAAACTGCCCCAGGACGCTCGGAACTGATAAAGATGCGGTATACATCAGGATACATCTTATAATCGCGTGCCAGGGCTTTTATGAAGTCCTGGTCTACGATGTCCCTGTAGTTATCGAAGGCAAAGAACACTCCCCTGAACAGACAGCATACATGGTTTGGGCTTGCGTTTGTGCGAGGGTAGATACCTTGGGTGGGTTCCGGCCATGCGTACAAGGCAACATCGAGGAAGTCGTATTTGATGGTAAGCTCTAGGTCTTCTTCACGAACTCTCTCGTAGTTTATGGTGAATCTCTGGGAAAACTCGTATGCAACAGCGTCCATGGCTGGCGTGATGGCGGCTTTGTTGTGGTATTGCTCCCATGTGAAAGTTGGATTGCTTGGAAGCATGGACTTAGCAATGCAGCCGTTCCTGTGAATGCTGTCGAGCGGGGCGACAAGTGAGTTGCCGTTGCGAGTGGTGCCCGACTTTATAGCCGTGTACCTGTCTGATAGTTCAACGCGGCCGTTATTGACGTAGCCGTTGCGTTCGAGGAACTGGCGGTTCTCTGGTAGGAGCTTGCCGTTGAGGTACAGGTAGTTGAGCTTGGCTTCGAGAATGTTGTGCGGGCTGCGAGAGGCGCAGTCCATAAAGTCCTCAATGCCGTATTGCAGTTCGCCGTTAGGAAGGTAGATGTGGCGTTCCTCTTGTGGAATAGAGGCTATGCAAGGAGTGGAAGCAGCACCAAACGTCCAGTCCGTGTCCTTGACGTCCTTTTGTTGCTTTTGTAGGTCAAGTCCTTTATTCATACTCTATTTTCGGAGTTCCTCTTGAATGGTAAGGCGGATGTCCTGGTCGATGTGGGATACCTTGACGTACATTTGGAAGATACCAAAGGATGAGGCAATGACGTAGACGGAGACAATGCTCCATCCAACCTTGGCCACGATGCCCATTCCAAGTGTTCTCTGGTACCAGTCTTCAAGGGGTTTGAGGCGGTCGTTGAGGCGTGCGATTTCGTTTTTGATGTCAATCATCAGCTTAGAGACAGAAGGGGACGGAATGTCGCGGTTTCGCTGGAGAGCGAGTTCAATATCATCTTTGAGGGCGTACATTTCGTGGCGGAACTGTTCAAGGTCAGAGGTCATATCTTGCGGGCGACTACTATGTACATGTGACGAGATTGGCCGCGGGGGTAGAAGCGGTCTGCAAAGTGGAAAAGGGGAGCGAGACGTGGGAAGAATGAACCGAGAGCATATAGAAAGCCGCCGTCGCTGTGCAGGTGGGTTTCAAAGTCTTTGAATAGAAAGGCCAGGCCGTCTTTGGTGAAACGGTAGTAGTCGGGGCAGTGTGTGCCACAATTCGTTCCCCCATGATAGGGATGGATGAAAGGCGTTGAAAGGATGACCCAGCCGTCTGGCTTCAAAACGCGATGGATTTCTTGAACAACAAGATGGGGGGAGTGGCAATGTTCGAGAAGGCAGTCAGAGATGACTGTATCGAAGGTGTGGTCTTGAAAGGGAAGTTGGTGAGCGTCTGCGATGACATCGGCACCGGAGAGCGGATTGACATCGAGTGTGGTGTAGCGACTGTGAGGGAAGTGAGAGCGGTAGCCGTCGGCGATTTGGCCAAGGTCTAGGATGTCGGTACCGGCAAGGTGGAAAAATGTCTCAATCATGCTTAGTCAAAGAATATCACGCCAGGAGCGGGTACGGCGGCGGGTGTTGTGTGTGTAACCACAAGTTTCGGGTCTTCGGATGTCCCTGTGTTGTCGGAATATCGTCCTGCTATCTCCGCAGCGACAGTGCCAGCAGATGTGCCGGGTGCGGCGTTGTCGGCATCGGAGGCGAGGCGTAGACCAAGACGCGTGTTTCCCGTCTTATTGACTGCCGCCTTTCCGGTGGAGTTCATCGCAAAGTCAAGGTAGGCGGAGGTAGAGATGCCAGAAAGCGCGATGTCGGAGGCGTACGCGGTGGTGTTGCCGTTGGTGCCTTCGTAGTCGGAGTTGGCCAGCGAGCTGTCGGAAGCGAGAGTGGAGGCAACAAGGCGGACGCTTTGACCAGTGAGAGTGGTGTTTTTCCCGGTGATGTAGACGGAGAACGTAGCACTATCTATGGTGTTGGTGTCAGGAATTGAAGACGTGTCGAATACGAACACAGAGCGGTCTATCTCCTTGTACTGGTTACTTCCTGTTTCAAGGTAGATGAAGGACGCGGTCGCATTAGAGCTCAGGGAGATTGTTCCGTCGCCATCACGGACGTCCGACCAAGTTGCGGAGGCGATGTGGCGGACCAGAGTACCATCGACAGTTGTGCCCGGGGATGGGTAGAAGGTGTCTGTGGCTGCATAGGCAATGAAAATGGCGGCGATTATGCCGTGTTTTTCGCGGTAGTGCTTGCTCTTGGGTTTGAGAAGGAAGGCGGCTTTGGAAGTGGTCGCGTATTCTGCTTGCCACCACTGTCCAGCGTCGTCTTGAAAATACTGTGGTTCGCCACCGACTATCTCTGTGACGAAGGTTTCGGGCTTGTCGGTGTGGAATGTCCGTGACGATATGGTTCTTCGCGTGGTATCTTCGCTTGGTAGGTCAGGAAGTCGTGCACCTGTGTAGGCGTACCTCTTCACGTTGCGAGGTGCTTTTGAGGTATCGGGGCGGCCGCGAGAATCGGTTGGGGTTTCGCGCACGTCGGCTGCTCCGATGACTTGTCCCTCTTCGTAAGAACTGGGGGTAACGACTGCGCCGTAGTAAGCGCCAGAGGCTCCAGTAAGAGCGAGGACGATGCTTGTGAGCCATTTCTTCATACTCAATCTGCCGTAATGGACTTCTTAACAGTACACGCTATTTTTGTCGGGCTTGATGCGGGAGTTCCAATGTCAACGTATCGCTTCTCTGCTGCGGTGAACGTATTATTTGTTGAAAGACCGAAAGTGCCTACTGTGGTGGACGCATTGAGCATGTTCATGCGGTTTGTCCCGTCGTAGAAGGAGACATTGAGTGTGCCAGCGTCGGTAAAACACTGCACGCCGCTCCAAGTCTCGGCAACAAAGGCAGAACCAAGAGGGATTGTGGTTGTGCCGCTCCACGTGGTCGTTGAGTACGAGAAAGCAGGGTAGCTGTATCCGTTAGAAAGTACGCGGGTTTCGGAACCGTCGTATATCTTCATTTGGCCAGATGTGGTGTCCCAAGCGAGTTCGCCAGTGGCGTCCACTGTTGGTCCTGTGCCGTTCGGGATTTCAAGGACCGCTGCGCCGAAGTCATGCGCTCCCGTCCACACAAGGTTTGCGGCGGTGTCGATGGCGATGCTTGCGGCGTTCAGAAGGCCGTAGAAGGTCGCAGAGAGTGAGATACCAGTCCCTGCCGAGATGGTGCCTGTAGCGACAGAGCCGATGCCGTTGGTACCTGCGCCGTAAAGCACTTGTCCCGAGGATAACGTGGACTGGCCCGTACCACCATTCGCCACTGTGAGAGCAGAGGCAAGAGTGAGTGCTCCGTCAGTTCCAAACGTAGAGGTAGCGGTCGCGCCGAAGTACGCTCGGTTAGCAGAGAAAAGTGTGGAAGAGGCTGTACCGTATAGGTTTTGCTTGCCAGTCCATGTGTTCGCGTTTGCAAGGTTGATACCTGCGGTGACGGCGGCGTTTTCAGAACCAGAACCAGAGATGGTGAGTGTGCTGGCACCGCTATCTGCAAGCGTAGCGACGTAGTTACCAGTGGTGTCAGTCGCAAGGGCGATACTGTCTGCGTCAACGGTGCAAGCGGAGCCGTTGCACGTCCAGTCGCCGAAGTCGGCAGAGGCAAGCTCGCCTACGGTAATTGAGGTGCCAAGGTCTGCGGTGACGTTGCCGCCCGAGTAGGTGAGGCCGGAAGAGAACGTAGTCGTAGCTGCCCAGGTAGGGACGCCTCCAACAAGTGCGAGTACTTGGCCGTTGGTGCCTGCGGTGGTTGTGGCAATTTTCGATGTGCCGTTGCCAAGCAAAATTGTGTTGGCTTGGAGGTTCGCCCAGCCCGTGCCTCCGTTTGCAACAGGAAGTATGCCGGTGACGTTTGTTGTGAGATTAACTGACGAGAGGTAGGCTGCGCTGGTGTTCTCTGCTTCCGTCCATACGTCAAAGCAGCTTTCTGCGGCACCAGAGGCGTCTACGCCAAGGGGGGCACTGCCAACAGAGCAATTCGAGGCGTTCGTTGCAAGTGCTGTTGCCGTGTCTGCATTTCCAGTGAGAGCGCCGTAGACGTTATTCGCGGAGATGGCTGTAGTAGAAGCGTATAGGATTTGAGAGGTTGAGGAGGCAAAAAGCCCCGACTTTAGCCAGAGTGTTGGCGTAGAAGTCGAATAGACTACCTGATTATAGTTGGTGTCTGCGGAGAATGGGAAAGAACCGCCAGCAGCACCAGTAATTGTGATGGGGGACGCTGCGAGAGCGTCGAAAGAGGAACAGGATACGGAACCTGCACAAGTAACCGATGTGGTGGCTACCTTTCCTAGTTTTGCAGGGGTGCCGCTTGTGGTAGTCCAATAGGCGAGGTTTCCTGCGGTTTCGTTTGTAGACGTTGCTACGTTGCCTGAGCCGCTGCCCGAAGGCCACGTTGTTCTACAACTACCATTGAGGCACACTTCATCGCTTGTCAGCCGTAACCACGCGAGGGTACTGGTACCAAGCTCGTATGTACTGTCGGTGATTGGGATGAGTGATTTCTGGTAAGTAGTAGTCGCAGGGGCACCGAAAGTGACACCCTGCGCGTTTGCCGCGTACAGAACTGCGCCGAGAGTAGCGACGCACGCGATGGCACTGATGATAAGGTTACGCTTCTGCATATACGATAATTACGGTTTGTCCCGTTGCTAGGGTAGTCGCGGCGTCTATCTCGCTTGTAAAAGTGATTGTCATAAGTGCACCGTCTGTAGTGTAGTCGGTAGTGGGTCGGAGGATGTTAGGGAAAGAAGACGTATGCACAGAGACAACGCGATAAAATGCCGGGAGGGAGAACGTCTTTGTGGAACCATCGAGTGAGCTTGAAAGGTCGTGGGATTTCACTATTTTGCCTGCTGATGGACCGCCAATAGGCACAAGTGTAGTCCTTGCCTTGCCCTCAATCGCTTTTAGTTTTTCGTCGAGGCCACGGATTGCGGAAACATCGAGTCTTTCGTTGCCTTGCAGTAGCTCCAGCTTGTCGCGTATCTCTTGTGGTGCGTCAGAAACTAGCGGCTTTTGTTCTGGGAGTGCAATAGAGGCCATAACTCGCTCGAAGATTGCGTCTTCGTTAGCGTCAATACCGTCCCTGCCGTCTTTCACCTCTTGTACTTTGGTCTCAACGAGTTTTGAAAGTTCACTTGCTATACTTTGCATCTCTTCACGCGCCTGTGCCGTGACTTCGCCACTCCTTTCCTCCATGTTCTGCATGAATGTATCTGCTGCCGTTTTGAATGCAGTCATTCCAGCTAGCAAGTCTTCCTCTTTCTTCTTTATTGCGTCGATTACTTTCTCAAACGCCTCTATAAACTGCTCTTTGGTGAGAGCGTCATCGTCCATTAGGTTGAACAACCTTTGCAGTTTTTTGAGGTTTTTGAGTTCATCCATAACCTAGATTATACCAGAGCGGACTTGACTAAAGGCTATTGTGGGATAGGTTGTAGGCATGCAGTTAATCGGATGGATATGCCTAGTAGGTGGGCTTGTTGGGCTAGCAGTGGTCGCCCCTTTTTTCTGGTTCGTATACCTTGTGATTGGCGGCTTCATGTTTCTCGCTAGTCGATAGCTTTTAGACCGGCGCTTACTGCTCCAGCGGGGAGGACACCCTGAAGTATGTCTCGTATGAATGGCACTTTGTCTATAGCCTGTCGCAGCTTTGATTTCGTGAGGGCATCTTTGGCATATTTGGTTGCTAGATTGTTTATAGCGTCGAACATCAGACTTTCTTCTTTGAGAAGGACGCGGAATTGGTCTCCCTCTGGCAACAGCTCTTGGAGATAGTCATTGGCAGCGCGGCGAACATCAAGAACGGCCTCGCGGCGTAGGTTCTCGCCAAGCGGGGAGCTGTTGAGAAGCTTCTGGACAGCAGGGAGTTTGTCGAAACTCTTGCGTGCCTCAAACAGTGCTTTCGTGTTGCCTTGTTTTACCTCGGAAACGAGTGCGTCAATTACAGCGTCGTACACTTTCTCCGCTTGTGGGTCTGATGCAAAAACCAGTCTGTTTTCGTCCTTTACTTTTGAGAGGTAAGAGCGGAGTTGATTGGTGTTGAAGATTGGATTCACGTCTGTTGCGAGTTTCGTTGCCTGTTCATCGAGAGATGTAATGCGAGCACTTAGCTTGGTTATTGCTTCAATGGGGTCTGATACGTCAGCAAGGACTGGCTCAACGGTAGCCTTTATCTGTTGCTGCCGAGGCGACAATAGTATCTCACCGGACTTCAAGAGTGTATTGGGCTGTACTTTACCAGACTTGGCGGCTTGTACCGCTACCTTTTGGGTTATCTTAGGTGTCGAGGCTTGATACACAAGGTCTTGTGAGAAGTTGGGGACAGACTTGGCGGCGAGACTGGCAACATCCTTTGCTCCCTCTTTGGCAAGGGTAGCGACCTTTTGCGCCCCGCCACTAGGAATGAGTAATGAGGCTGCGTACGAGAGACCCTTCCCTACTTTCTCGCCAGTTGTGGATGCTTTTGTGTTTGTATCTAACGCTACAACTTCTTGTAGTTTATCTGTTGCCCTTTGGAAGGGCTTTAACTGCTGTCCGATAGGGCCTAAGAACATAATATCTGCGCCTTTAGCGGCCATGTCGCCAACACTAGCAAGCTGTTCTTTCGTACCTTTTACGAAACCTGTGGCGACTTGGGAGGCGACGGATGGTTCTTGCGGTGGTGGTGGGGTGTAGCCGGAGCGCAAGCGTGCAACCGCTGTCTCTATTTCTTGTGGTGTCTTGCCATTGGCGCGACCCCATGTAATCACTTCTTTTTCTTGGTCGGTGAATGCCATACTATTGGTTATTAAAGTACAATGATGGGTCTGCGCTCGAAGGTGTTGGTGTGTCGTATATTATCGAACGCTCATCGTCTGATAGGGTTACGTTGGTCAGTTTCTCGTCCATACGAGTGACAATCTTTTCCAACTCAGAGTAGAAGGCACTCTCAGGAAGCGAAAGGTCTAGTTTGGTGCCTATGTTTCTCAGAAACTCAATATCCTTATCAGACATTGCGCCTTTTAGGCGGTCTAGGTTGGTGGCTGCGAGGCTATCTTTCAACTGTCTGAAAGATGCGCCAAAGGTGGCGCGTGAGGTTCCCGGTGTTTCAACACCGAGAGTGAAGACGCGCGAACCACCCAGTACTGATGTCCCTTTGCGCGACGTTACCATCTGTTGCAACGCACGTGCTTGTTCTAATGTCTCCCTCGCCGCTTGCGCGGAGGTGTTCTTTGCTTGTTGCTGTTCTTGCAGTGCTTTTCTTTCAGTTGCAGTCGGTGTTCCGACAAGTGATGTCTCAGCATGGGTCTTGGCTGTACGCGCTGCACTTTCTGATATTTGCTGTCGAGTGAGTTGCATGTCGAGACGCAAGGCTTCCAGCTTCATCTTGGCCTCTGGAGACTGCATGTACGGTGCGGCGGCTCTGAGAGCATCGTTGAACCCCTGAGATGACATTTTGCGGTACTCCGTAGCCCGCAAGTTGGACTGCGAGGGACTGTATCTGTTTCTTCGTCTCTTTTTGTTCCATCACAAAAGCATCGTCTTTGTCGATTGAAAGAAGTGCTGCGTCTGCACGTTTCTTCTGCTCTGGCGTGAAAAGGTCGTAGTTGGCGATGATGTTTTGTCTCTGAGTAGTGAGTTCTTGTTCCTGCTGTGCGAACTCTGCGGCGACCGCGTTTTTTGCGGTATCTTCGGCAAGTGCGATGTTTCCAGTGATGGCTTGCTGTTGAGCTGCGAGGTAAAGTCCCTGAATAGCATCGTTGCGAGCTACACGCTGTGCTTCACCTGCTTGGAATGACACATCGCCACCACCAGCGCGTACCTTTTCTTGGTTTTCTATCGTTCGAGCTTGTAACTCTGCCATTCTTGCGTTGATGTCGTTGAGTGGCTGTCTGAATGGCTGCGTTTCCTGTGTGACGCGAGCATTTGTTGCTGCATCCTGCCCGCCAAGGCGCGAGGTGAGACCCTCAATGCGAGAGAGCAAGTCTGTTGGAGTTGGCGTAGTCGCAGGTGTTGTCTGGGCTGCACTTGACAATGGTACTGGGGGCGTCGGAACAGGCGGGAGTGGAGCAATCGGAGTAACTGCGAAAGGCACCTGCGGCTTTGAAAGGGTATCGAGTGCAATAGGCTGCGGTATACCTGCCGCGCTGTACGCTCGTGCTCTCTGTTCAGTGGTCTGGGTTGGCATAGTTAGAGTAATTTTATCATGTAAATGCTATGCAGTTGCAGTGACGTAGTGCCAAGCGGCTGCTTTTTGGTCGTACCAGTAAAAGCGGTATGTGGAGCCGTTGGTATATATCTTAAACTGCTGCTCAAAACGTCGTGGTGTCGTAGAGGGTGCTGCGCTTACCACTTGTACCATATCAACAAGGTTCACGATGCTCGTTTCTCGCGTCTCCGCGCCGTCGTGGATGTGCTCGCGGAGCTTTCTTTCAAGCTCTGCAACGCGCATCTGCATGAGTTGGAGTTCGTTCATACTATTCTGCTGGGTCGTAGTAAATAACAATACGTTTAACGCCTATATCGTTGCCCGAATAGTACATTTGCACCCACCGCACGCGCTCATCTGCGAAACCGATGATATTTTCCTGCTCGTAAATACTCGCGCCGGTCTCGTTTTTGAGACGCGTCCCACCGTTCAAAGCCATGATTTGGAAACCATCAGAGCGGTTGGTCTTGTAGTAGAGATTGCGATTATCGTCATTGTTAGCCACTACAGAGCCGTAGATGATTTCTGCGCCTCTTAGGTATACAGGGCGGTCGAAATGGTATTTGTTCGAGTAGAACACAATGGAACCTGCGCTCTTGGTGCTAAATGTGTAAAACTTGGCACTCTCAAAGCCTATGGCGAGCAATTCGTCTCCTACGGGACAAAGTAGGTCTATGTTGTTGGAGTTTACGTTTTGTTTGAAGGCGTAATACCAGACTTTTGGGCCGGGAATTACCTCACCAAAGGCGAGCACTTGTGTGCCGTCCACTACGTAGAGCGTGTTGTCGATTGCCACCGTATGGTGTTTGTACGGGATGTTGGCTCCAGCAAGGGTTACGTTCTTTAGTTCTCGAAGGAAAGTGACACCCGAACCGTTCCAGTACCCTACGTTCTTCCCTCCGTACATGACGTAGGTGATGCCGCCGACAGACTTGAAAGCTGTTACCATCCCCTCTACGGGATATTCACGAGTGTACGTTGCTGATGTTCCGTCGTAAGAGAAGATTGAGTAGCCGCTTGATATGGTGCCCGAGTAGTTGGCGCTATGAGTGGTTGCGATGAGCATTTTGCCCGATGTGGGGTCAACACCGAGAGCTGTTATCTGGTGGTGTGCCGAAAGTACAAGCACGTCGTTGTTTCCAGTCGAGCTGTTTACGATGTTGTTCAAAGAATTGTTGTCACCTATCCACAACCTGTCTTGAAACACAAGGAGAGGGTGGCGCACACCTGAAGTCAGAGCAGTAAGCCCGAGCGTATTCGACCACCAATCGTGGTCGCCGTTTGTGAGGTTGGTGTCCATGCGTGCTACATCGGTTGCAGAAGTCGCATAAATCTTGTCTATGAATTGTACGATGTCAGAAGTCCCTTTTGTCCATGTCCCCGTGAGTGCGGAAGCTGCTGCGGTTAGCACCTGCGTTGAGCTAAGAGAGTGAATATACCCTGTGCTCGAAAGAACATACCCGTTGAGGTTATCGACTGAAGTCTCACACCACGCAATCGCATTGCCTGAAAGATTTGTTGACTTGTCAGTGGAAGTCGCTGGGCCGTACAGTACACCTTTTGTCACAAGTGGGTTTATTCCTTCTGTTTCGGTAGAGAAAGCGCCATCAGCTAGTTCTGCGGAGGAAGACATGCCCCTTTGCAGGATGTCTTCCGCGCTTATGACTATTTGTTTCGAGCCAAGCATATTACTTGTTGTCGTGTTGTGTCACTGTCATTCGCGGAGGTTTGTCATGTCCGACATAGTGGGTGCCGGACTGAGAGCCTGATGTGTTGATGGCAGTACCGTCTTTAGTCGCCGAAACGGTGAATGTGTCGGTGGCGAAGTTAGCAGAGACTACGTAGTACCACGTCTCTGCACTCAACCCTGTTGGAAGTGCACCTGTTGTCTCGAAGATAATCCTGTCGCCTACCAATAAGTCATGGTTCTTTAGTGTAAACACCCCAGGAGAGGCTATAGTTACAGTGAAAATCCTATAATTTCGCCCACCATACCAGTTTCGTAGGTCTTGCTCTTTGAGCTGTATCTCTTGAAAGAAGGTCTGTGTCTGCGGGAGGTTCTTTGAGACCGCATACTCATACGCAGGCCAGAGAGCGAGTAAGTCATGGAATAGTGAGCGAAACTTAGGAACTTCAGTGCCCGTTGAGAGGTCGGAAGACGTGTATCGCGTGACATCGTAGTTGCTCAAGTACGTTCGGACGATTGAGTTGACTCGTTCGTACGCATTGTTGATGGTAATGAGCATCTGGGCATTCGTGAACGATGCAGAGTTTGTGCTCGTTCGGAAGTAAATGCTGTTTTGGATGTCGGCGAGAGTCATAGGCTAGAAGGTTGCAGTTGCTGATACCGAGTGCTCGCCATCAGTAGTCTCTGATACCACGACGCGCGTAGCGTAGAAACCGCGATTCTCAACATCCATGCTAACGGGGAATGTACTTGTACCAGCGAGGACTACCGACGTGTAAGTGGTGGTGGTCGTTGCACTGATAAAGTCGTTGAAGTTGTACCAATCACTTTCGGAAGGGGATGTTTTTGGTGTTACCTGTACTTTGTACGACGTGGAGCCAGAGTTCCCCGTACCAAGCGTGTCGCCACGCCCAAGGTAGAAAGTTACGTTTCTTGCGCCAGCGATGACGAAATAACCATTGTCCTTTTCACCGTTACTGTTGAACCACGAGATGATGTCGGTAGAGGTTGCTGTGGTCGTAGTGGCGAAGAATGTCTGTGAGGTGCTGGTGGCAAAAAACGTGTACTCCTTGAATGTAGCAGGTGTGACTGTGGGTGCTGTGGTTGCGTCGGCGGTGACTAGGTGGAACGTCGCTGCCACCAGTACGAACGCACCGAGAACAAGAGATGCGATGAATGGGACGTTGAGTGGAGATGTGTATTTCATGTTGTTTAGCTTTACGGGCTAAGGATTGGGCACCTCGCGCCAATCTTTAGCC
>ERZ761584.294-NODE-294-length-17484-cov-7.071777_pt1 | contig 17484 bp, 29 predicted proteins | sample MGYA00512168_ERZ761584 | MGnify/ENA primary metagenome ERZ761584 (study PRJEB28899, sample SAMN03785564) | bioreactor sludge metagenome | biome: EBPR Sludge; feature: EBPR Bioreactor; material: 0.22µm filtered reactor supernatant | place: Saint Lucia: Queensland...
AAGAGACAGACGCCGTACAACCCCCATTGTAGAGCCGTTTCCAGAGAGGCAAGACAGAACGTGTCACTGTTTCTCCCCCCTCCACCCCCCGACAAATTCTGTCATCTTCATACGCCCAGTAAACAAGCGGGTCTGAGGTGGGGTGAGATACCCCCCAAAAACGACAAAACCCGTCAACCCAAAACCCCAAATTTGACAGATCCGGAAGGGTTTACTAGCACGGGGGAGGGGGCGGGAAGCAAACTACCCACGATCTCCAAACGTGTACCCGTTCCCCCACTATTCTACCCACGTTCCCGCATAGTTTGGACACTGTCCACCGTCAACAAATCCCGAAAAATTTTCCCCGATCATTTTTTCCCAACATTTTCCACGCGCCGGAATGTATGCTTCTTTGTACGGCAATCCCGCCGCGGATCTATGGAGGGTCCGACTATGCCCATTCTTGCAACTGCCAACGTTCCGCCCGTCTCGGAAATGCTCCTGGACTTCGGCGACCTGCTCTATTGCTTCGATTGCCGGGACTGGCACCCCGTCCCCCGCGAAATGTACGGCTTGCCGTGGTCGAAGTTCCTCGACGGTGGGGAATACCCCGTTGGGCGTCCGTGCGACATCGAGGAAGCGAGGTATTGTCTCGAATTGGGACAACGGATGTCGGCAAAGGGTTTCCCCGGTTTCATTTTCCTACACGTCCCCGGACAGGGCTTCGGGGCTTTGGAAATGACGGAACTTGTCCGCCAACCGGGGGTAATGATCCACGCGGGGGAATGGAAGTTCGGCCCCTTGGATGCGGCGGCTTTCCGGGAGCGGATCGCATCGGACGAACGGATTTTCGTTCCCTGGACTCCGGTTCTACTCGGATGATCCTTTCCCCGGTTGAAATGGTTTTCGCCGGGGTTTCCTTGGCCCTGTCCCTCGGTATTCTTGCCGGGGGCTTTTTCTCGTTGCGAAAGGAAATGAACGATGCGACAAGGGCATAACTGCAAAGTATGTTCAAAACGATGCGGCAAACGGTATCTATTGCAGTGTATTCCTTGCAAGTTTTTATTTGAAATTCTAGGATATAAAAAGTGCGTGTTTTTCAAACTTGATTATTGGGCTTTTGCGAGATTGTGGGGTAAAACACTGTGAAAGTCTACCCCTGCACTCTATCCGGTCGCTTCGACATTCGCGAAGACGGTTCCGCTGTTCTCTATGTCCACGCGCCGAGAGGAAAGAACGGAATCGGATTGCAAACGGTACGAATCATCGAATCCGATAAAGTTTCGGAATTTGTGGACGTACTACAAATCGACCTCGAAAAACCTCTTCGCAAATACCTATAGAAAAACCCCCTCCCGGTAAACCGGAAGGGGGTTTCGCCTTTTCGGGGGTGCCGTCGCTCCCGCCGCGACGGCAACCGGGGGAATGGAGGAACCCCACCCCGAATCGGCTATCCCTGGCCCTTGCGGGCCACCACGACGGCGGCGGCGACCGCGGCGGCGGCAAGGGCCACCCCACCGCCCGCGGCGGCTGTCAGGGGCAGTTTCAACCGCCGCTCGACGCTCCGGAGAACGTCCACCAGCCGAGACGCGTAGGTCGGCTCCGTGGCGTACCCTCCGGCCTTCAGGGCGGCGGCGAAGTGTGCCTTGTCATTGCGGACTGCCCACGCTCCGGGGTACCGTGTCCGGATCAGAGCGGCCCAATCGGCGAACGAATCCGCGGGCGACGGGTAGGATCGAAAATAGTCCTGCACATCGTAATTGTATTTTCCGTCGCGCCGCTTGGTCACCGAATAGATTTTCGGGAACTTCGCGTCGGGTTTGGAAAGAACTTCCTTGGTGCGGATAAGGACCGTCGGCCCCGTCCAAGAGGATCCTTTTTTGATCCCGAAAAAGTTGTTTCCGGGAGGGTTGGATTTCCAGCCGCTTTCGAATCCCGCTTGTGCAAGGATGATTTCCGCGGGGATACCCGTCACGCGGGAAACGCTGTCCGCGTGGGGTTTGTAGGTCGAAATGAAGGTGTCAATTGCGGCCATGAGCGCGTCTTTCCGCGACGATATGAGCAACGCCGGAAATGAGCAATTCGGTAGCCGCAAAATGCTGGTCGCGGGCAAGTCCGGTTTTGTGCAGAAGTTCCGAAATTTCGTTTGCGAAAATTTCCATTTCGAGTTCGTTCATTTTGTCAAGAGTGGTACCGTGCGTCATTTGTATTTCTTTCTGTTAGAGGTTACCATTTCGGCCCGAACCATCGGACCGCGTGAAACATAGCCCCAACCCTCCACCGTGGAAGGTCGCAAGCAACAAGCCCCGCCCCGAACCATTCCGCCGCGTCCACGGACGAAAGCGGGACGGGCCAATCGAGAACGCGGGCGGATCCTTTGCCGTGGACGCAAAGGAAGTCATGGACAACGGCGGCACGATTCCAGGGTCCGAACGGCGGCGCGAATCTCCAAAGGATCCAAGGGGTAGTCGCACAATCGGAAACGAACCCCGCGGGAATCGTCAGGGCTTTTTCGGTTCCTTTGTGCGAAACCCAAAACGGGAACGATTCAAGCAACTTAACGCGGGGGCGGATTCCCGTTGTCAAATCCTCGATTTCGAGGTTTCCCCCGAAAACCATTTCCGTTTTCATCATTGGAGGAATCCAGCAATTCGGAAAGCCGCATAAAGTCCGAATCCGACGGATGCCGACCAATAGGACGCTTCGGCGAATTCGGTTCGGAGTCTTCGCCACGCGGCGCGGAATCCTTTTTCTTCCGTCGCTCCCGCAACGCCGCCCAAGCGGTCAAAATCGCGGCAATCCCGGACAGAATGTCCCCGAAGTCGATCGAAACGTCCATTGGTCATTTTTCCGCGTCCCGGTTAGGGTTGGAGGTTTTCGGGAACCTGAATTTTCAGGTTTTGGGCAAGCTTCAAAACTCCCGCTTTTGCTTCGGGGGTTTGCGCCTTGTTCAGCATATCGGCAAGGAACAACTTTTGTTGTTCACGATCCGCCAAAAGCTTCCTTCCGAGGTCAGTTTGCAATCCCTTGCGGACCTGTCCTTCGGCGACCGTGGCGCGGAATCCGCCCTTGGCGAGGGCGTCCAGGAGGGGAGCGACCTTGTCCCCGATCGAGTCCACGACTTGAAGCCAAACGGGCCGATTGTCCGCGGGGGTATCCGATCCGATTTCGGCGAAAATGGTTTTCATGGCCCGCATTTCCTCCAACTGTTCCAAAAGGGTTTTCGGCTTCACGGTTTCGCGGGTCGCGATCGCGTCCAAAAGCTTTTCGAACTTGGAATCGGTCCGCCGTCGATCTTCCTTCATTTCATCGCGAATTTCCTTGAAAAGTTCGCGGGTGGTCGCGTTGTTTTCGCGGACCATTTCGAGGACCATCGAGGAATCGGATTTTCCACCGCCGACCAGCGGGGCGATTTTCGCGAAAATGTCGATTGCGTCGGCGATGGACTGTTGCGGGGCCGCGGGAGAACCCTTTTCGGCGGCGAGACGGTCCAGGTATTCCCGGTGCGGAATCCTGTAATCTTCGGCGATGGAAAAAAGAACCTTCCGGGTATCCGGGGTTTTACGGTTCGGAACCATCCAAGAAAAAACCGAGATATAGTTTCCCGGTCCGTACTTGATCCCGATTTCGTGATTGTCGGGAATTTGGTTCCGGAATTTGGTAACCAAATCCCGTTTTCCGTCGGTCAGACGGTACAGGGTGCAAACGTACTCTTTCGCGGAATTCATTTCCTCGAAAAAGGCCGAAACGTCATCGGGGACCGATTCGTGACGGGCAACGGCGGCGGACTTTTCCGCGGCGGGGTGGTATTCATCCGATCCGGGAAGGACGAATTCGGCGTCTTCGGGGATGTCGGAAAGATCGGTGACAGGGCGGCGGGACATTGGAACCTCCATTCCAGGTTTAAGGACCGACGGGAAATCTACTCTTCGGGGTCCGGTTTGTCCACCACCTTCGCGGATCCGATGAAATATCGGGGGTCATCCGGGTTCGCGATTTGTGCGGCGAGGACGCGGGCTTGCAATGCGACAAGCCCTTCCGGCGTGTCCGGTTCTTCGGCTTGCAATTCCGGGTCGATGGCCGATTGGTAGCGAATGACTTTCATTTTTACCCCGAAATCTGTAGCCAAGGGCGATATTGGGTATTTGTCAAACCGGATCCGATCGACACGGGCATTTCGTTCGGGTCCGACCGTTGGTCAAGGGGTTGGGCAGTGCCAACCGATCGACCGGAAAGCAATTTGAACCGAACGTTCGCGGTCACGTCATCGGTCCAATATGCCATATAGTAAATCGTTCCGCCCGTCAAAACGGCGGAAGCGGCAAGGGAAACCGTATTGATTCCAAGAACGGGCGAAAATCTCGCCGTTTGGGCAACACGGTTTCCGCTTGCGTCGTAAATCCCCAACCGCATATTCGAAGCGGTTGTTTGGGTGATTTGAACCCGCATTTTGTTGATTTGAACAGTTCCCGAAGGAATGAACGCAAAACAGCGGGTACCGTTGGCGGGATTGTTGTTGACCGTTCCGTTTTGACCAATCGCACCTTCCGTTTCGGAAACGGAATAGGAAAACAGTTCTTGTCCGAAGGGTGCCGCGACTTGTGGATTTTGGGCCAAACTCCGAACGCAAATCAGAATCGAACCATTGACCGCATGGGACCGCGAAACGTAACCCACAAGATAAATGGAAGCCGGAAAAGCGGGCGGGGTATTCGTCAACGCGCCGGGAGTGGACGAAAGGTACAGGGCCGCGCCCGCGGCGAACCCCGAAGTATCAATGTCACGAACCAAACCGAGGAGGGTAACTTTTCCGGATTGATTGTTCAGAATGGTTTGAGTGGTCATTCCAATGACGCCGTCTTGCCCCGCCCCGTCGGCATCGGCAAGTGCGATCGTCACACGATTTCCGGAAGCCCCGGAAACATAGACCAATTTTCCGTTTGCAATATCGGCCCCGGTATTGTTAAGGGCGATAAGTTGCGTTTCCTGCCCGATTTGAAGCGTCACGCCGTCGGGCATGATAAGATCGGCGGTTTTTTCGGTATCGTTCCATATGAACGTTCCGACATCCGTCGAAATGGTTTCGGGCGTCGTGTCCAGGGTGAAATAATTTTGCGTGATTCCGTCGCGGGCGACCATTTTTCCCGTGGCGTCGGTGCCGAGAACTTCGGCGGACGGGAGGAGGAAGAATTGATAGCCGTAATCCGGCGACATGAAAAGAACGTTATTCCAGTCGCTTGTCTGTCCGGTGAGAGGGTTTCCGGATGCGAAAAGGAACCCTTGCGACCCCGCCGCGTCCGGGTTGTCATCGGACGCAAAAAAGAGGGCAATCCCGTACCCGTTCGGGTTGGCGGGGTTGAGGTCGAATCCGGCCAAAATTGCCGAATCGTTGGAGGCCATTCGCCACGAATAGCCGGGAAAAGCGGCACGGGCGGCGGGAATGGCAACCCCGCCGACGGTCATCGGCGGAATTTGTATGCCAGGAAATGCCCCCGCGGGAGCGTCAACAACCGAAAGCCCTTGGAAATAGCTTTGCAGGTCCGCGGAATTTCCCGTATATCCCGCGTGTTTGAGATACGGGGAAAGATCGGGAGGGGTTCCGCCGCCCGTCTTTCCTACAAAAGGACCGGGGGCGGAAAATTGCTTGGTCGATCGGATCATGGTTCACCCCTTACCAAGTCGCGGCGCGGAATTGGCATTGAAGGCGCAAAAGAACCTCCGCGCCGTCAAAATCGTCGGAAATTCCGGCGACGTTGAACACGAATGCGCCAACCGCGGCAAACGAACATCCCCCGAAAGCTTGGACGGAAGCCGCATCGCGGGGAAGCGGCATTTCGACCGTATTCCATTCGTTCAGGGTGCGGGGATTGTAAACAATACCCGCGGGAGGAATCACCGGAAAAACGGCGGCGTTTCCGTGCCACAGTTGGAAAACCGCGGTGGTCGCCGAAGTCCAAACGAAACCGTCCGCGAAGTTGCAAAGCAACCGGACCGATTCCAAAATGGGAGCGTCGTTTTCCGCTCCGAGTCCGGAATACGTCCCCGGAATCTTTCGGATGGAAGTATCGTTCAGAGTGCCCGAAAGCCCCGCGCCGAAGGAAAACGAGTACGTCGCCGCGGACGTGTCCAGGGCGGGTAGTCCCTGGAAATTGTATTCCGCGATGTAAGTACGTCCACGCATTAGAATTTCCCCTCTTCGTAAGCCCTGAACCACGATTCCGACGCAAGTTCTTGCATGAGGAACGAGTAAGAAAGTGTCAGGGTAGGAAGTCCTGGAATCATCGCCCCGTCAAAAGTTCCGGCAAAGGAAATCGAAAGAATCGAATTGTCCGCCGTCGGAACAAAATAGTTCAGGGTTTCGCGGGCTTGGTAGAATGCCCGAACGGGCCATGCTTTCGGCGTGACCGTGTAATTTCCCGTCAAGGTCAGACGGGCAAGAGGTTCGGTGAACGGTCCAACCGGGACGAAAGCTTGCCGAAATTCGGTTTCTTCGCAATTGGCCGAAAACGACGCGGTCAAAACGCGATACAAAACGCCCTTCCGAACCTGCAATACTTCCGTCTGAATTTGCGGATCAAAAACGAATTGACCAAGGGCAAGCGAAGCCGAAACCGACCCGGAAAGTTCATAGGTTCGGGACGCTTTTTGCGGAAACGGAATTGCGATGTTCACGAAACAACCCCGCGGAAGAATTGGCCCATAAGAGAGCAATTCACGGTGAGAGGAGCAGCCCCGCGATTGCGGAGAATCACGCCGATGGAACTTCGTTGCGTGAATTGGTAGGGGTAGGAAATGAAGGATTTTCCACCTTCACCCCCCACGAACGCGAACGCCGAAACATCGGTCACGATTTTTCGACCGCTTCCAACGTCCACAAGGGACAGGAACAAATCCGGGGAGGGCGTCACGGCGACAACGCCAAGACGGAAAGTCCATCCGAATTCGGGAAGGGTCACGGTTCGTTCCGAGACTTCACCCGCCGAAAGGGTAAGGGCGTTGCAAACGGGAAGGGCAAGGAATTGCCGTCCGTCTTTCGGATAGCCCGTTGCGGGACTCTTTTTCGTGCCACCGTTCCCCGGCCACAGTTGCCACCACGCGACCGGAGGAACGCGGCCCCACGGGGCCGCGGCGGTCATCGGGAATAGCCGGGAATGAGGTTGCGGGCGGATCCGACGAACTGCCAACCGTGCCACGCGCCGAGGACGGTAATGGTTTCCGCCGTCGTGTTGCGAAGTTCGATTTGTACATCCGAATTTGCCAGGAACAACTGTTCAAAGTCGATCATGGGGTAGAACGAGACGCCGAAACCGGGGGAAGCCATGAGCGACAAATCCACGAAATCTCGGAACAGTTGCTTGTTGTATCCGGTTTCCTTGACCTGCCAAAGCAAACCGGAAGTGACGGCGTCGGTTTCCGCGATCATCTTCGCGGAAAACTTCATTGCGAAAAAGTCACCTTCGCCCGCGATCGACAGGGAAACGATGGTTTGGTCGCCGGGGGAACCAGCGGGGGCCAGCGTTTCACGGAAAGGAAGGGTGTACCTGTACTTCCGGTTTTGAATTCCGGCCTTGTTGGCAAGTTCGTTCATTGCCAGGGCTTCGCCGTTGCGGATCGCTTGTTCTTGGGACATGGTCCGACCCCTTTCCAGGGTTGAGGGTTTTTCGTGGAAGATTTCGGACATAGGCTTTCCCCCACTTGTGGGGGCGGTTTGAGCATATCCGAAAAGTAGGGAGGGGGGATCGAACCCCCACGACGGACCCCGGTTTCCCGTGTCGCCCTACATCGGACGGAAATTGTCTTTCGACAAAATCCGTCCTCGGAGAATCAAGCGGCTTGCTTCTTGGTCAGAACGCCGTCGATGTATACCTTGATCTTCGACGCGCCCGTGACAAGGGCGTTTCCGGCACCGAGGGCGGCGGGAATCTTCACGGTGAAATCGAACGTGGTGTTCGCGCCGATGATGACCGGAACTTCGAACTTGTACGACATCGAGGAGCGGACGAAGTCGCCGACACGGTTGCCCGCGGTTTCGGAAACCATCGTGACGCCGGGAAGGAACTTCCCGCCGTGGAAGTACGCGTCGAAATCCGTGTTCATGCGGGCGAAACGCCACAGAGAATTTCGGAGGAGCGCGTAGAACGCCCGCACGATGTCCGCTTGGTTCGCGTCGGTCGCGTCCACGGGATCGAGTCCGACCGAAATGCCGAACGCGGTCAGGGATTGACCGTTGGGGATCGAGGAGGATCCCACGACGTTCGTGTCGAACGGCGAGGACTGGCCGGAAGTCTGCCCGAAGAGGACGTATTCCGTCGCGGTCGCGTTCGGGGCCAGGGTCGCGAAAAGGGACCACGACCGCGGGACCAACTGCCCTTCGGGGTAGGATCCTTGCGATTGGTACCGGAGAACCTGTTGTTCGGTGCGGGTGAGAATGCGTTGACGGCCAAACATTTTTCAACCTCTATGGGTTTGGGTTTATGAGACTGGATTGGAGCGACGGGAAAGGATTGGCGGGTTTTGTCTCACTAAGAGACACGGGGAGCCGCCGCCCTTCGTGGGGTTAAAAATCCGAGTACGCGGCGAAATCCGTTTCGCCAAGGGGGATTTCCTCACCGAGGGGGATTTCGTCGGCACCGAGGGCGAATTGTTCCTCACCGTTCAGGGCGGAAATTTCGTTCAGGGCCGAAATTTCCGACAGGGCCAGCATGGGAACATTGGTCCGGAGGAGGTCCACGACGCCCGCCCCGGCAAAGCCGATCGCGACGTTTCGGAGGATCGGGGAACGGGTCATGCCCGCGGCCACGGCACCGAGGAGGGCGGGAATCAGTCCGCGGACGCGAACCGGGACCATCGCCGGAATGTACCGGATGCCGAAAAGGCCGAGGACCACGCCACCGCCGATTTGCAGGGCGACGAACGCGGTGGACTTCAAGCCGGAACCGATCTTGGAGCGGCCAGGGTTGCGACGGATGCGGCGGCGGACCTTGTGAGCGGCGGCGCGAACCCTCTTCACGATGGTTCGGGTCCGGGTCCGGTACTTCACCTTCGGCGCGGGATTCTTGCGGGCGCGACGGCGACGGGGCTTGTGAGCGGCGGACTTTTGCTTGCGGCGGAATCGAAGGGCCACGGCTTTTTTCCTTTGGGAGGGTTGGGGGTTCAGGAGAACGGCTTTCCTTGCCATAGATCCGAACATATCCAACCGACAACAAAAGCGGAAGTCCATTGTACCCTAGTTGACGATTCCTCGATCGTCTACGAACAAGTCTTCGCCATATATCCGGATCCATTCCGGGTTTTCGCGTGAACGATGCGCGACGGTTCCGGGGTTGAATTCGTGTCGGAACAATTGTGGCAAGCCGTTGCCGCCGCCGTGAAGCTTCGCCGAACGGTACAGAACCGAACGAACTTCCCCGATAAACTGCCAATCGTCGGGAATGTCCACGGCGGAAACTGTCAACGCTTCGCGCCCGTGAAAGTTGTAAAAATCTTCCAGGGCTTTTTGTGTCGGTTCTTCGTCGGTTGGTTCTTCCTGTCCCGGTTCGAACGCGTACAAAATTTGTCTCATTCCTTGAGGAGCGGCAAGAATGGAACCGCGGGGGAAGACAACGTCCACCCCCGCGAATTCCAATTCGCGAACTTCGGCGAGACGGACAATCACAGTCGCCGCGCCAAGTTGCGGCCCGCGGTTCGGGCGGGTTGTCCGAACGAGAACCAAAGGAACGCGGCACCGCCAAGGATGACCACCCACGGAAGAACCTTCGCGGCGGTCCCCCACGAAGACGCCACGCCCGAAACCCCACCGAAGAATCGGTCCATGAGCGACGGACCTTCAACGGTTTTCAGGGCTTGCGTATACGCCGAATCCGCCGCGACTTTCTTGACCGTTTCGGCGCGGACAAGTTCGTTTTGCACCGCCGCGGCCCGCGCTCCCGAAATGGGATCGGTCATCCAAAACGGAATCGTTCCCGCGGTCGCTTGCCGCAAAACTTCATTGAGGAAATTTTGCGAAAGCGGCTTGGACGCGCCATTGGCGACCATCGTTGCCAGCGTCGAATTGTAGCCCGCCGCGGAATTGATACTCTTTTTCACGCCGTTGGCGGATCGGATAAAAAGATTCAGAAAAGAACCGACGCGGGTATCCCCGACCGCCCACGCCGAAGGGTAGGACGTGCGGAGTCCCTTTTGCAAAATCAGAATGATTTTGTATTCGTCTTTTTGATTGACGATCGGTGTAACGCGTCCCATGGGTCACTTCCTCAACAGGAGGACGGCCACGACGGCGGCGAGTCCCGCGGGCAATGCCCACGAAGGAAGCCCGCCCGCTTGCGTGACCGGGACAAATTCCGTCGTGGGGGCCGACGTACCCGCGGCGGATCCGGTGCGAAGGAAGGACGGAATGGCACCCGTTTCTTCGGCGACCTGCCCGCCCGCACGGATTCCGGACGCGATTTGCGACACTCCAGGGATTCCGGAAGACTTGGCGGCACCGATGACCGAAGACGAAACGTTGGACGCTTTCCGCTTCAAGGAAGTCCACCACCCGCCCAAGGGCATGACATCATCGGGATCGGTCCCATAGAGGGCGTGGGCTTGTTGGGTCGCCAAAAGGCGACGGGACAGGGCGGCGCGGCGGGCGGCTTGGATGCGTCGATCGGGATACATGGAGATTCCTTCCAGTGTTGCGAGGGGGAGGGACATTTTCTGTCACTTTCGTTTGAGGACTTCGAACCGTGCCCATGGGCGGACGTGGAAGGGACTATGCCAATTATACGTCGGATCGACGTTCTGCCACAAGCCCGCAAGAAAAATTTGCGTGTAAACGTGATTGACGGGGCGTGTCAATGCCGTTCCAACGGCAACAAAACGGAAGGGAAAACGGTTCTGTTTTGCCCATGCGCCGACCATGATTGCCTTATTCGCACAAGCGACCACGGGCGAAAGTCCGGACATGACCCATTGAGGGCGGGAAAGGAACTGAAAGCGTCCGGGTTCTTTCCGGTATGGAATACGCTTGACTCTGTCGAAGAACACGTCCAACGGAAGTCCCGCAAGTTCGCCAAGGTCCGAAGAGTACGAATCGGCGAGACGGTACATTTCCCGTCCGATTTCCTGCACGTTTTTCGCCCGTCGATAGGTACTTGCCCGCATAGGTGAGCAATCTAACCGCGGTTTATCCCCTGGAAATCCTGCACTTTTGCACAAAAAGCAATACAAAACCCCGGCTTTTGACCGGGGTTTTTCCGTAGATTTGCCGACCGTTTACCGACTTTTCACCGACCCATGACCGGGGGTCGCGTCGGCCCCCACTCCGGACCGGGACGCCGCGTGTAGGGGGTTTTTCGGGATTTCGAGTAGTCCCCCCACGCGCCGGGGACAAGATCGCGGGCCAGGGCGGCGCGGAGTCGGTGAGGGCGTCGGGAAGTCGCTTCACCCATTTTCAGGAACCTCCAAGCGGGGTTCGACTCGGTTTCGATTTCGTCAATGGACATCGCCCGCGGCATCGGAACGCCCTTGCACGCGATTTTGATTTCCGAATACGAATCCCCAATTTTTAGTTTTGGATGTTTTTTCAATGTTTTTTCGGTCACGGGTTCAGGATAACCGCGAAGGATATATCCTTTTGGAATGATAAATTCCCCCGACTTAAACCGTTCAACTTTCCACGCCCCCAACTTCTTTTCGTCAAGGTCAAGCCCCGCGGGGGCTTCCGGTCCAGCCCAAAAAATCGAATCCGTGTCACAATAGATCAACTGTCCGCCCGCTTTTTCAACGGCCAAAAGTCCCGAATGAAGTAGAATTCGGGCGTAACTTGTGACATAAGTTCCCCAAAGCCAATTCGCCGTTTCGGGCGGTTCGACCAATGGAATTTCGTAAATCCAAAAATGTCCCAACCGTTTAACTAATCGGGCTTGTGTTTCTTCCTGTTCCTCTTCGTCCATTTCCGCGGTTCTAGCTTCGACGCGGGGGTTATGTTGGGCCAATCTTCCATAAAGATTATTTAGGAAAAGTTTATAGAATGTTTTTTCAAACTCGTTTTTGGACTGTTTTCGTTTCTCGTAAAAATGGGCAACATATTTCGAGAAAATATCTAGCCCCGTGTCCGTCCCGATACTGTAATGGGTTTGCAAAACCCTAGCACGACACGTTTTGACCGCGTGTCGGATTTCGTGATTTGTCCAGGTTCCGCGAAATGTACCGACCGGAAACACAAGCCGCCCCGCTTCATTGCGACAGGGGAGCGGCGGCACGTTGACCGATTCAGGAACGAAAATTGTAACTTCCGAAATTCCGAATTCGTATTGTTCCCAATCTTCCGATTCGTTCAACGAAGAACAATCGGGGTACCGTTCTTGCATTACCCGCGGATACATTGAATTTACGTCGGCAACGTTGATTCCCTGCCATTCACCATACCCGTCTATTTTTCCTTTATAGAAAAGTTCGCATCGACCGCCGAAGTAAGCTTCAAGGGCTTTCGGTTCGTTCCAAGTTTCGATAGATCCTTCCAAAAAGTTAGTGCGAAAAGCTTTCATCGAAATGCCGCCGATTGTCGGCGACAATCCGACGCCGACTTCGTCAATTAGTTTCTTTTGGAATTGTTCCATAAAAACCAAAACGATTTCGGTATCGCGGCGACAGTATTCCAGGTTATCAAAATCATCGGTTTCCATTTTTTCAAGTCCGACAACTTCCCCCATTTTCTTTAGACTCGACGGGAAAAAATTAAAACTATCAATCCATTTCGCGTTCGCGTCGTTCATTTCGGCGACGATTAGACGGGACGTGTAAGACAAGCGGGAAACGTCGGTAAAACCTTGATCCCGGTACACGTTGCAAATATCATATTCCAAATTATGAGCAACGAAAAAACATCGCCCCTTGTGTTGACGAATCCAGTTTCGCGCAAAAACAGGATGCCGGAACGTAGTATGCTTGATTTTTCCGTTCGGCATTCTGGAAGCAAAGTTCAAAAGCTTTACATTACCGTTCGAATCGTCTTCGGTATCGAACGCAATGATTTTCAATTCGCGAAGTTCTTTCGCTTCCAATGGCGTCAGGTATCCCACAAATCCCCCACGGATTCGAGTTTACTTTTTGATCTTTTGACGAATCGAAATCAATAGATAAAGAATCACCCGTTCCGCTTGGTCCCTGGATTCCAGTTCTTCGAAAAGTTCTTCCGGTATCATTCCAGCGTCAAACAAGTCGGTCAATGCGTCTAGAGTCGTGAAACGGACTTGGCGGCGGGCGAACCCTTCGCGGATTTCAATTCCGAGATTTGTTTTAAGAATATCCCCGTATGAGTTTTCACCCTTTACAAACTCCACCTTTTCGCCGATGTCGTTGTAAATCCATTGTCCCATATGTGGAGCGGTCCGCCAATCTTCGATCAAGTTAACCGCGAATTTTTCTCGGTGCCGCGTTCCCTCTTCGTCGGTGTATTCGTATTTGACGGACCCCGTAACGTGGACCTCCTGTCCCCATTCGGCAATTTCCCACGAAAATTTCGACAAAGCTTCCTTGACCGTCGAACCTTCCAATCGAATTTCGATTTTGCGATCCGGAACAATTGCAGGGAACAAAAATTGTCGGGTTTCGGCTTTCTTGGACTTGCTCCAAGTTTGGGCTTTCCCGTCGTTGAGGTCGCGAACTTTGACAGGTTGGGCGCGGTCCCCCGTCTGTTCTACTACGCGGGCAAAAAGCGGCTTCCGGAAATCGACCTTGTCCGCCGTCTTCCATCGCGAACCCTTTTTCGTTTCGCGATACTGAATCGAACGAGAAGCGATAGCGTCCGGGGCAAACGGTTTTGGAACCGTTTTTCCCGTGGCGTCCGTGTAGGTGGTAACTGTAACCCGCTTCCATCCCGCGGGCTTTTTTCCGTTTGCTGGAAGCTTGCGGAATCGCCCCTTGGAATCGCGATACCTCACCGATGCATGAGGTAGGACGAAAGGGGAAGCGGAATCCGCTTCCCCTATGTCGTGGAAATCTCTACGAAGCTTCCTATTGAATTCGTCCGACTTTTGACGGTCGATAAAATTCGCGGAAGATTCACGAAACTTCTTTTTCCGCGATCGGCCCGCACTAGGCAAGGGGATTTTTCCTCATTCTTGCACGTTGGACCAATTGATCCAAAAACGCCGCGTAAGTCATGCCGAACCCCTTTGCCGTTTTGCGAACCCAATCGGCGGAATCCGGATCCGTGACCAGCGTAAGACGCCGAAAGTCCTTCCCCATATCCCGCCGAATCGGCTTGTCTTCCCGTTGGGTCATCCCGCCCCCCTTGAACGTAACAACGCCGCGGCCACCTTTGCAACCGTCGGACCATGCTTTCGAGCAAGGTTCATCGCCGTTCGCAACGTGTCCGGTTCCGGTGCCGGGGGCGGCTCGTCCTTTTCGTCCAACAACCCGCCCGCCACGTCGGACAAAAAACGGGCGACCCCTTCGGAGTCGCCCGCGTACCCTTCACGGTCCAAAACCGCATACAGGGCGTCCAACGTGTCAGGGCGGATCGGGACGAAGATTCCTTCCACGATCTTCGCCCCCATTGTCAACCTCCGGACGGATTCTGTCCGAGGGCTTCGCGGGCCACCGCGACCAGATCGGCCAGGACGGATCGGATACCCTGGAGAACTTCCAGGACCGTTTCTCCCTTGTCCGTGTCTTCGGTCAGGGTTTCCGCGATCGCCACAAGGGCGGCGGAAGAATCCAGTTGCGACCGGATCATTTCCGATTGCAACTGTTCCGGGGTCATTTCCGTCGGGTCCGCAAGAGGCGCGGATTCCATGCTCGAAACGAGTCCGAGCAAGTCATCCGACAACCCCTCCGCGGACGGATTTTGTCCGCCCATTACTTGCCCTTCCCCTTGACCTTGCCAGCGTCGGCGGCGGGGGCGTCGGGAGCATCGACCGCGTGAGCGGTTTCAATGTCCGACGCGACGGGAGCGGCGGGGGCGTCCAGGGTGAGAACGGTTTGCGTCGGGTCACCGAGGAGGGCCAGGGCGCGGGACGTGGCCGGGGTCGCTTCAATCTTCGGATAGACCGCCCATTGGTAGCCGCGGGCGTTGCGGGGGTCCGTGTCGGGCTTCTTGCCGAGGTCGATCGCGAATTCCACGCCCTTGAAGCCGTCACCGCCCGCGGTCGCGCCGCGGACCACTTCGGCGGCCAGAAGATCGGCGGCGATTTCGGGGAGGAACATCGTGGAAGCCATGACGTTCTGGCCCTTGTGGCGAAGGGCAAATTCGCCCTTGAAACGCTTGTAAGAACCGAAGTTCCCTTCCTCCTCGGTATACGAGTGGACCACGCCCGCGATGGTCACGACCTCGCCGATTTCCAGGTCCGCGAAAAGCTTGTTCGAAATCTTCTTGGCGATTTCCATTGTCTTACTCCATTCTCTGTTTTTGTGGTGAACCGGGGTGCTCCCGGATTTCCCGACTAGGATTCGAACCTAGATTGACGGATCCAAAATCCGTTGTCCTGCCTTTGGACGATCGGGAAGTAAGATTCACAAGTTAGGATCGTGGGCAATTTCCGGCAAGGTGATTTCCCAAGGAAATTTCACGCATTCTTGAAACGATGCCAGAAACGCCGAACGAAGGGAAGCAAGTTCGCCATATTCGAAAACGTGACGCCAAACGTTTGTCCAAGCTTTGTTTTCGTAAATGTCGAAGAAAATTTCCGTCCGTTGGATGCGTGGATCCTGCAAAGGATCGCGATAGGTAATATCTGGACGGTCCCGAAAATAGACGCGGGCGGCTTCGGCGACTCGAAAATCGTTTAACTTATTCTCCGCAATCCAAGCGGATCGAATTTCATAAGTGCGATGTACCCACGACCACGATACGCGGCGAAAGTTGAATCCCGGTAGACGGCCAATGTTTCGCGGGTGAACGTCGAACACGGACAGAACGGGACCGATATTTCCGGGAGTGTCCAAAACCGTGACGAAATTTCCTTCAAACATTGCGACTCCAATTTTTTGCGAAGGTTTCCCAAGCTTGAACGGCGGTGACTCGATCGGATGCGCGAACTTCGATTCCGCAACCCCCACAAAGGATTTTCACCTTTGTAGACGAGCAAGAATTGATCCATATTCGGGCGACCCGTCCACAGATCGGACATTCAGACAGGAGCGGCGCGAAAGGTGGACGGGACATTTTCAGGAATCCAAAACGCCCGAAGTGTCGATTCCCGCGTCCACGAAGCCGGATTCGTCTTCCTCCAAGTGAAGGAAGCCGAACGCGCCAAGGAACAACGCCGCGGGAGCGGCCAACAACAGGACCACGACGGCCAGCAACAGGACCAGGAGGACCACCACGGCCACAAGGGCCAGGAGGAGGGCCAGGAAGGGCAGAACGCCCGCCAACGTGGCACCGATGCCAAGGGACGGAAGGAAGGGTCCGCGGCCCGTGCGGATCATCCTTCAACCCTCCCGAAACGGGCGGGCAAGCCGTCCACAGGTTCCGCATAGAATGCATCCGTCGGGAGGGCTTGACCCGTCGGCATGAGGAAACATTCGGCTTCACGGGTCGCGCCCTGAATCGAGGAGGAACCGACCTTGCCGCGGGCAATCACGATCGCCGAAGCGGGGAGGACGGCGACCACGGTTTCGTCGGCGCGGGAGCGGATTTCGTAGAACTTCACGGTTTGACCTTTCGAGAAAAGCGGAGGATTCCGCGGGTGGACTGGAAGCGGGGATCGCGAATCATTCGGAATTCGCCCTTTTGGGAACCCTTGTGCGGGGCTTTGCCGGGGAGAACGTGCGAACTTCCGTGAAATTCGGGGCGGAGGGATTCCGCGTTGTTCGGCTTGCGGACAATCCGACGGAATTTGTCGGCTTCCGTGTTGTCGAAAGTGAACGGGGATTCTTCGGTGAAGAGGGGGGCGGACATTTCAGCGACCCCGCGAAAGGATACGGTTTCGGCGTCGGGACTTCGCGGCGCGGCGGCGAATCGTGGCCGGGGTGCGGGGGCGTTTGTGGCGAGATTCGCCATATTCCCACGGGGCGGTTTCGCCGCCCAAACCAACCGCGGAAGCGACAAGGGCCGCGGCGGCAAGGATTCCATTTTTCATTTCGGTTACTCCATTCCCGCCGTTGTCGTTCGGCGATGAAAACAAGTTCGGATTTTTCTTCCGAAAGTTCAAGGGGTTTTCGGAAAAATTTTTGGGTTGGAAAAATAAAGTTAGGGAACCCTTGGAATTTTTGTTGTCGATCATATACGCGGGGATGTGAGCGGCTACGCTCATTGTCACTCATGGGTGACCGTCTACGCTCCCCGCCCCTCCCCGTGCTAGTAAACGGTTCCGGATCTGTCAAATTCGGGGTTTTTGGATGACAGGAAGTGTCGTTTTGAGGGGGTATCTCACCCCACCTCATACCCGCTTGTTTACTGGCCGTATGAAGATGACAGATTTTGTCGGGGGGTGGTAGGGGGAGAAACAAGGTCACGTTTTGTCAGGGGGTCGCGGGAAGGCGCATGGAAAGGGGTTTGGCGGGCGGCGGAAAAAG
>ERZ761584.295-NODE-295-length-17481-cov-5.911052_pt1 | contig 17481 bp, 23 predicted proteins | sample MGYA00512168_ERZ761584 | MGnify/ENA primary metagenome ERZ761584 (study PRJEB28899, sample SAMN03785564) | bioreactor sludge metagenome | biome: EBPR Sludge; feature: EBPR Bioreactor; material: 0.22µm filtered reactor supernatant | place: Saint Lucia: Queensland...
CGCATCCGTTCGACGTGGGCGTTGACGTCCTCCACGTCCACCGGCTTGCCGGGCAGGCTGTCGGCGTTCAGGTGCTGCGCCTGCCGCAGAGCGGCCAGCGCATCGACTTCTGACGGCTTCAAGGTCTTACCCCATTCGGCAATCCGCTTTTGCCATGCCTCGCCCTCGGCGCGCATCCTCGGGTTTATGTGGGCGATGCCGCCGAAGGCCGCGCCGAGCAGAACGTCGAGCGTCAGGGCGGTTGGGTCGAGTGCTTTGAAGTCTTCGGCGCCAGGGGTGCCTTCCAGTATCTTGGCAGAGGCGGCGCGTGTGGCCAGCCCCTGCGCGACATTGAAGCCAGCCCCACCCAGCAGGACGCGCTGCGCCAGCGTCTTGCCGAGGATGGGCACCCATATACCCAGGCCGAGGCCGGCGGCCTGCACGCCGCCGACAGCCTGCGCCGTGCCAGCATCCACGCCCTTCCGAACCAGATCCTCGCCGGTGGACAGCTGCGTCGCGGCTACCGTCAGCGCCGGAGAGGCGAATACCAGCGGCAGCGTGCCGAGCAGTTGCCCGACGATCTGCCCGGCCGCGCCTACCTCGTTCGGCTTCGGTGTCCAGTAATCGACAGCACGGCCGAAGATTTCGTCGTGCGACTTGAAAAACTTGTCCTGTATCTCTGTGCTTGGGGCGGTGTCGTTCAGGTACGACTTGGCCTTGTCCAGGCCGATTGCCGCCGGGGCAAGCGCCATGCTTGCCGCCCTGCCGGCCTTGGCGAAGGTTTGCATGGCGACCTGCCCGGATCCGGCGAGGAAGTTGTCGAACATGCCCGGCTCGGGTTCCTTCACCGGGCGCAGGCCGGCCAGCCGGTTGCCGGTTTCCTCGGCGTACAGGTCGAAGCTCATTGATTGAAGTCCACCAGCACAGGGCGACCGTCCTTGCCGGCCAGGTAGCCATCGCCGACACGGAAGAAATACTTACCATCGCCGGCATTCTCCATGGGCAGATCGCGCAGCTTCTCCGGTGTCCAGCCAGCACCAAGCTGCCCGGACGCAATCAAGGCCGGAATGCGCTGCTTCAGACCATCCTTGAAGGCGCCATATTCCCAGCCGTAGGGCATGACGATGTTCCGGCCCTTGTGCGACTCGATCTTGCCGGTTGCCATGCTCATGGCGCCGGCCCAGCGATCTGCGTTGAAATCGCCGGAATAGTCGCCTTCCTCGCTGGCCTTGGCGGCATAGATGGCCTTCGCCGTCTGGTAGGCCACGTTGCGCGCCATTTCCTTCCCGGCATAAGCGTTCTTCTCGTAGCTGGCAAAGCCGCGCTGCAGTTCTTCTTCTTTCGGCATGGCCAGCAAGCCGCCCTTGCCCGGCTTGCCGTCGGCTTTGGTGTCCTGCCGCAAAAGAGAATTGCCGCGCAGGATCAAGTCGGCCACGGCTCGATTCCTGTCCGATTCCAGCCCGCGGGCGGCGAAGATGCCGGCATTGGCCACGACGGGATTATCCGGGGCGATCTGCTGCATGGTGGCCCTGAATACCTTGTCATCGCCGAAGCCGCGCCGCAGATTGGCCAGCATCTCGGCAGCTTGGGCCGGCTGCGCATCCCTGAGCGCCGACGACAGCATGGCCGCTTCCTGCGGGAACAACCCCTTCGGCTCGGTGCCGTTGCGCTTCGACTGCTCCAGCAGAATGCCCGTCCGGGCGGAAAGGTTCGACTGCCATTCCTGCGGCTTGGCGAAGTCAAGCGGCTGCACGACGGCCCCCTCGCGTTGCGTTGCGAAGGTCAGCGGCGACTCGCGCAGCAGCTTGATGCTGTTGTCGACAAATTTCCCAACCTTGGCCAGGTGAATGGCCTGCTCCTTGCTCGGCGTCGCGCCGTAGCTGGTTTTCAGTTCGTTGAACTTCGCCACCATGTCATTGGGCGACAGGGCGGTAAATTCAGACACGGCGCGCTGTTCGGCGAGAACCATCTGCGTCGTGCCCTCAAACGGCGTGCCCTTGGCCGCTTTCTCGAAGGCGGCGAGTTCCTGCGGCGGGATGTCCATGCCGTTTTCGACGTACCAGGAAAGGCGCTTTTCTCCGCGCTCGAGTTGCGTCATGCGTCGGCGGTCGGCAATTTCGGCTTGCTGCGCAAGGTGCTGCTGCCGCGCCATGATCTTGTTTTCCAGGAAGGTACGCTTGGCCGGGTCGAGTTCCGGGAACTTGTCTGCGGCGATGTCCTTCTGGATCTGCGCCAGCCCCTTGCCGCTGGTCGCGTTCTTGCTGATGGCGCTGTCCAGCCAGTTGAACGTGACGCCTTCCTTGAACGCCTGCGCCTGCTTAGCGATGTCCTGCGGCTTCATGCCGGCCTGCGGCCCGGCCGATTGCAGGAAGGTTTCGACGTTCTGCATGGCCTCCTGGCGCTGCGCCTCGCCCCGTCCGGCGTATCGCTGCATTTCCTCGATGTAGCCTACGATGCCGGCGCCGATGTCCTGCCGGTTGCGATCCGCCACCACGCGGCGAATGTCGCGCGAAGACCGGCCGAGATCGTCTTCCAGTTGCGCCCGAACAAGCGCCTGATGCTCCGGCGCGACGCCCTTGATGGATTCCTCCAGCACCTTGCCGGCGCGTTCGGAATGCGCCTGCAGCAATTCAGTCTTTTGCAGCGTGCCGTCGTTCAGGCCGGTGACAAGCTCGTCCTGCAGGTCGGCCAGGCGGTTTTTCGCCGTTGCCTGGGCGGTAAGCGCGGCAACGCGGTTGGCTTCCTTGCGTTCGGCTTCCTCGCGGGCGGCTTCTTCTCTCGCCGCCACGTCGAGCCGGTGCGCGACTTGATCCAGCCCGCCATCGGTGACAAAGGCGCCGACCGGCATTTGCCTGTCCCTCGGTGCGACCGGCGCGACGACCGCGCCGAAGTTCCCCATTGGTATGCGTGCCATGTTTTACATTCCATCCCACTCGCGCGGGTCTTTTTCCACCTTCGACGACAGCTTCCATCCGCTTTTTTGCCATCCGGTCAGCAGACTGCCGCCGGCACGCATGAACCCTTCATCCATGGCGTTATCGCCGGCAATCTTGTAGCCCTGCGCGTCAGCCTCCAGCCGCTGCCCCTTGCGCTGCCCGTACAGGCTTTCGTTTTGCGCGTCTTCCTCGGCGTTCTTCTGGATCTGTTGGGCGATGCGAACGGGCGTGCCGGCGCCTACCTCCACGCCAGCGCCGGCCAGCGCCGCCTTGGCCTCGGATTGCTGCTTGATGCCCATCTTGCGGATTTTCTCGGCGCGAACGTCGGCCGCTTCCCGCTCGGCCTGGGCATCCGCCCGCGCCTGTTCGGCCTGGTAGTCGTAATAGTCCTGCTTCTGGCTGGCCTGGCTCAAGCTGCCGATGACGCTGAAAGCCGTCGATAGAATGGTCAAGGCTGACATGCACATTTCAGACTCCCTCGAACGAATACAGCAAGCCGGCAATCTTTCCGCCTAGCTTCTCGTACAGCCGGCCGGTCTGGTTGGTATGAATCCCGGTGTTGACGCCGATGTCCTTCACCTTGACGCCGTGCCCATCGGCCCACGCCAGGAAGGCGCGCAGCAGGCGCGGCGCTGTCATGCCGCCCCTGGCGTCTTGCTCGATGAATAGCGCGATGTCCGACGCCAGCTTGTCGTGCGAGAACCAATGCTCGGACACGATGCCGGCGAAGCCGCCGATGATCCGGCCGTCCTTCTCGGCCACCATCAGGAAGCCGGTGTCCGTCGTCATGAGTGTAGTCAGCAAGCCGGCCACCTTCTCGCGGTCGAAGTTCATGATGCTGTAGCGGCTTTCGGCGTGCATGGCCTCACCTAGCTCAAGCAGGCGCGGCAAGTCTTCTGGGGTGGCGTTGCGTATCATCCTTGATTCACCGAAATGGTGTAGATGATGGCCAGCACATTCATGGGCAGCGGCTGGCGCTGGGCGATCAGGCAGTCGATTTCGCCTTTCGCCCATCCCAATTTGCTGACACGCTTGTCGCCCGTGAATGCGGCGACTTCTGAATCAAGCACGCCTTCCCCGAACTGACGGAATGGAATGACTTGGCCGGCGACTTCCGCCCCCTTGGTTTCGTGCAGGCGGACAATGACTTCGCTGATCGACATGGCGTTGCCCTGCCCGGCTGCAGCCAGGCCGGCAATGGCAGGCGTCAGCGGCTCGATTTCGCTCTCGTAGTGCAGCCCGATTTCGACGCTGAATGCAGCACGCGGCAGCACGATCTGCCCGCCGGTGACGACTTCCTGCGGCATCACCACGCCATCGGCCAGCACGTCCACCGTCTTGCCTTCGAGATGGTCCAGTCCTGTCCATGTGTCCGTGCCAGGGCCGGACGTTCCGACGACGGCGCTGTCGGTATTCAGTGCGGCATCGAAATATTCGATGTAGCGTTTCGTCGAGCCGCCGATGGTGCGGACGGCCACGGCGAACACCCTGTCCTGCTCGCCATAGGGCACGCTGCAGAATGACTCATAAAGCCCGTCGGTTTCCTGCTCGGCCCAGCCGATTGAATCCTGGTCGCGGTCGATGGACAGCGTGACGGCGTGGCCGTCAGTCCGCACCATCCACACCACGTTGTCCGGCTCCTGGGCATAGGCCATTTCCAAAATTCCGCCCTCGGTGACGTGTTCGGACAGAATGGAAATGTCCGGCGCGTTGAAAGCGTCCGATTCAACACGGTAGCCGAGTGCGCGCACCTTGCGGCCGGCGCGCTGAACGAACAGGATTTCGTTGCCCACCCTGACGGGGCGGACGCCTGCGCTGCCATAGACCGTCTGGCTTTTGACCTGGACATTGGTCGGTGTGACTGGCTTTTCCACGCCTCCGGTGACTGAGAATTCCCCGCCATAGGTGAGCGGCAGCAAGACCCGCGTCGACGCCAGATGCTCAATCGGGTTGATCTGATCGCTGGAAATGGTGAAGGAAAAGCCGTCGGCGTCGTCCGTGCCGTCGGCGAAATTGTCGTATTCGCCCGTCTTGGTGCCCCACATGGTCTGCGGGTAGGCGGTCGATCCGGCGCAGATCAGGCGCTGCTCGAACAGCGTGCCGCAGCGAGGGTAGCCGTTGGTTGCATCCCACACGACAGAGCGTAGAGCCCATCCCTCGGACGGCGCAGCGGTAGTGCCGGCCAGCACGGTGCGGATGATCCCGGTCACGACGGTTGCGCTGGTGAATCCGGTCACTTCGACCAGGCCGCCATTGATCTCGACATACTTGCCGATGTCGGAAACCTGCGCGCTGTTCTTCCACGCCGCCGCGGCAGCGGTCAGCGTGCAGGCAGCACCTATCGGCGTTGCGGCTGACGGCGTGACTTGAACCTTCGGCGATTCGGTGAGCGTCCATGTGCCGGCAGTCGGATTGGATGCGAAGGCATCGACAATCGTCACGGTAACGACAGTTGTCGACGTGTAGGCGGTGATGGTTGCCAGCCCGGAGCCGAAAGTGATCTGCCGGCCCACGTCCGACGCTTCGAAGCAAGCCGCCGCCGCCGTTGCCGTGCGGCCGGTGCCGACCGTCAGCAGGGAAAACGTCAGCGCCGTATTCGGCTTGTCCCCGATTTCCTCGGACGGCTGCACCGCCCATGTGGCCTGGCTGATCTTCCATGAGGTGTTGCTGTACCGAACCAGCTTGCGGATGGCGTAGCTCGGATGAAACAGAAACATCGTGTCTGCGCCTTGGGCGTAATGCAGGTCGTCAAGGTCGGCTTCAAGGTAGGGCGATGCCAGCTCAACCGGCGTGCCGGGCGGCGATTCGATCCGCGCCCCGGCTGCCGTGTAGAAGCGGACATACCCGTCGTCGAACTCCAGCACGAACGCCTGTTCCTGGTTGAAGACGAACGGGATCAGGCGGGTCTGCTTCAAGTCTTCTTTGGCGGCGGCAACGTAGTGGCTGCCCGGCCGGCGTTTCGCCCCGCCATGCACCGTCGGAATGGTGTTGTAGCAGCGTTTCAGGCCGTTCTGATATTTCTGGACATCGACGCGACCAATCAGGCGCGGTGAGATTTCCCCGGCCGTGCAATTGGTCTGAATGTGCGTCGTCTTCGGCATCAGTGGCGCACGTCGATGAGCGGGGAATCCCCGACGGTTTCTGGCGGTTCTTCCTGCCCATCCACGGCCTTGGCGGATTTGAGCAGGTTCGCGTATTCCTGATACATGGAGTCGCGCAGGGTGGCCGACTTGGTGAGCGGGTAGGCCATAGAAAACGCCATGTACCGCTGCATTGTTTCGGTCAGCAGAGCATCCCAGCTTGCGACATCCTCGTTGTCGTAGATGTACGTCAGATAGAGGGGGTTGACGTCGGCCAGGATGCGGCGGCCTTCGATGGTGTAGTCTTCCGGCACGCCGGCCTCTCCGACGAACAGGACGCGCAGGCAGTTGCCCGGCAGGGCGAACTGATAGGCCCAATCGAAAGCCGGCGTTTCGGTTTCCGGCGCCAACGACACGCGCGCCTTGGCGCAGTTCCACGGATGGGCGCGCAGGACGGCTTGCCGCGCGTTGTCCCACAGGTTTGAGCAGAGCAGCGCGCGGTCATAGTTTTCGTCGAAACTGTTGATCGGCTTGTCGCCGAGCAGCAGCAAGGCGTTTGAACAGATCTGGACGGCGCTCGATGCCATGCTCTACCCCTGAAAAAGTCCGGCGGGAATTTCACCCGCCGGTAATGCCTGACCGCTTTTTGCACGCACCAAGGAGGAGGAGATGCGCTAGGCGGGCAGGCGCCCAGCGTTACTCGGCGAAGCGTGCCCGCAGGGTGATGGTGCCGGCAGATGCCGCCGCCGCAGTAAGGGTGACGGTGATGTCGTACCAGACGCCGGGGTCGGTCGTCAGTGCGAGCATTTCCCACAGGCGCTTCCCCTTGTTGGCGATGTCAACCACGCCGGACTCGTTCGTCACGTTCTGGCTGGCCAGAGCGGTTGCGAGCGATTGCGCCGAGGCGAAGAAGTCGGCATCCACCACGGCGCCGCCATCGGCAGCGGTACGGTAGAGGCCGACATCCCCGGCGCAGGTGGTGATGGCATCACAATCGAGGATGACATCGGACACACGCCAGCCTGACCAGACGCGCACCATGCGATAGGTCGAGCCAATGGAATCGCCGTTGACGGCTTCCAGGGTCGATACCGCCTCGCGCAGCACGCCCCGGCTTTGGTAGCCCGGGTTGAGGTCGGCCGGGGTGTTGTCGGCGTTGGTGATCGCCGTCGATTTGGTGTTTACGACTGCCATGTTTGCATCTCCTGAGTTAGGTTGCTTGGTTTGTGGAGTACTTCCTGACCGGTTATTCCTGGCAAGCCACCTCCACGACCTTGGCTTCCTCGACCCGCACCGCGCCGATGCTCATGCGCGCATAGGGTTGAAGAGCATAGGACTTGTCGGCCCGTTCGGTGACGCGGGTCATGACTTCGGCACCGACGCCGAGGGCCATGCCGGACTTCGCCCAGGCCACGCAGTAGCGGTCGTTGCCGCTCTTGTACATGCGCTCGGACGGAATCCACTTGAAGCCCATCCATTTCTTGCCGACGTTGCCATCCTGCAGCATCTGCACGGCAAGAAAGTCGGCCGAGGTCAGCGTGGTGTCGTTCATCAGGTCTTCCATCTGCTCGGCGCCGTAGGCGAAATACAGTTCCTCGCCGTTCTCCTCGTCCGCCTCGTTGGCGCGGAAAAGTTTCTTGGTCTGGATGATCTTCGCCTTGGTGAGGCCGGCAGCGCCGACGGCCACTTTCTGCCCGGCGGGCAGCGCGGTAGTGCCGGAACTGGTGCGGGCGCTTCCGCGGGCGGCCGAATAGATCACGTCATCCTTCGAGCGGTTCATGGCGGCCACGCCGGCCTTGAGGTAGTCGCTCGTCGGATCGGTGAGCATCTTCTTCTTGTCGAGTTCATCGACGAGATCGGCCCATTCGTAATCGTCCAGGTCGATCCAGCGGGTCGAGTGCGGCGTCTCGATCAGCGGGGTGTCGCCGTGACGGGTGATTTTCTTCTGCGCGGCGGTCGAGCCGACGCGGTTGATCTTCTTCGACTCGCCGACGATGCCGGCCTCGACGCGGACGGCGCCCTGGAAGCGCGACTCCATCTGCTGCGAGAGGTGGTAGAAGTTCGCGCTGAACTGCTGCACGAATGCTTCGGTTACTTGAAAGCTCATGATGGTTCTCCAAAAAAGTTATGAAAACGCTGCCTTTTTCGGTTGTTCCACCATTTAGCGCGCTGGCCGGTGGGCCGTGGTTGCCTCGCCTTTTACGCCTGCGCGAAGCCTGGGCGGCGGGCCGGCCGTGCCGGTTGTCCCGCTTTCATGCGCTGCCTGCCGGCCCTTTCGGGTTGTTCGGCAGGCTGGCGCGAATCAGGCGGCGCGTTTCCGCGCTGCCGCGTTGGCCTGGGCGGCGAAGTGCCTGTCCACCTTGGCCTTGATGGTTGCGTGCTGCGGATGGCTCTTGTCCCAATACGGGGAACCCTTCGCCATCAGTTCGTCGATGCTCTCGCCGGTCAGGATCTGGTCCGGCTTCACGCCGGGGTCTTCCTGCAGCTCCTTATTGATCTTGGCCAGCACCCGAATGGCAATGGGGTCGTTGCACACCCTGTAGAGGTGCTTCATTTCTTCTTCATCGGCGTAGGCCGAGAAGACGTTGTAGGCCGACTTCACGTTCTCCTGGATCACGTCCTGCGTCTTGTAGTGATCCATCAGCGCCTTGGTTGTCCGGGCGCGGTCGTACCGTTCGCCGTGGGAAACCAGTTCGTCGAGGCTGGAGAAGTATTTGCCCATCACGAAATCGAACTGCTTTTGCGTCAGCCCGGCTGAGAAGGCTTCGTCCTTGAAGGCTTTCACGCGATCCGGTTCCAGGGCAACGCCGAGGTCTTGCAGCGCGGCCGGCGTTTCGACGCGGTACTCGTCGGCGACCTTCGGCGGCAGGCCGATGTCCTTCATGCGGGTTTCGATCTCGGTTGTGGACTTGCTCCACGCCTCGAAATTGACCTCGCCCTTTTCGGCGTTCCAGAACTTCGCCGGCACGAACTTGGGCCGGCGCACGTCCTTTTCAGCGGCCTTCATGGCGCGCTGTTCGGGCGTCATCAGTTCGTCGCCCTGCGGCTTGGCGTCAGGGTCGGCATCACCGGCGGCGGGGAATTCGGAAAGCAGCGAACCGCCGTCCTTGTCGTCGCCGGCAGCCGCTGCCGCCGCGGCTGCTTGGTCGCCACCATCCTGCGAACCACCACCCCCGGCGCCACCATCGGCGCCGGCCTGATCCATGAACACGCGGCCCATCAATTTGCGAAGCAGGCTATTCATTCTCGTTTTCCTCCTTGTCAGAAATTTGCCCGATGCGGCGCAGGACGAAGCCGATCACTTCCTTTTGCGCCGCCCGTTTTTCGGTTTCGCGCTGCGCCTCCAGTCCGCCGGCCACATGAATGGGGCGGTCATGGAAGCGCGCCACCATGTCCTCCAGCACGATTCGCCCCTCGCCGTGGCCGACGAAGACGCGGTGATACATGGCGGCATCGGCCTCAGGCATGGGGATAAACCGGGACGGCAATGGAGATGGGCGGGACGTAGGGGTCGCCCTGCGCCTCGCGCACGATGATGTAGAGCAGCTTCACCAGCTCGTCGAGGCGCAGGAACCAGTTGTCCCACACGTTCCCGTCGATCTCGACGCGCATGTACCAGGCGTGCGGCTCCGGGCACGGGCCTTGCGCCTCGTCGTACAGTCCAGGCCCGCCGGCAATCAGCTTGTCGATCTTGAGAGCGGCGCGGTTTGTGATTGCCGGCCTGAAACTGGCGTTCAGCACCTTGCCGGTGAGTTTCAGCATGAGCATTTCGACGGCCTGCACCAGATCGAGCATGTCGTCGAAGCGGATGCGCTGAATGGTGCCGGCCGCCCATATCTCGCCCTTTCCCTTGTCCATGGAAATGAACTCGATCATTCTGCGGCTGGCGATTTCGTCTGCTGAAAGCATGTGCGCATTGAATCAAGCGTGCATGCGCGAGTTATCCGGTTTCCCGGATTCGGTCAGGCTGCCTTGCGCACCATGGCATATATGGCGAGGATCTGTTCTTCCTCTGCCTTGCGTCGCTGCATGGCGGCCGTGCGCTTGTCGGCGGCGATCTTGCGTTTCAGGCGCTTGCGCTCGGCGATTTCGTTTCGCAGCAGGCGGATCGGGCGGTTATCGACGGCGAAGGCGCGGGAGAGGTCGCCGCCAGCTTCCGCGGCAACGGCGGCGGCCGCCGTGACAGGGCGGCGCGACAGTCCGTAGGACGAGATGGCGCCCAGATAGTCGATGTCACGGCCGATGCCGTAGGAGGTAATCACGTCATTCTGTCCCGGCGATCAGCGCCCTGGCCCTGGTAGGCTTGCGTCCCGGCCACGTCCTCGAACAGATTGCCGGTCAGGAGCGGCGTCACGCTATCGTCGTCATAGACGATGATCTGGCCTGTCGACGGGTTGGTGACGACCTTGTTGCGGAGAATCTTCGCAACCAAAGCCACGGTCGCGTTGTCCGGGGCCGTGTAGCTGGCTGCCGGCAGTCTGGTACTCACGTCAGCATCCGTTGCCCCTGCCTCGACCAGCAGCACCATGTCGGCAGGGTCGGCTGCCGTGCCGGTGATGTGCAGGGCCAGGTCGCCCAAGGTGTCGGTGTGGCTGGCCGTCAGCGCCACGCTGTACCAGCCATTCCCGCGCTCGGTCACGGTCGGGGAGATCGAAGCGAAAGCGCCGCCGTCCTTGCTGGCAGTGATCGTCAACGTCAAACCGGTCTTGCCCGTCACGTGGTCTGTCGAATCGACCATTAGCACCATGACGTTCTTGGCCGTCGATTGCTTGGCCTTACGCATTGACGACTCGCCCACGGCTATAGGTATTGCCGCCGCCGCTCACTACCAGCGTGCCCTCATAATCGGTGCCGTTCGGCCCGTAGAATTCACCATCGCGCACGTCGGCCTCGGCCGGATAGACCGGGCCGTCGACGGTGAAGGTCATGGCGTGGCGCATCCGCCCGAGGCTGCCGGCGTTCTTGTAGGTGATGGCGATCCCCTCGCCCTCGCGCAGCACGATGTCCAACTCGTTCGGGTAGGGCTTCGCCTGCCGGAAGAAGGGGAAGTCGCTCGTCAGGTTCGCCAGTCCAGGCCCGGTGCCGTAGCCGCCCGGGACTTGCCATTGCTCGTGCGGCACCGAGATCAACGCCCCATGCTTGGCACCGCGCATGAGGATTTTGCAGTTGTGGCGGCAGATGATAGAGCCGATGCTGGCCGTCGAGTCGAAGGCGACCGGCGTCAGCGTGTCGCCGTCACCGATGCCGTCGATGGGCTCCAGTGCTATCTGCGGGATGACATCCGTTCCGATCTCTTGGTAAGCCAGAGACACAACCTCCAGCACCACGCCAGAGCCGCTTCCGTTGAGCAGGGAAAACAGCGGCAGCACGGCGGGTGTCACCGGGAAGGTGTAGGTGTGGCAGGCCCCGGTCGCCGCCACCCGCACGGTGAGCGTGACCATGAAGCGATAGACCAGCCCGACAACGCTGTTCAGGCTCACGGCAATGCCCTCGCCTTCGCGCAGGGTCATGCGCTGGCGTTCGGCGGTCGTGGCGTCCTGCTTGTGCAGTCTCTGCGCCCAGGGGGTTGCCGCGAAGCCATAGCCGAGGGCTCGGGTATCGTTGGCCAATGGGATGGCGCGAGCGCCATCCCATTGCGAGCCGCTGGTCGTCACCGTCGCCGGGCGACGCGCCAGCACCACCTGAGACGGCAGCGCGGCGTTGTTGCTGTCCAGCTTCATGGCCGCGATGGCGTCGTCGGTGCCGGTGTGGGCGGTGATGCGGTACAGGTCGTAGTTGCCCGGCGTCGTGGTCGTCTGCGCCATCAGTGGCATGACTTCGGCACGCCGCACGCGCACGGTCTTGCCGCTGCCGGTCGGATTGAACAGCGCCAGCGGGGCAACGTGTTCGAGGTACGGATGGCCAGTGACTGCCGTGTTCGGCAGTTCCTGAGAAAACAGACGCCGGTCGTTGGCGTCCTGTACGGTGAAGGTGTCCATCAGGGCGGCGCGTCCCGCAGTTCCCAATCGTCGGCTATGAGGTCGTCGATCACGATGTCCTGCACTTCCGCCGCCCGCTTCACGGCCTCGTCCGGCGTGGTGTGGCCCATCGAAACGTAAACCGGCCTGCCGGCTCGCACGGCGACCTGCGTGATGTCGGATCGTTCGGCCCAGAGTGCATTCAGGGTCGCCACGCTTATTCCTTGGTGAAGTCCTGATAGCTGTGCAGCAGTCCGGCCGCGCCGGAGACGTTGTAGACCATGTTCATCTGATTCTGTCGCAGCGTGATCGGCTGCACGTCGCTGTGCGGTATCCAGTCGTAGATGACGTTCAGCGGGATCAGGCATTCCAGTTCGTCGGAAGTCGCCGCGCTCACCGCCGCCTCGTCGCTCGACCATATCCAGGCGTTGAGGATTTCGGCCGTGCCGGCGATGGTGCCGGCGTGCCCGTAGGTGGCCGTCGTCGGCGCGGTGTTCGCGGTGTCCATCGAGACCGGCGTGACGGCGGTGGGCGTGGTCAGCCCGGGCGAGCCGGTGCGATACAGCCGGTGCTCCATCGCGCAGACAACGCCCGTCACCGCTGCGGTCTGCGCGTTCGAGAGCCCCACGCGGCGAATCTTGAGGATTTCCGTCGCGTGCCCGTTTAGGATGGCGTGCATGTTCTTCGTTGCGGCGAAGGCCACGCCAGCGCAATAGGTGCGGAATGTCTGTGCCATCTGTCAGGCTCCTACGATGATTTTTCCGGTGCCGGGCGTGGAAGCAAACACGGTCGCCTCGCGCTCCAGCGGTTTGGGGATGGGGCGGCGCACGATCTGGCCAGACTCCAGCGCCTTGATGCTGCGGCCGACTTCCTCGCGCCGGTCGCCCGGTGCCATGCCAGAGTGCCGTTGGCGCTGGATCATCAGCGTGTGCTGGCGGATGCGCTCGACCTGGGCGGCGTCGAGGACGACCGGCGAGTCGATCAGCCAGCGGCCAAGGTGCGGTTCGTAGTGGGTGCGGAGGTTCATTACAACCCCTTCCGCAATCCCACCAACTCCCCAGCGTTGTCTCTCACCACGGTCGCCAACATTTCGCCCATCTGCGCTTGCTCCTGCTGCTTCTGGCGGCCTTCGCGGGCGGCGTGCACGTCATCCCGATCCGGGATCAGCTTCATTGGAACGCCTAGCAGTTCGGCGCGCAGCCTTGCGGCCTCGTCCCAGTTGTAGTTGTCGAGCAGCCCAGCGTTGCCGGTGGCCTCGGCTTCCAGCGCAAGGGCGTTTTCGAAGCGATCCATGGCCGCCACGTCGACTGCCTTCTGCGCCCGGCTGATCGGGCTGATGTACTTGACGCTGAAATTCGCTCCCTGCAGGCCGCGCGGTGCTGCCCCCAGGGCGCCGGCACGGTAGGCCAGGCCGAAGCAGCGCGTCACCAGCCATTGCAGGAACTCGGCCTGCATGCGGCCATAGACCGGCCCGAGTTGTTGACGGATCAGTTCGACCCGGACGCTGATCTCGGTGGCCGTCATCGCCGGGCCTTCGGCCTGCGGCGTGAGTTGGTCGGACATCAGCACCTTGCGGACGCTGCGCTGCAAGCGGTCGATCTCGAGCGCGGCCACGTCGAACTTTCCGGCCGGCTGCAGCGGCTTCATGGAGTCGACGCTGTTGGCCACGATGACCTTGCGCGGGCCGATCTTGATGGACTTGGCGTTCAGCACGCCATCGTCCTCGGCGATCCACATGCCGGCGATGGCCAGGTCGGCGTTCTTCAAAACGAACTCGACCACCTTGTTGAGCGTCTTGAGGTCGGGCAGGGCGTCGAACACCGGGCCGAAGGCATAGGCCGTGCCTGGGATCGGCGACCAGCGCGGCACGCCGAGCGGCATTTCGTGATAGCCGGACTCGCGGACGACCTTCTTGCTTTCGCGTTCGAAATGGCACGACGCGACAGGCATATTCCTTGCCATGCGGCCGTTCTTGCCTTCCCGCGGATAGATGGCCCGGATGAAAACGAACTTTTCGTCCGGCTTGTCCTTCGACGCTTTCAGCACCTTCTCGCTGACCATGTTCTCGCCGTAGGCGCGCACGGCCTGCTCGGCGGTCATGGGAAACTCGTTCAGGACGGTATCCACCATCCCGCCCGGCTCGCTGGCTGCGAAATAGGTTGTCGCCAGCGGCCATTGCTCGAACTGATAGCCGCCCTGGTCGGCCTCGTCGCAGAACAGTGCGAATTGCCCGGTGACGGTGATATCGACCATGCAGTCGAAAGCGGCCGCGTCATAGTTCGACTGGTGGATGTTTTCCCATATCGCATCGGCGGCGGCGTCCAGCCATTGCCGGCCGGCGTCATCCACACCATCCACGTCGATCTGGAACCAGCGCGAATTTGCCGGCGTCAAGCCGGACATCAGGGCGGAAGCGTGGATCCGGGTCGAGTCTGTGCCGGTCGAGTCGTACAGGCTGGCCTGCAGGTCGGCGGCGGTCGCCGCCAAGGTCGTGCCATCGGTTGACTTGTCTTCGAGTCCTACGCCGCGCAGCGGGTAGGTGTAGCGGTAGCAGTCGCGCCAGACATCCTCGACGACGGCGCGCTGCGACTTGAGTTGTTCAAGCCGCTTGAGCAGCTTCGCGGCGTCAGCCGCCATTTCACGAACCGCCCAGGGTCTGCTTGCCGCCGACCGTGCCGATTCCGGTCATGTCGCCGTCGCCGCCTGTCGCAAGCAGGCTTGAGGCGCGCATGCGGCGGCGCTGCATGGTCTTCGATTGCGCGGCCTTGGCGTTGGCCTTGGCGTTGGCCTCGGCCTCGGCCTTGGCGGCGTCGGCGCGCGGCGATTGATAGACGACCTCTGGCTTGTCGCCACCACCCAGCAAACCACCAAGAAGCGATCCGCACATGCTTTTTCTCCTAGTTGATTTCGACGATCTCGTCGAGGCCCTGCTTCTTGCGGGATGCGCGCTCCAGCGTCGAATTGCGCGGGCAGTAGTAGCCGGACGGCGTGAGGATCGGGCGCTGCAGCTTGCCCTTGCGGTCGAGCGCCTTGCATTCCTCCAGCGAGGCGCCGGGCGTGAGATTCACGCCAGCGGTTTCGGGCCGGTCGGGGTCGGGGCGCTCCAGCACGGCCGCAGCAATTGGCGCGCGGGGCTTCTGGATTTTGTGGGTGCGGCCGGATTGCGCGGCCGCAATGGCTGCATCCGGGTCGGATTGCCCGGCGGTAGTCAGGTCGAGCGCAGATTCGGCCTCATCGGCACCCGGCATCCTGGCGGCGGCAGTTCTCGGCATTGTTGGCTCCTTTGGGTTGCGGTGCCACGTTTATAGCCGCCTGCCGAAACTCTTTTATCCGGTTTGCCGTAAAGTCGCGCCCGAAGACGCGGGCATGCAACAGCAAGATCGCCTCGCCCTTCGAATACCTCGGCTCTGCGCCGCGCTTCCAGTCGTCGAGCGTCTGCGGAGGCACGTTGATCGCCCTGGCGACGTTCGAATTGCGGTGCCCTGCCTCGGCCAGATCCTCGATGATGACCTCCCAGCGGATGTACCTGAACGCCACGCACTCAAGATTGTGCAGGTCATCCACGAAGGTAGCCCTCGATCAGTTCTATGGCTGGTTCGAATCCGTAGCACACGGCCACGCGGTAGCCCTGCTGCGAAAGATGGTAGTGCCAAGCAACCTGGGATTGAGTAGGCTTGTTCCGGCCGGCTTTCATTTCGATGAACAGGCCGTGAAATTCCCCCCTCGCCACCGGCAGGCAGATGTCCGGCACGCCCGCCTTGACGCCCTCGGCCTTGAGGCGTCCGGCGGTCGCCTTGTTGCGAAACCCGCCGTTCGGGATGGCGAAAAGCAGGTTCAGTTCCGGCAGTCTCCGGCGCTGCAGTTCGGCCCAGCGGAACAGCGCCGCCTGCGCCTGGTGTTCGTCCTGTTTCACCCTACGCTCTCCCATGCCTTCGCCAGCTTCTCGCGCACCCTGACCGCCACCGCCTCGCCATAGCTTTCGCGCCACAGCGCAAGGCACCGGGCGATGTAGCGCCCGCCTGCCACCTTGCCGAGGACGCGAAGCTGATCCTCGCCGAACATGACAAGCTCCCGAACCAGGGTGTCGTTATCCATCGCTCAAGGCGCGCGCGCGTCATGCCGCCAGCTCATTCAGTCGCACCCAAACCACCCTTCGCATCGCGACGTACTCGGCCGGGACTTCGCTTTTCAAACCAAGGCGCATCAGTGCCTCGATTGCCATTTCCTCGGAAATTGCCGGAAGCTGCACGCCGGCGGCGATCTCTTCGAGGATGCGCACCGCCCATAGATGGCAGGCCGGATGTCTGATCGCTTCGACTGTCTTTCGCTGCACTTCCCGCGCCCTCTCCGCGGCAACATCAGGTGGCAACGGTGGAGCGATCGGCGGCTCATCGCTTACCGGCACTGTCGGGCGTGGTTTTTTCGGACCTTGACGGCAAAGTTCGATGAACTCTGGCAACGTCGGCGGAAACGGTTTCGAGTCAAGACTGTCGAGAGCGAATCTGATGCATTGCGGCTCATCTTCGAACGCGGCGAGCCGTTCGGCCCATGTCGCCTTTACCAGATGCAGATCAGTGCCGCGCCATGCGTCATGGAATCGCGCTCCGTACATCGCCTCCATGATCGAAAATATTTTTTCGATCCACATGTCAGGCAACGCGCACCGCCTCGCCGGTAATGTCTCGTCCCCCGCTGTCGCCATTTTCCCCATCGTCACCCTTTCGCCCCGTCAAAACCTCAGAAACCTTCCGTCGTTCGTCTGCTGTGGTTTGCCTTGGGGATGCGCGGGCTTTTGCCGTCGTGCCACCCTCGATTTTCCATCGCGACACGATGGCGAAAACGTATCCTGGCGGGATGTTTTCCCCCGGCTTGGCCGCTTTCGCCTCCTCGCAAGCTGCAGCGATGGTAGCCGGCTCGACGCCTTGCTCGGCCAAGGCGATAATTCTCGGATCTGACGGATTCGACTGGATGCCAGCCTCGCGCATTGCCCTGCTCAAATCGCCTGGCGAAGCGCGCGCGCCTGCTGCGGTTAAGGCTGTAGACGCGGGCTGTACACCGTCTTGGTTACTGGTTACTGGCTTATGGTTACTGGCTAGGGTTTTTTCTGGGTTCCCGTAATTAACCGTCTGGGTTTCTTGTGGGTTTTCTTTTGAAACCGTCTGGGTTTCTGTTTTTGGTGGTCTCCCCCCTCTTTTTCCTACCTCGCGGTTGCGCTCGGCTTTTTCCTGGGCCGTCTTGATTTCCTCGTCTGCCCTGGTGTTGTGCCAGCCGCCGTCGCATAGAGTGAAGAACTCACGCAGGACGGTTTCGACTGCCTCGCGGTCTTGGCGGGTCTGCGCTCGGGCAAGCCTATATACGGCCTTGAGATCAATTGGCAGAGGAGCTTCGCGCGAGTAATAGACATCAAGCAGGCGACGATACGCCCCGTCCTCGATCATGGACAGGTGCGCCGTGCAGCGCGAGTAGTCGCCGAGGTGGTGCTTATAGAAGTTCACGCCAAATCCAATCAGGGACAACCGCCAGCCGGGT
>ERZ761584.296-NODE-296-length-17295-cov-15.036137_pt1 | contig 17295 bp, 19 predicted proteins | sample MGYA00512168_ERZ761584 | MGnify/ENA primary metagenome ERZ761584 (study PRJEB28899, sample SAMN03785564) | bioreactor sludge metagenome | biome: EBPR Sludge; feature: EBPR Bioreactor; material: 0.22µm filtered reactor supernatant | place: Saint Lucia: Queensland...
CATGGACCGCGGGCATTGTCGGCAGCCTCGTCGCACTGCGGTTCGTCCCGGGACTGACGTGGTTCGGCCGAGCCTGCAACGTGGCCGGCGGTACGGCCTGCGCCGGCTGGCTGTCCCCGCCGCTGGTGGAGTGGCTGCACACAGGGGGCAACCCATCGATGCTTGGCGGCATTGCGTTCCTCGCCGGGCTATTCGGCTTGTCCGTTGTCGCGGCGGTACAAGAGGCCATTCGCACCATGGCGCTCGGCGACGTGATCCGCGGCTGGATTTCGCGGAGGTGATGCCGTGACTGTCGTGTCCACCATCAACGTCGTCGCCTGCCTGGCCATCGCCAGCGCGATCACGTGGGCCATCATGTCCCCGTCAGTGCAGGACGGCCTCGTCATCAAGCTGGGGCTGATCTGCTGCGCCCTGGGCTTTGTCGGCACGGCCGCATCGATCGCGGACGATCGCATGTGGGCGCTCAACAATGCGCTGCTGCTCATCCACGGTGGCGCAATCGTGGTGGCCGGCGGGCATTGGCTGCGGCAGCGCAAGCGGGCACGACTGCATCGGCGGCGGAAGACCGACTGGGCGGGGCGGCGTCATGGCTGACTTCGCCACTGCGTTCGAGAAGTGCCTACGGCTTGAGGGTGGCTACCGGTTGACGACCGTGCCGGGCGACCGAGGCGGGCAGACCTATGCCGGCATCTCGCGCAGGCATTACCCGGACTGGCCAGGCTGGGCCGAGATCGATGCTGGCCGGCAGCCAGACGCAGATGCGGTGCGCGCCTTGTACCGAGCTCGGTTCTGGGATCCGAGTCGACTGGACCTCATCACCAGCCAGCGTGTCGCTGAGTCGATCTTTTGTGGGTTGGTCAACCAAGGATCGGCCGCAGCCAAGATGCTGCAAGTCACGCTTGGCGCGACGCCAGACGGGATCATCGGGCCGCGCACGATGTTGGCCATCAACTCAGCCGATCCTGACCTGCTGCTGGCGCGGTTCACGGTTGCCAAGATCGCCCGGTACCACGCGATCGTGAGCAAGGATCGCAGCCAAGGCAAGTTCCTCTTGGGCTGGATCTCACGCGCGCTACAGGAGGGGTGACCATGGGAATGGACCTCAACCCCATCACCGGTATCGTCGGCGCGGTCGGCCAGATCGTGGATGACGTGTGGACCTCCGACGAGGAGCGGCTGAAGGCTGATCTGCAGGCGATGCAGATCGGGCTGGAGGCGGCCAAGGTCGATGCCGACTTGATCAAGGGCCAGCAGGACATCAACCGCGAGGAAGCCAAACACGCCTCGATCTTCGTCGCCGGGTGGAGGCCATCCCTCGGGTGGTGCGGCGTGGCGGCAATTGCCTACCAGTACGTGCTCTATCCGCTGCTGACGTGGGCATGGGCGTGGATGCAGGCACAGCTGTGGGTGCCGGACGGCATGAAGCCGCCGCCGCTGCTCGACATCGAGGCCCTGATGGTCCTCATGACCGGGATTCTCGGCCTGGCCAGCGCCAGGACGTTCGAGAAAGTCCGCGGCGTTGGCCGCGTCAACACCAAGGAGTGAGAGCATGCTTCGTAACGAACCTCTGTTCACGCGCCTGATGGCCACCATTGCGGCCGTCGTGGCGTTCATGGCCTGGGCGCTGCTGTGGCCAGGCACGGCGCACGCTGATCCGCAGCCCACGCGCTGCGGCATGCACGCCAGCGGCAAGAAGGCAGACGGCAAGATGTGGACCGGCGCTGCCCCGCGCATGTTCGTGGGCACCGATGGCTATTGGCACATCTGCCAGCCGTGGGTGCCCGACGGCGGTGATCCGAACATGCCGGAGCCCACGAGCGCCGCGACATGCCCGGCAGGCAACGTGATCGAGCGCTGGACGCAGGACAAGCGAGAGTGTCTGGGCGACAAACTGCTTCCCGAGACCGCAGCCGGCCGCGCCGTCGTGCTGATCGACGACAACGGTGGTACCCGCGGCATGGCGGCGTTCCGATGCGTGCCAACCAGTGCTCAGGCGTCAGGCGCGGTGTGGAGGCTGGAGGGGTCGCATTGCGGTTGGCTGTACCCGCCGGCAGATCCCACGGATCCGGGCATCCAACGCCGGCACAAGATGGGTGACGCCACCGTAGGACCGGTATTCACCGGCAAGTGAGGGCGTGCGCTCGAACTGTCTCGTCTTCGCCCTGGCGCTGCTGTGGCGCCGACGCAAGGCTCGCAGGCGGTTCGGGCGCTCGTGGTACCTGCTGATGCGGCGCTCGCGCTTGGCTGCGAAGTCGCCCCATCTGCTGTACGGCGAAGACCGGGCAGATGGCTCGGTGCGGCTGGTGTCCTACGTGCCGCGCAACCCCCGCGCCAAGAGGGTGCCGCCACCGTGGTTTCGCGGCATGCCAAGGTGGGGCGACCGCAAGCAACAGCCACCAGATGCGCGGTAACTCGATAGCGTGCGCGCCATGATCGAGATCCCCATCGACCAACTGGCCGCGTCCGAGACCACCGAGAGCGCAGAGGACGATCTGCGACGCAAGGAGCGTTTGGCCGTGTTCGGCCAGCGGCTCGACAAGCTGTTTCAGGAGCAAGTGGCCGACAAGGCTGCCCTCGAAGAGCGCTGGTTGAAGGATCTGCGCCAGTACAACGGCGAGTATGACGACGACACGTTGCAGCGCATTCGCATGGCTGGTGGCTCCGAAGCGTTCGTGAACCTCACCCGCGTGAAGTGCAACGCTGCCGAAGCCCGCATCGGGGACATGGCGCTGCCGACCGAGGATCGCAACTGGTCGATCGAGCCCACGCCCGTGCCCGAATTGCGCCAGGCGATGCGCGACCGCAGTCTGGCCCGCGGCCCAGATGGCTCACCCGTGATGGGCCCGGCTGGTGCACCGCTGGCCGTGGCCGATGCCGTCCAGGAGCTGGTACGGGCCGCCAAGGACGCATCAGATCGCATGCAGCGCGCAATGGATGACCAGTTGCAGGAGTGCAGCTACAACGCAGTGATCCGCAACGTCGTTCACAACGCGGTGGTCTACGGCACGGGCATCCTCAAGGGCCCTGTGGTGCGCAATCGAGCCCGCACGACTTACGCCCGGCAGCCGATACAAGGGCCGGATGGCACCGCCGCCGAGCAGTGGGTGATGCAGATGGAGGAAGACCTGGCGCCGGCGGCCGAGTCGGTCAGCCCGTGGCACTTTTTCCCCGACATGCGCGCGGCCAGGATCGACGATGCCGAGTTCGTCTTCGAGCGGCACCCGTTCAACAAGGCCCGCTTGCGCGACCTGGCCAAGCTGCCCGGGTTCGATGCCGAGCAGATCAATGCCGTCCTGTTGACGGAGCCAAAGAAGGCGTTGTCCGGCATGTTCGAGCAGTCGGACAGCGAAGCCATCCGTGGCACGCGATCGGCCGGGCATTACGAGGTCATCGAATACACCGGCCCGATCGACAAAGGCGACCTCATCGCCGCTGGCGTGCAAGGGATCGACATCGAAGACGAGATCACGGCCTATCAGGGAACGGTGTGGTTCTGCAATGGGACCGTGCTCAAGGCGGTTCTGTCGCTGCTGGACACGGGCGAGCTGATGTACGACGTGATGCCGCTGGAGCGTGACGACACCTGCGTCTTCGGCTTCGGCGTGCCATACCTCATGCGCAACAGCCAGCGCGCCGGCAATGCCGCGTGGCGGATGATCATGGACAACGCCCGCCTGTCGGTGGGTGGTCAGGTGCTCTACAAGGCCGGCAAGGTGCGCCCGACCAACGGCGACTATCGGGTGACATCGCTCAAGACCTGGGAAGTGACAGACCCCAACTCGAACATCGCGGACGTGTTCGGCGTGGTGCCCATCATGGCCAACTTCCAAGGCATGTTCCAGATCTTTGAGACCGTGCGCCAGCTCACGGACGAGGAAACGGGCCTGCCCATGATCGCGCAAGGCCAGCAGTCGCCATCGGTCACGAAGACAGCGCAGGGCATGTCGCTGCTGATGAACAGCGCAAACACGGTCCTGCGGCGCATCGTCAAGGAGTTCGACGACTCGGTGACCGCGCGCTTCATCCGGCGCCTGTACCGCTGGAACATGCAATTCGGCGATGACGAGCAGGCCAAGGGTGATTACACCGTGGTTGCCCTGGGGTCTTCCAGCCTCATGGTGCGCGAACAGCAGGTGCAAGGGCTGATGCAACTGGCGCAACTGGCGGCCACGAACCCAGAGTTCGCGCAGCGCGCCAAGTGGGGCGAGATTCTGCGCACCATCACCAAAGCGATGTCGATCAATGCCGAGGGGCTGGTGAAGACAGAGGAAGAGGTGCAGGCCGAGAAGCAGGCTGCCGCGCAGCAGCCGCCACAGATGCCGCCCGAGATGCAAATCGAGATGGCCAAGTTGGAAGTGGCCAAGGCTGAAATCGAGATCAAGCGCGCAACGGCCGCGGCCGATCAGCAGGTGGCCAAGGCTCAAGCCCAGGCCGCGATGCTTCACGCTCAAGCGAGCACCGAGAACGAGCGCCGCAAGATCGACGCTGATCTACAGCGCGCGCAGATGGACGCGCAAGCCGACATGGCCCGCGCTCAGAGCGAGCTGGTCCGTGTGCAGGTGGAGCGCGAATTGGCCTTGATGAAGATCGCGGCCGAGCGCGAGATGACGCTGGAGCAGGTGCGCAAGGAGTTCGGCATCAAGACCATGGAAATCGAATCCTCTCACCAGCTTTTCAACGCGGAGCGGGCGCTGAAGCTGCGCACCGGGCAGGGCATCTGATGATCGAGCGAGATACGCAGTGCTGGCCTCAGGTGGAGCGGGCCATCGATGCGCGCATTCAGTACCTGCGCACCGATCTTGAGACGGCACCCCTCATGCGCATCGAGCGCATTCAGGGCGAAATCGAGGCGCTCCGGTGGTTGCTTCGACAGGCCGACGCACCGCCCGTGCCGCCCATCGACGCAGCCGACAACTATTGAGCCGGACCCACGGCCTACACCAGCAGGAGCACAGCAACCATGAACGACGACAACACCCAGGACACGAGCGAGTTCGAGCGGGCTTTCGAGGAGATGGCGGGCAAGGACGCTGCCGCCGACGAAGGCCCGGCGCAAGGCGAACTGGCCGCGCAAGACGCCGAGCCGATGGCCGACAAGCCCGAGCAAGAGGCCGAAGCGCCAGCGCAAGAAGCCGCGCACGACATGACCCCACCGGTTGCACCGGCCGATGCGAAGCCGCGCATGCCGCGCTTGGCTGACCTGGTGGACTTCGTTCCAGAGGACCGGCGCGAGCAGTACCGGCAGTTTGTGGGTGGCATCGAGGCCGACCTGCAGCGCCTGCGCTCCGATGATGGCCGGGTGGCCGCGTATCAGCAGCGCTACACCGAAGCCAAGTCTCGGGCCGAAGAGCTGCAAACCAAGTTGCAAGCGCTGGAGACCAAGCCGGCCACGGCCACCACCTCGCAGCAGCAGCAAGACGCCAAGGACGAACTGGACGAACTTGCGCAAGAGTTCCCAGAACTCTCCAAGCAGATCAACATTCGCTTTGAGAGGCTGATCCAGAGACTCGCGCCGCAGCCGGCCCAGCAGCCAGCAGCCGCCACCGAGCCGGATCGGTCAACCGCGAAACCACAACCGGCAGCGAATGCCGACGTCGAAGACCTGGCACGAGAGTACGCCGCTTTGCAGGCCGCGCACCCAGATTACAAGCAGGTCAGCGGATCGCCGGAGTTCGTCGCGTGGATCAAGGCCCAGCCCACCGCAGTGGTCGGCTTGGCTGGCAGCAACAGGGCTGCCGATGCGATCTACGTGATGGACACATTCAAGGCCGACCGGCAACGCCGGAACGAAGCCGCAGCGGCAGCGAAGAAGCAAACCGACCGGCAACGGCTGGCAGCCAGTGTGGGTGTGCGCTCGACGCCATCGCGCGCAGCGACGCCACCCGACGATTTTGAATCGGCGTTCGAGTTCTACGCAAGTCGATCCTGAGCGCCACTGACAAGAGGATTGCATCATGAGCACGGTCACCTACGGCTCGATCAGCCAGCGCACCGCCGCGTGGGCGAGCAAGGACATGCTGGAGCATGCCCTGCCCGTCGAATGTCTGGCCCGCTTCGCCGCCAGCAAGCCCATCCCCAAGAACACGGCCGAAGCTGCCAAGTTCCGCCGCGCTGTGCCGTTTCCCCCGGCGGTCACACCGCTGGCCGAGGGTGTCACGCCGTCCGGTCGCGCGATGACCTACGAAGACGTGCCCGTCACGTTGCAGCAGTACGGCGACTACGTGGAAATCACCGACAAGGTGATGGACATGGCCGAAGATCCGGTGATGAAGGACGCCAACGCCCTGTGTGGCGAGCAGGCAGCCGAAACCATCGAGTCCCTGCTGTGGGGTGTGCTGCGCGCCGGCACGGCATTCGCGCAGACCAACGGAGGCACGACCCGCACGTCGATCAACACGGCGTTCACCGGATCGACCGGTCTGAACCTGATCCGCAACGTGGTGCGCACCCTCAAGGCGCAGCGCGCGCGGCAGGTCACCGAGATGTTGGCGGGCTCTGTCAACTACAAGACCGAGCCGGTGGGTGCGGCCTTCTTCGCCTTCGGCCACACCGACTTCGAAACGGACCTGCGCGGCATCACCGGATTCACACCGGTGGAGCTGTACGGCCAGCACATGAAGGCGGTGCCCTACGAGGTGGGCAAGATCGAGAGCGTGCGCTTCGTCTTGTCCCCGCTGCTCACGCCGTTCTATGGCGCGGGCTCGGGCACGCTCAACGGCATGAAGAGCGCATCGGGCGCGGCGGTGGACGTGTATCCGCTGGTCTTCGTCGGCAAGGAAGCCTATGCGAACGTCGCCCTGCGCGGCGCCAAGGGCATGACCCCGATGGTTCTCAACCCGGGCGTGCCCCGCGGTGGTGACCCGTTGGGCCAGCGCGGCACTGTGGGTTGGAAAACCTACTACGCCGGTCTGCGGCTCAATGAATCGTGGCTCTACCGCGCCGATTGCGGCGTCACCGCCTGATGAACCACCGACCGGGCCACCGCGGCCCGGTCGTCAACTGGAGAACCGAACATGCCTTCTTTGAACGACCTCAACAGCGTAGCGCTGCGCCTGCTCGGCAACATGGTCACCGGCACCCCGCCGGTGACCGCCGTGAACGCCGCCAGTGCTGCGACCTTCAAGACCACGAACGCCATCATTCACCTGAACAATGGCAAACTCAAGTCGCGCGCAGCCCTGTCGGCTGTGGCCCTGGCCGCGCCCACCACGTCGACCACCAAGACGACGGGCGAGACCATGACGCAGGCCGAGGTGGACGCCTGGCGCCTGTACACCGTGCCGGCGGGCTCCATCGCGTATATCGTGCTGGCGCTCGATGGTGCATCGACCCCGAACGCCGTTGCGTTCCAGGGCGGCTACGACGGTCAGGATTTGGCTTTCCGTGGCGGTGGCGTGAGCAAGGGCAAGAGCGTGATCCCCGACATCCCGGCTGGCTTCGTGCCGTTCGCGGTGATCAAACTGGCCTATGCCTCTGCATTCGTGCCCGGCACGACGGCACTGGACGTTGCCGGCGTGAGCTTCACCGATGTGGGCGTGCTGCCGGTTGGCACGACCCTGTGACCTGACCCATAGACCAAACCGCGTTGTCTCCTGCGGCGTGGGCCGCTTCCCCGGGCCGAACAAGCCCGGGGCTTTTTGGGAGACCAACCGCGGATCATTTCACACACGCAGGAGCGCAAGACCATGAGTGACCTCGACATCATCGACACCAAGGCCGCCGAGCCCAAGACATCGGACAAGCAGCGCGCGGCGCCGGCCAAGAAGGGCCTGGTGCGCATCGTGATCCCCAAGACCGAGCGCGACAAGTCCGACGTGTACGTCAACGCGAACTTCCAGTCCTACCAGATCAAGCGCGGGGTGCCGGTGGACGTGCCGCAGGCGGTGGTCGACGCGCTCAACCTGGCCGTGGAAACCCGCTACTACGAGGAAGTGGGCGACGATGGGCGCAAGGCGCTGGTGCCGCAGCAAGTCCTGGCCTACCCCTTCCAGACGCTGTAAGACGCGGGAAGGCGCTGCGTGAACTACCTCGAACTGTGCCAGGAACTGCGCCGCGAGGCCGGGCTTTCCGGTTCGGGGCCGAGCGCGGTGACGGCCCAGTCGGGCATGTACGAGAAGATCGTCGGATGGGTCGCCGAAGCCTACCGCGAGATTCTCAAGATGCACCCTTGGCAGTTCGCATGGGCGCGCGGCACGGGCACCTTGGTTGACGGCACCGCCGACTACACCAGCATCACGGGAATCACGCAGCTCGGGCGCATCTACCGCACGACGGTGCGCGACATGACCAGCACAGGCCAGCCCTACCTGAGCTTCATGACATGGCCCTACTTCGACCGGCTGGACGCCACAGAAGAAGGCGCGCCGCGCATCTTCACGCGTCGCCCGGATGGAGCAATCGTGTTCTGGCCAACGCCTGATGCCGCGTACTCGATCCGCATGGACTATCAGAAGGACGGCCACGCGCTGGCTGGCAACACCGACACTCCGCTGATCCCGGACACCTCGTTGCACAAGGTCATCGTCTACAAGGCGCTGACCTACTACGGCCTGCACGACGAGAACGCATCGGCCATCCAGCACGGCGAACGCCAGTTCTGGATGCTCATCGGCCAGATGGCCGACCGCTACCTGCCGCGGCTGGTGGCGCAACCGCGACCACTGGACGAACCCGAAGACGCAATCACCCCCGAGCTGGTATGACCCTGCGCCTGGACTACATCCCCCTGGCCGGTGGGCTGGACGAGTCCAGCGGCATGACCGCGCCAAAGGCCGGGCGCCTGATTGGGTGCGAGAACTTCGAGATTGTCTTCGGCGAACCCGGGTATCGTCGCATCGACGGCTATGAACGCCTGGATGGGCGCCCGGCGCCAAGCGTTGCGACCTATTGGCGCCTGCCGTTCGACAACGGCACAGGCAGTATCAGCGTAGGTGATACGGTGGATGGCCCCAGCGGCTCGGGCTATGTCATTCGCGTGCAGATCGACTCCGGTGGCTGGGGCGGTGGAGAGATGGGATACGCCGAGGGGGTGTTGATCCTGGTCGCTGTGACCGGCACCTTTGCTGTATCCGACCCGCTGGACGTGGCCGCATCGCAGCAGGCCGAAGCCGCAGGCCCTGTCGTAGAAGCAACGGCCGGAGATCCGGACTACGCCACCGACATCGTGCTGGCGCGCGACTACTACCGCGCCTTGATCGCGCAGCCCGTGGGTGAGGGCGCCATCCTGGGCCTTGCGATCTACAACGACGTGGTCTATTGCCTGCGCAACGACGTGGGTGGCGGCACGGCCACGCTGTGGGCATCATCGACGGCTGGCTGGACGGCGGTGCGCACCGGCATGCGACCCAGCGGCACCCTGCGCAGTGTGCGTGCGGGGTTCACCGGCGTTGCAGGCGAGTCGGCCCTGTATGGCACAGATGGCAAGAACCGGCCATGGCAGTTGAAGGGCTCGACGTTCACCTTCTTGCCCGCGATCTACGCCACGGAAATCACCAGTTCGACCCTGCTCACGCCAGGCCTCGGGTCCAAGACGTTCAACTTCAGCGAGACATCGCGCGCTTGGAGCGGCAGCCAGGAGGTGATTGCCTACTCGGCAAGCAACGCGGCGAACTGGATGATCGGCACCGTGACCAGCTCGACCTCGTCGTCGGTCACGGTCGACGTCACGAGCTTCGGCGGTGTTGCTGCATCCGACTGGCACCTGTGTCGAAACGATGGCGTCGATCGGCCGTATGGCGTTGCCGCGCACAAGAATCACCTGTTCCTGTCCTATCCGAAGGGGCAGCTGCAGCATTCGAACCTGGGCGACCCGATGACCTACACGTCAACGGCCGGTGTCATCGCGTTGGGCGATGAGATCGTGGACACCAAGACCCTGCGCGCCGATGTGCTGTGCATCACGCAACGCGATACCGTGTCGCTGCTGTACGGCTCTGGGAAGACGACATGGGAGCTGAAGCAGCACAGCGAATCGAGCGGTGCCCGCTCGGGCTCTACGCTCGAAGTGGGCGGCAATGCGATCTACCTCAACGATGCCGGCATCATGAGCCTGTCCGGCTCGCAGGCATTCGGCGACTTCGACGCGGCCAATCTGTGCCAGGACGCGCTCCGCACCTTGCGCCGGGTGATGGCCGACTATCGCTGCGCCTCGCTGGTCAAGACCGACAGCCAGTATCGGATCTATGGAGCGAACAAGACCGTCCTCGTGATGACGTGGTTCTCGGGGCAGGTCACAACACAGTCGGTTGCGTTCATGCGCCTGACCTATGGCCACCAACCGGTGTGCACGGCCTGGGACACGATCGACGGGGAAGAGTACGTTCTGTTCGGCACCGATGATGGATGGGTGATGCGCGAGCGGGTTGGCACCACCTTCGACGGCGAGCCGATCACGGCATTCCTGCGCACCAGCTATTGGCACAACGGCAGTCAGCAGCAGAAAAAGCGCATGCGCAAGCTCACGATCGACTGCGACAGCGCCGAAGCCGTGGATGTCCACTTCAAGCTCGACTTCGACTTCGCCGGCCCTGACTACGCGAGCACGATCGATTTCCAGACCCAGGCGAGCGGCGGGTTCTACGACGTGGATTACTGGGACGAGTTCTTTTGGAGCAGCCCAGACACGGCGCAACTCGAAGCCAACGTCGACGGAGTGGGCCGCTACATGAGCCTGCTGCTGTGGTCTTCCGGTGACACGCAATCCTATCGGGTGTATGGCATGGCCGAGCAATACAGCCCACTGGAGATCAAGCGTTGAGCAACTCATACTTCGACTGGCCCGCCAGTTCCTCGCGGTTTGCGCCCTACACGAAGGCGCGTGCCGAGGATGTGAACACCACGTTCGATGCGGTGAGCTATGGCTTCGACCTCATCACCGATGACCTGGCCCTGAAGGCGCCGATTGCCTCCCCCACGTTCACCGGAGTGGTGACGTTGCCGTCTCCCGGTGGCGTTGGGGAGTCATCGACCAAGGCAGCAACGACGGCGTGGGTGCAGTCCCTCGTCGGGTCGCTTTCGGTGGGCCTGCCCAGCCAGAGCGGCAACACCGACAAGGTGCTTACCACCAATGGCACGAGCGCGAGTTGGCGGGCGACGGTGTGGCTCGCATCCCTTCCGCTGTTGCAGGACAACACCGGATACACGTTGGTCGCCGCGCAGGGCGACCTCGTGAGCGGCACATACGATACGTTGCTTGGCGCTCAAGTGGTGTCGATGGCCTACGGCTCAAGCCTGTATGTGGTGGCATGTGGATCGACGGCCAACGTGGCATCAAGCGTGGACGGACAGACATGGACGCTACGTGCCATGCCGGCCACGAAATCGTGGGTTCTTGGCAGCGACGGCACCAACTTCCTGGCCGTTGTTTCCAGCGATACCACCGTGGCCAAGAGCAGCAACGGCACATCATGGAGCAGCGCGACGGCGTTGGCCGCCGGGGTGTCCAACGTGAAACCGCCGATCAAGGTTGGCGGGCTGTGGCTGGTGGGCGGGACGAGTTCGACCACGTACTACACCAGCACCGACGGTACTGCGTGGACGTCGCGCACATTCCCAGCAGTGCCGACCGCCATCTTGTTGATCGGCTCGACGGCGTGGATTCGCACTGCATCGACCACGGCCTACACGTCGACGGACGGCATCAACTGGACCGTGCGCACGATTGACGCGGCGCAGTCGTCGGCTTGGGTGTGCGACGATGGCACGGCGATGTCGGGCCCTGTTTCCGGTGGTGACAATCGCATTTGGACCAGCTCGGACGGCATCACCTGGACACAGGACGTGATGGCGCCTTCATACGGCGCGGCTCCAAACTACATCGGACCAGCCAAGCTCAACGGCGTGATGCTTGCAGGTACGAACGGCTTCGGCGCGGCCGTAGCCGATGGGTCGAATTGGTTGCCTGTTGCAGCCCTGAAGTCGGCCAACATCACGGGCACGCCGCAAGTCAGCACCCATGCAGGCCAAAGCGCACTGTTTGCCGGTGGACGGGGGCTTGTGCTTGGGGCGCTGGCGACATCCGGGTATCTGGCCCTCATCGAGAGCGCCGCATCCGGGCCGCAAGGCCTGTTCACCCAACCGTGACGAGGTGAGCGATGGCCTACCTGTTCGATCCCTTCGGTTGGTACGCTGGCCAGACACCGGACGGCTCCGCGCGTTCGACGCCATTGGCCCCGCCGACCGAAAGCATGACAACCACGCCGGGCGAGCTGCGCGCCAACTGGACGGGTCGTGCGTGGGTGACGCTGCCATACATGGCCAATGCCGGCCTGCCAGCCGCGCGCCCACCGGTGCCGGGGGCTGTGACGATGCGGCAGGCCAGGCTCGCGCTGCTGGGCGCTGGGCTGCTGTCATCGGTGGACGCCGCAATCGACGCACTGGCTGAACCGGCCAAGAGTGCCGCGCGCATCGAGTGGGAGTATTCCAACGAGGTGCAACGACACAACGGATTCGTGGCGCAGCTCGGGCCGGCGCTGGGGCTGACTGAGGAACAACTGGACGCGCTGTTCATCGCCGCAGCGCAGATCGAGTGAGGACGACATGGCCTTGACCTGGGGATCTGGAATCGACGAAGAACAGTTGTCGGCTGCCGGCATCAACCCGAGCGACCCCAACGCATGGTTGCAGTACCAAAAGCGCATGGGCGCAGTGCCCGAGTGGGTGAGCAACCGCGACGACTTCGAGGCGGATCAAGCTGGATGGATTCGCACGGCCAGCGGCTGGCAAGACAAGGGCGTCAACTCGCGCCCAGACTACCTGCAAGCCTACGAGCAAATGGCCAAGGCCATGGAGCCGTTGCGCGCGCAGTACATGGCCGAAGACCCGGACGGTGGATATCAGAAGTGGGTCCAGGCACTGCAAACAGCCGAGGGGCAACTGAAGCAATCCATGGGTGTTCAACAGACATCGAAGGCCCCCATCGAGTCGCTTGGGTTCAGTCGACGAGCGCGAGCCGAGCGGGCCGGCGGCGCCGCGTTTTTCGACAACTACCTCACCAGCATGAAGGCACCGGACGGCTGGGCGCCCAGTGGAAACGGCCTGTCGGACAGGATCGACGACTACATGGCACTTGACGAGGGGAGCACAGGCGCCTATTCACGCGATCGATTGGAGCACCTGCGCAGTTTCGGCAACTGGATCGACCAGCAGCCGCGGCAAGATCGCGCCACGGCCTCGCGCGCCTATGCGGATTGGGACAAGGCATGGAGCGCGGGCAACATGAAGGACGACTGGCAGACATACGTCGGGAACGCCGTGAACGCATCAAGTCCGGTGACCGCCCCGGCAGCCGCCGCACCTGAGCCGCCACCGGTGGCCGTGACCCAACAACCCGGCTATCAGGTCAATGGCAACTTGCAGCAGGCCTACCGCCCCCGAGGCCTGCTGGGCGCGGCCATGCGCTGACCCACCAGAAACACTGCGGCGCGCGATCATCGCGCCCACGGAGCACGCAAGCCCATGGCCTACACCAACGACGACATTTACAACTACGCCAAGGGCATGGGCTACCTGGACGCCAATGGCCAGGTGAAAGACGAGGCGGCCGGCCGGGCGCTTTGGACCGACGCGCAGAAGTACGGCGTGAGCCTGAACCAGCTCGACAGCGCCTTCGGCTGGGATTCAGGCACGTCGCAGAACTGGCTGACCCAGCGCGGCCTGTACGCGGCACCCACCACGCCGAGCACCCCCGCGGCGCCCGTGACCACCGGCGGCACCAGCACGGCCACGAACACCACGACGACGCAGAGTCCGAGCGCCCCCGCGTCGCCGACCAATGTCTACAACCCGACGCCGGCGACGGGCACGACGACGCAGACCAACGCCACGAACCCGGCCGACTACACGGCCATGATCAACTCGATTGTGGCCGGCATCCGGGGCACGCCCGTTGCCGCCGCGCCCGAAAAGCCCGACGCGTTCGTGATGACACCCGAGATGCTCGCGGGCATCAGCGCTGAAGATCGCATCGGCGGGTTGTTGAGCGGCCCCACTGCACAGCAGGCCTCACGCGAGGCCCTGGCGCTGGCCAATCAACGCGGCTTGCTCAATTCGTCCATGGCCGTGGAAGGCGCCAACGAAGCGATGATTCGCAACGCGGCCGACATCGCAGCCGGGGATGCGAATCGCTACGGCTCGCTGCTGGCCACCGGCATCAACCGGGATCTGGCGCTGGATCAACTCTTCGCGCGCGCCGGGTTCGATGAGCGCATGCAGGGGCTGGAAGCGAACAGCCGGTTGGCATCGGACGCGGCGTCCTTCGCCCTGAAGGATGCTGCCAGCGTGCGCGACTCGAACGCCGATTGGCAGCGGCAGTTGCAGACCTTCGGGCTTGAATCGGCACGCGACAACGCCATCACAGCAGCGACGCGAGCCTACAACGACAGCGTGCGCACGCAGACGTGGGCGCGCGAAGATCAGCAGCAGATCGACCTGTGGGCTCGCGAGGACGCCACTACCAGCAAGGGGCTACAGGGGTTGTATGGCCAGCAGCTATTGGGGCTGCGCGATCAGATGAACGCCGAGGTGTCATCGGTCGAGAACGCCGACTTGCCGGCTGATGTGAAGGCGGCCCGGGTGCAGGAGGTGCAGCAGCGTTACACGGTACTGCTGGAGCTGACCAACAGCATCTTCACCGTCATGCCGGGGTGGCGCAACGAATGGGCACAGCTTGAGCTGGCCACTGCGAGGACGTAATGGCGCTGCTGGACACGACGACCCCTGGCAACATCGACCCCGAGACCCTCAAGCGGATCCTGGCCGGTGAAACGGTGGACGGCTACAGCCTCGGTCGCGGCAACTACACTGGCCCAACACCAACAGAAGCGGACGACCGCACGGGCGATCCAAGCCAGTTCGAGCAGGTGATTTACCAGGGGATCGATGATCCGGCATGGGGCACCGCCAAGTGGAACACCTGGAACACGGACGGCACGTATCGCGGCTACGGATCCGGTGACAGCGACCTCCGCGCGATCGTGAAGGCCGTCGCGCTTGCGGGAGGCATGTACGCCGGGGCATCTGCGTTGAACGGTGCCATGGGTGCATCCGGTGGCGCCGGTGCTTCTGAAGTTGCGGGCGCAGAGGTTGCGGGCGGCAGTTCTGGTGGCCCCGGTCTGCTGGGCGGCGGTGAGGCCGCCGGCGGTGGTTTGAAGACCACTGCCGCGATGCAGTCAGCCATGACGCCAACCGGCCTGAGCAACGCCACGACGCTTGGCACCGTGACCGGTGGGAACACCGGATTCAGCCTGAGTAACGTCCTGGGCGGCATGACTGGCAAGGACTGGCTCGGGGCCGTCGGCACCGCCATTCAGTACGCCGATGGGCGTCGACAGCAGGCCAAGGCAGAAGCGACTCGTGCCACCGAGCGCGCCGAGGATCGGGCCTACAACGACAAGATCCGCAACGAAAACCGTGGATGGTCGCTTGAGGACCGCGACAACGAGCGCGCCTATGCGGCCCAGCAACTGGCCGAGAAACAGCAGCGCATCGGCACCACTGGCGGCGGCTTGTTGGGTGTGAGCCTGAAGCGCAAGGGGACTTGACATGCAGATGGATGAAGAGGCCCTGGCGAACGTCGCGAGCCACGCCCCACAAGCCCAAGCGCCGCAGCCTGCCGGCCAGGACGCGCAGGCCGAAGGCAAACCAGCCGGACCGGCCGAACAGAAGATGTTCGACACCGCTGCCAAGCAAGCGCTGCTGATGCTGACCTCGGAGCAAGGCGCCAAGGCCTTGATGACGCTCGCGCAGTCCAGTGGAGCGGCCCAGGCCATCGCCGAGATGACCATGCGCGTGCTCGAAGGCGTGATGAAAGCGGCATCGGGCGCCGGGGTCAAGGTGCATCCCGATGTGGTGCCGGCAGCGGCCAAGACCAGCGCGCTTGTGCTGGCCGGGCTGATGCAAGAAGCGGGCCTGTCTGATGACGCTCAGGCCACGGCCCAGGACGCGGTGGCCCTGATGGAGCAACAACAAGGGGGCGGCGATGGCGCTGTTGGGTGATCTGCTGATGGGCTTCGCCGGCTACGGCGTGCCCAAGGCCGTGGCGCAGGCGCAGGCTCGAGAGGAGCTGGAGCGCGAACGCGCGGCCAAGCGCGGCGACGCAGATCGAGCCTATGAGCGGCAACTGGCCATGCAGCGCGAGCGCATCGAAGCCGAGCGCGCCATGCACGCTGAGAAGCTGGCCGCCGAGCGCGAGAAGACCGGCGACAAGCGCGGCTTGCTCCAGCAGCAGGCAGCTTCGGCAACGGCTGGACTGCTGGGCGTGCCCGTCGAGCAAGTGCAACAAGTGGCGCAGGGACAGAACCCATTCACGCGTGAGGCCGAGGGGCCGGTGGATGATCAAGGGCGCGGTGCTACCAAGCCCGACACCGCAACCTTCATGAAGGTGGCCAAGGAGTTTCACACCCAACTGGGGCAGGCGCTGGCCGGTCCTGGGGCGGACGACATTGCCGACGCGAACCTCACGCGCAGCCGTCAGCAGCGCGAAGAGCGCATCGTGGAAACAGGCGACACGCGGGCAGCCGGCGTCAATGCGGCGGCTCAAGGCAAGCCCGGATTCCACCAATCGGGCGGCATCGTGACCAACGCCTTCACCGGCGAAACCACGCTCACTGAAAAGGCCCGGGCCGACATCGAAGCCGACCGGGCGCGGGCCAAGCAAAGCGGCGCCAGCGCGGATGAGCATGTGGCGCGGGCCGCGAAGTTGCGTGAAGCACCGTCGGACGACAAGGCCACACGCGAGAACCAGCGCCAGCGCCTGGCCGTGGCACGCGAACGCGTGAAGTTGGCCACCCGCGAGATGGATAAGGCGGTCACTACAAAGGAAAAGGAAGCCATGCAGGCCAGGATCGACGCCGCGAGTGCCGCGGTGGATGCGATCCTCAATGGCGATCAGCCTGCTGCCGCCGCCCCGCCCGCCGCAGCGGCCGTAGCAGCCGCACCAGCGCAGCAAACCACGCCGCCCGCATCGATGCTCAAGGACGGGGTGAAGACAAAATTCAAGAACGGCCAGGTGTGGACCCTGCGTGACGGCAAGCCGGTACGGGTGAACTGATGGCCGATTGGGAGATCGAGGCCGAAGAGCCGGCGACGGCCAGCGGCTGGGAGGTGGAGGCCGAAGAGCCGCTCCGTCGTCGCGGGGGCACTCGCGCGGAGTTTCAGACTGCGATCGACTCCACGCACCATCGCGGCGGGCATGGCTTCTCGGCAACTGACCCGCGCCGGGTGGATGTGGACGACGCCGAGTTGGCGCGCCGCGAGCGCATGCGCCCCATGACCGTTGAGCAGTTGGGCCGCGATCTG
>ERZ761584.297-NODE-297-length-17284-cov-12.551918_pt1 | contig 17284 bp, 13 predicted proteins | sample MGYA00512168_ERZ761584 | MGnify/ENA primary metagenome ERZ761584 (study PRJEB28899, sample SAMN03785564) | bioreactor sludge metagenome | biome: EBPR Sludge; feature: EBPR Bioreactor; material: 0.22µm filtered reactor supernatant | place: Saint Lucia: Queensland...
CAATTCTTTACTGATGTGTTCCGCCAGATTCGTCGCCAGAAAGGCGATGCCTACGAATATGTCTGGCAAATCATGGGCACATCTCAATTTCCCGCAGCAAAAACTACAATGCGTGTTTCCAAACCGGAAGTTCCGGCCACTTGGAAATCGTTTGAGGATTATGCTGTCGGAAAACTAACAACAACCACAACAACTAAGTAACACTAACACAAAATGAAACTCGAAAAAAATACTGGCGGTGGAGCACCTCGGTTTCCGTTGGCGAACTATCGTTTGCGTTGCACTGGGCAGCCTGACACGAGCGAATCGAAGGCCAAAAACGTGATGCTTGTGTTCACGTTTGAGTGCGCTGGCTACGTTGACGGAAATGGAACGGTGCAGCCGACGATGACAATTGATGGCGTCGAAACGGAAGTGGCAGGATGGGAATTCCAATTCTGGGCGACCTTCTTTCCGAACAAGGAAACGGGTGAGCTTCAGAACATTGGATTGGCGCAGCTTCATTCGGCATGGAATTTGCCGTTGGAGTTTGAGGTTGACCCGCTCACTTCTATTCCGATCATCGACGGACAACCTGTTGACTACAGTGGTCGTGAATTGTTCGCGCGTTGTCAGTCTCGCGAGACTACGCCGGTCGGTCCTGACGGAAAGCCTCTGATGAACCTTGCGACGGGCAAGCCTGTTACCCAATCGCAGCGGCGGATCGTGGAAATCTACGCCTAATTCGCAGGAGCGGGGCGCGCATGCTATAAACGCGCACTAATTTTATGGCAACTGAAAGAAAATCCTTCCTTGGGCTGTTTACTTACAAGTACATCATGGATGCCCATGAACGCGGCATTGAAGTAGAAAGTGCTTATTTTCTCGTGGACTTCGGTCCTTGGAAAGCAGGACAGACTGTCGAATATCTTGGCGTTGATTACGACGATTGTATCGTGTACGAACTTGGCGGCGAAGAACTTGATCAGCACATCAAGGAAGTTTCGTTTCGAGTTGTTCCGAAAGTTTAATCTGCGGGATACCACAATCCCAGCGTAGAAAACGGTTTGGCCGTTCCGTGTCAAAACGGCCAATCTTTTATTGTGCGTAATCCTCCTCGTCTTAAATACATTGGTTTGACTGCAATTCTTTCGCACCCCGGTCGCTTCGACACTCGCGAATTGGTGTCGGCGCTGGGCGGAAAATTGTGGGGCGAAGCGTTTCAAGGGCTTGGTTGTAATCGCTTGAACGTTGATATTCGTACCCTTGACGAGAAGGCTCCACTTTTGCCCGAAACAAAAGTCGTTCTCCTTTGTGGTAGTACTACCCTTGGATTGATTGGCCAGCAATCTACGCGGATGAACGAACTTCGTGGTAGTCCCTTTCAGTATAACGGAATGACGTTCATTCCAACGTACCACCCACAAGATGCCACAGATAAACAAGCTTACGAGCAGCGTCTGAATCCACAGTATAATGATGGCGAAGAAGATGAAGGCGAAGATGATGCTTCAGTTGGCAAGGATCATGGAAAAACTTCGCGTGCTAACTATGCCTTCTGGCACTACTCGGATTTGCGTAAGGCAGTTGGCATTGCTCGGAACGGTCTCCACACTAACGTATGCGAGTACACTATCCTAAATGATCCGGCTGAAACGTTGCTCCAGCTTCAAAAAATCCAGTCTGGTTCAAACTTCTATTTGGATATTGAGACTGATCCTTCAACATTTCAAATCACTGCTTTTGCGTTTTCGGTTGACGCCAAGCGTGTGTGGATTTTTCCGTTTTTTAATTGGACGGGTGGTTTGGTTGGCACTTTCGCGGGTCAAGCTCTTATGATGCGCGAGCTTGCAAACACAATGTCGCGCACTCGCGTCGTGTGTCACAACGCACTCTTTGATTTGTTTATCCTGATGTGGAAGTACAAGATTCCGCCTCCGCCACAAGCCCAAATCTACGATACGATGATCGCCCATCATCGTATGTATATCGGACGCGAGAAATCGCTCGGGCATTGTGTGTCTTTTTATACTCATCAACCCTATCACAAAGATGAAGCAATATTTAGGCCTACAAATCCAACCCAGTTCAAACAGTTTCTTCTCTATAACGGAAAGGATGTCGAGACAATGGCGCTTGTTCATCAACAACAGGCCATTCATGCAGCTAGTTTGGGAGCCGAAAGGTCTATCGCTGACGGTTGTGCACTTATCAGACCCCTCCTCGCAAAAACCTACCGAGGTCTTTTGGTTGACGAACCAAAGTGGTGTGCACGCATTGACGAACTTCGTGGTAAATCTGAGTGGTTTGAGAAAAACGTGCTTCCGAAGTTGGCTGACGGCAAGCTCAATCCAAGATCCCCTGATCAAGTCTCATCATGGCTATACGAGAAGCATTCGTTTCCTCGACCTGTTGGAAATGATTCTCTCACGGGGAAAAGACAGCTTTACAAGCTCCTGCTTAAATACGATATTCCGCTGATTCGTACAGTTCTTGCTTGTCGAAAATGGAGTAAAGAAGCCGGACAGTTACAATTTCGTTTGTGGCGTCAACACTATGCAACTTGTTCGTATACGCTCACGAAGGTTAAAACTTTCCGTCTCAGTTCACGTGCTCTCTTTGCCATGCGTGGCAAGAAGGAGTCAGGATGGGGTACCAATCTCCAAAACTGGAACAAGAAAACCCGCCAGCTTATTATCCCGCATCCGGGAAATGTTTTCGTTCAGGTTGATCAGGCCGGAGCCGAGGCGAAAATTGTGGCGTATTATGCACCGTCAGGACGTTATCGCGACTTGTTCACTTACGGTGTTAAGCCCCACACTTATTTGGCATTACACCTCTTCAAACCTGTTTGGGAGGAAAAACTCGGTGAACCTATTGATCGCTTCCTTACCTGTCCAATCGCCGAACTGCGAAATCAACCGCGATGGAAAGAACTTGAAGGTTTCGTAAAGGCCAGTGATAATGACATTCCTGCCCGCCGATACTACTTCATGGCCAAGTGTACCTGTCACTCTGGCAATTATGATGTTCGCGAGCGCGAGTTCGTAATGTCAATTCTTGAACGAAGTGAAGGTGAAGTAGTAATTCCACTTAAGGATGGTGAACGTTTTCTAGCAGTTTATCGACAAGAACTTTTTCCGGAGATTCAAAATGGATTCCAAGCCTATGTCAGACAGTGTATGCTTCGTGACCGCGTCCTTCGCAATGCTTTCGATTATCCTTATCACATTATGGTCGATAAGATCGAAACCTCGGATTACAAACATTACTACGCATGGATACCCCAAAGTACCGTTGGGACGATTACCAATCTTGCCGACTGTGAAATCCAAGAAAAGCTTGATTCCGGAGAGTATCGTGATTTTGCCGTTGTTCAAAACAACCACGACTCCCTACTATTTGAGACACCTCAAGGGAACGAAGCCGTCGTCGCGCAAATTGCACAGAAACACTTGAATCGTCGGATGGTGAATCCGTGGGGCGAGGAATACTTTATGGGCAGCGAAGCTAGTGTTGGCCCAAACTGGTATAATATGAAGGAGTTAAAAGGAGCATGACCAATCTTCTTGACCATTGGCGTTGTTATTGTCAGGACTTAGAATCACCCGACATTTTCGTTGATGCAACACTTTATGCGATTGTTTCCGCCGCTCTCCAGCGTAATATTGCGTACGGCACTCAGCCACATCTTGTGGAGCATGGTGGTGTGTACACTAATATATATGTTGTATTCATCGGGCCAAGTCGTGTTGGTAAATCTTCTGCTGCCAATCCCGCCAAAGCACTCTACAAATCCTTCACCGGCTACACAAAAGTAGAAGACGCCACAAACGGTCCGATCAATCTTGCGCCAGATAGTATCACACTCGCGCAATTGTATCGCTATTTGGGCACGCGTGTTAAGGTCAAGACTGGACTACAGAAAAACGGTACTACCATCCCATATATTAGTACCCCTCTCGCGTTCTTTGCTACTGAAGAACTCGAGAATCTGATGAAGACTGACGATGATGATATCATCCCGTTCCTTACCGAAGGTTGGAGCGCGGGAGACTTTCATCGAGAGACCAAGGGTCAGGGTATTGATTTCATCAAATCAATGTGTGTTACCCTGCTTGGTTGTGCCACTGGTGATTGGATCAAGAAAGCTAGCGCGTGCGGACTTCTACGTCGCGGGTTTGCAAGTCGCACAATCTTTATCTATGCGGACAAACGACGCAAGCGTCAGCTCCTTTATCGTTTTGACCGGCCCGAACAAATCCAAGCGTACGATTATATACGTAAGTACGTACAGGATTTAACAAAGTTGTACGGTGCAGCTGTGCCTGATGCCGCCGCTGCTGCATGGTTCGAGGCGTGGTATCTAAAGGGCGGGGACGATCCAATCAACAAGGATCATCGTTGTCAGCACTATTACGACAACAAGAAACTCCATTTACTGAAGATGGCGATGGTTTGTCACTTCGCGCGCACGAAGGATAACATGACAATTACCATCGAAGACTTCGAGAATGCACTTGCTTTCTTGTCGCGCTGCGAAATTGACATGCATAAGGCAGTGATGGGTAGCGGAATCAACGCTGCATACGATGCTGCTTGTGCAATCGAAGAAATCATGGACACAGCAGCAGAACGCTTTTGGCCGAAACCTGTATTACTCGCGCGTATTTTTGGCGAACACTGTAAAACAATTGCTGACTTTGATTCGGCGCTTCAATATCTTCAGGACTTGAAGCGTGTAACAGGACCACACATTGCAGAAGGACAAATATGTTACCGACTACAAAAGTCTGCTGGATGAAGTATCGCTATGATGGAAGTTCGTATGAAATTGACCCGCACTTCGCCCGTGGATTAGATCGTGAAATGATCTACGCAAAGTTTCGTTCACGCCAAAAAAGCCCTCCTAAACTAAATCGAAAATGGACACCACCAAAAAGTCACGGATACAACTAAGTATTGCTGAGCGTTCTTTGCTTCGGCACTGTCGTCACATTCCAACTCACGTTGACACCACTTCGCGTGCGTGCCGTCTCTTAAAGAGTAAAGGCCTCATTCGCCGAAACGAACAAGGCCTTTACGAAGCCACAGAGAAAGGTCGCAAGCTTATCTTGAACTGACACTAGGGATCATATCCCGTTTCATTTCGCGAAGGGCGTTGTTCCGGTAGTAGTCATGGAGCAACGCCCTTGCTTTATCTGGACCTTGCGTTGCCTGAACGTGCTTGTAGTATTGTGCAAACCGAATCGGGTCTTGGTCTGGCGACGGCATGATTAGGTTTGGCGCAGTTCGCAGTTTTCTTAGTTCGCTTTCAAGAATTGCTGGGTTTCCGTTTGCACGTTTCAGCGCACGTTGTGTCAGGTTGGTGGCTAGCTTCGCTGCTTTCTGCGGATCTTGTTCAGCATCCAGCTCGCGTTCGCTTTGTCCACTGTACTTTGGAAATGCTTTCGGAGATTTGCTCACCGGATATCCATAGAGACTGTTGAACATTGTCACGTCTCGCCGGCGATTCTTATATTTCAGCTGCTTTCCTTCTTTGCTCTCCGGATTCATGCGCGCATATGCATTCATTGCCAGCCGAATAATTTGCACGTTATCTTTCGCGATATCCTTCACGTATTGTCCAGCAATTTCAGCCGGATCTTCTCCGTCATGAATTGCGGCTAGCGCACTTGCACCACGCAGGGCAATATCTTGCAGAACTCCCGCGACAGGATATTGAAATCCTTGCGGGGTTTTGCTTGTCGAGAGTTCGTACAGTTGCCGTGTAAGTTCGCCAACAATGCCCATTGTGCCTGTAATGTTGGCAGCAGCGATCCACTTGTAGATTCGCTCTTTATCGACACCCGGAGCACCGGCTGCACTTGCAGCGTTCAGTTCTTCTTCGGTAGCGGTGTACGGTTTCTTGCCAGCAATCTCCTCTCGCATTTGATTGATTAGCGCACCGCCAGCCACCGCGCCAATCAACGAATGCGCAAGCGGCATCACGTTTCCTTGCATTGCAGGCTGGACCGCGAAATTGCGGAAGTTGTTCCATTGCTCAACACTCCAGCGCATCATGCTAAAGAACGGTGCGATCGGAGAAGTGCGCATCCAAGCAGGCATGTTCGTAAGGTCGTACCGACCCTGCATCAATTTCGCGACGCGTGTGCCAAGTTCTTCCGGACTTGCGCTTTGCCAATCACTGCCCAGCTTTTCAAGAAATGCTTTTGCGTGTTTGTCACCGCCGAGTGCTAAACCGCGTTGCGTGCGGCCAACAAACTCGCCCATCGCTTGTGCTAGTCCACGCGAGAGCAATTCAAGTTGTTCGCTTCCGGTTGCTTTAGTAACAAACTCTGCCGCTCTATCAAGCGCGCGAGCTGCTTGTTCGTGTGCGCCCAAGATTTCAGTAGCAACGATCAATCCGCCACGCTTATTAAGTCCGGTCTTGAAAGCATTAGCGTAACCGTTTTTCCAATTAGCCATGCTGGCAAACAAGCCGGGAATGTCTTGCGTCCGAACGTAGCGGAGCGCGTGGAATGGAACCGAACCGAGGTCGGTAAGTTTCGTTATAGGCCCGCCAAGAATGAGCGAATTTACAAACCGACCGAGCGAAGCGTGGAAAGGCTCACGATGACCGAGGTCTGTGCCGATATAAGACGCCAAGAGCGTACGAACAGCAGGGTCGCCACCGACAAGATTGTCCGGACCAACTGCGTGTGCGGCTGGAATTGCAGCGCCATTTGCCATCTTGTCTGCGCCGAGCGCACTCATCATTCGCGGATCTTTTTCGATCACGTCAAAAAATGCACGATCGGTAGCGAAACGTCGGGTGTAACGTCGAATAGCTGCATCGAAATCTTTCTCGATCCAGCTATCAGGCAATCCCACACCTTCGGGTGAACGAACCGCGTTGAACTTGAAGTTGTTTTGCAGGTCTGTAATCTCGCCGAAGTGACCAAGCAGAGTCTTTAACTTCTGTTCAGCCTTCGCGGGCGTGACTCCGTTATTGATTTGGTGGTCAATAAATTCCTGACGAAGTTGCTGGGCTTGTGGCGTGTTAGCGTGCTCAAGCATTACACGAAGTACATCACGATCAATGACTTCGAACATGCCATGTGGATCAATTCCGCCCGCGCGTCCACCAACAAGTTGACCGGAAGCAAGACGGTTCTTGCCCATGTCTTGATAGACAGCACGAATCTTGTTATACGCGTCCAGTTCGTTTGGATTTAATCTCGCGCTCAAATCTGCGTGTTGACGACCTTCGTCAACGAGTGTGTGGTAAACATTGTTCCATTCTTGTGAGCTGAGATTTCCTCGCGCTTCAAGCATTCCATTCATCCAACCGCCCCACATTTCGCGTTGCTTGTTTGTGAGGTCAAGGAACTTCTTAGCAAAGTGTTCCTTCATTGCATTGCCGCTGTGCGCAAGTTTTTCGGTGAGCGGAGTGAAAAACGAAAAGCCTTCGCCTTTGATTTCGTCGGGATTATTTATTTGCCCGAAGCGATCAGAAGCAGGACTGTAGCGCCAGTTCACGTGTTCACTACTGCTGGCCCGGCGATCTTCAATACGTTGTTCGGGTGTGCGAGATGGTAGTTCGCGCTCACCAACAGATTCGGGCGCGGGAGCATTAGCCGCCGCTTCCTTCATTCGTTTGAAGTATTCGGCGTATACAGAATTTTGGGTTTCGTCAGGGGAGGGAGAGTAGCGTTCTTCGCCTTCTATGCGTTCTCTTGCAGCACGTTTAGCTTCCGCATGGATGTGCGGCAAAACTTCCTCCGCTCCTGCACCCCTGCGCAGCACGTTGCTCATTAAGCGTGCCATCTCTTGTCGTGAAGCACGTCCCATCTTATACTTGATGAAGTCTGTCCAATCTTGGATGATTCCACCTTTGCTAGGATCACGGAGTTGTCCAGTAAAATCACTGGCGGCTGCGTCAATCGCGGCGTCAAGTCCACCAAAACTATCCGCAAAGCGTTTAAGAAAATTCTTTTCGCTTTTGTTTCCGTGCGTTTGCAGATCACTAATAACTCCTTCGATTAATTCATGCGCGGGAGTCTCGGGCAATCCTAGCTGTCTGGACAAACGAATGCGTGCATTTGCAGCAGGATTTTCGCGCGGCTGCATAACTCCACGCGCAAGCGTGCCCGCCGGAACACCTTCCTGTGCGTGTCCCATCACAATTGGATCACTAGTAACTTCTACATTCGTTCGATATTTTTTATCGCCGAGGTGTTGGATAGCAGCAACAAGCCCAGCAGGAAGTTGACTTTCTGGTTCAGCCGGAGGCTTCGCTTCGCTGCTGAATGTAACTGGCTCGGTTGTAACTGGAGCTTTTTTCTTCGCCGGACTATAACGCGCGCCAGTTCCTTCCATTTCATCCTGAAGGATTTCTGCTTCACTGCGTGGTTCAGCTTCACCCATCAACTGATCGACTGGATTTTCGGGACGGATTTCGGGACGTGCCACATCTGTACCAACACGAGTGTGTGTCAGTTTTTCAGGCGTTGCAGGCACTGGAACTACATCTTGCGGCGCGCCTTCTTCCGGGAAAGGTTCACCCGCTTCGCGCAAGATTTGCCTTGCGTCTTGTTTATTCTTTTCAGCTTGCGCGAGTTTGAATTCACGAGCACGACGTTCGGATTCCACTTGCTGCTTTTGCCACTTTGCCAGTTTTTCTTGATCCCCAAAAGACATTGTGCGCGAACCAACAGTAGCAATTTCTGGTTCGCCAAGTTTTTCGGCGTTTGGTGCACGTAGCTTTTTAAGCTCGAACACCGAAACAGGAAACCGAATTCCTCCAGCTTCGGGGATCGCCGGTTCTGTCGCTGACACAGCCGCCGTGGGAGGTTTTACTGAAGTTGCATCTTGTGCCAGTCTACTGGCTTCGTTAAAACGTGCACCGATTTCATCGCCCGGCATCGGCTTCATTGTTCCCAATGACACCATTGTGCCTAAACGACGCGGACTATTAAGTAGTGCCCAAGCAGCAGTTTGCGTGGCAGCTTGTCCCCAGTTAATGTCTCGTCCACTGATAAGATCAGAGCCAATGCTCTGCCCAGCACCCAGTCCTGCGCCAATTGCTACATTACCCAGCGCAGCTATATCTTGGGCGGGCATTCTTGTTGGCAACGGCAAGCTACGTAGTGCACCGGCGGCGCGTCCAACTCCACGAATGCCACCGCTGACACTAAAGAACGGCAAATAACTTCCAAGTTCGCCGGCTAGATACGCTTTGGGGTTAGTCTGTTGCTCTTTCGCCATTTCTTCTGGCGACATTCCAAGATATTCAGCAGCACGGCGCACAAACGGAATTTCCAGCGCAGCTTCTTTTGCTTTGCTTGCGAGCGCACTTCCGCCAAATCCAAAAATAAGACCACCAGCAATACTTCCAATAGGACCAAGAGGTGCGCCTGCGAGTGTTCCCGCACCCGCTGCTGCTAAACCACCAGTAGCTTCTGGAAGATTATAGGCTGCTGCTTTTACAGCAGTTTTAAGCGGCGAACTTCCACTCGGTGGAACAACTTCTTGTGGCTGTTGTTCCGCAGTAGGAGTGCGCGGAACGAATACATCGTTCTCGATATCGTAATCGAATTGCTCTGGATCAAGTCCGTTCTTCTGAATCCAGAGTTTCTTGCGTGCCTCTTGTTCTGGAGTGAGAGTCATATTAATAAGTGCGCATGATTCGCTGACTCGCGAGCGCGCTAAGAATTTTCTTTAACGGGTCTTCTTCCGCTTGTGCAGGTGCAGTAGTTTGTTGAGGTTTGTACAAACCAAGAAGTTGTTCAAAGCTGCGAGGTTGTGCTACTTGTGGCGCAGTCGCTGGCGGAGTTTCGTCTTGTGTTGTAACTTCGCCAGTGTTAGCAGAAGTTTCATCAGGCGCACCAAAAATAAATTGTTGACCTGCGGTTTGACCACCTTTTCCGCCCAAGTCAACTGGACGCAGTCGCGAAGGCATTTTCTTTGTCCAACCGGGAAGTTTCTTAAGCGGATTATTCGGATCAAAACTGGGCGGCATTGTAATAGTTTGTCCTGGATCGAACTCAGAAGTGGTTCCGCTAACTGGATCCCAAATCAGATTTTGGCCGACAGGCATTGGAGCACGCATTCCACGCTCCATGTAACGTGCTGCTGTTTGTTTCTGCACAAGATCTGCCTGTTCTTTCGCTTCCTGCTCACGCAACTGCTGTCCTGCTTCGCTGTTCAAGAGGTCTTCTTGCGCGCGTCCAAAGTCATAGTAATCCGGATCATACGGGACTTGTCCCGCGCCGCCAATATCTCCGGTCAGTGCCGCACGTGCAGTAGCCATGTGCTGAAGTCCAAGCCGGCGCTTGTTTTCTTCAGCTTGCGCAGTCATGTTCAAATCGTTTGCACGCTGTACACCTGCAATGTTCGCCTGCACGCCTGCAAGTTGAAGTGCATTGTTTGCCCGGGTTTGCTCGGCTGCAACCTGTGCTGCAATTTGCTTATCAATTTCCTGCGCCGCCAGTTGATGATGCAACTGTGCAAGTGCTGTTTGGTTTGCTAGCGCATGTTCTTGTTGTCGCCAAGCTTCGTTGTATTCTCCGGCAGGATTGCCCGCCAGTCTTCCCCAGAAGCCCGGTTCTTTATATGGTCCCGAGGCGGGCGTAATGTATTCGCCCTTCTCGTTCATCATTTTGTCAGCTTCTTTGGGTTTGCCTGCGCCAGTCATGGCAGCAATCATTCCCATCAAACTGCCACTACTTCTGCCACCGCCGTTTGTTGGGCCGCGCCCGGGACGAGGTTTGAAAGGCATATTAAATACTCCCTAGAAGTTTCCAAGTTTTGAGCCAAAAAGCACTACGTTTGTGAAAGTTGTTTCCGCGTTCATATCCCGGAGTTGCGGTGCAATATCCAGCGTGGTCAGTAAGCGGAACAATGAGCCATCGCATCATAAGCGCGCGGAAATGTTTGTTTAAGCGCATAAGCGGAACAACCACACGCGAGAAGCGTCGATAACCCTTTCGAATTTCAGGTGTGGCCACACTGTCACGAATTGCACGGACAAACCACGGAATCTTATGCCAGCCACCATACGCTTCTGCAAACGTCCAGCAACATCCGCCAGCAATATTTCCAATTGCGCCGCTCACGCCGTTAAGTACTTGCATTCCTCGATCAAGCGAATCACGACGATTAGCATTAATGTTCATTCCAGTTCTTTGATTTTCGCCGATCTGGTTAAACATGTTCATGCCCATTGTTTGGCTGGCATCGCCAGCTTTTGTGGCACCTGCAAATTGCCCTTGTGCTGGATTCGTAAACATTGGACGATTAAGAGTAAGTGCACCAATGTCAATTCCGCTTTTAAACGTAGGAAGTGTGCCAGCAGCTGCACCGACCGCATTAGCAATGGCTTGCTGCTTTTGTGACTTTCGAGCTGCGCCAGCTGCGCCGGATTCCATCGCCGCTTGTACGGTTCCTTGCGCGGTTTGCACCCCGGTACGCCCAGCTGCCGCATTTTCTTGCGCCAATCTACGATCAATTTCAGCTTGCTCACTTCCGCTCAGTCCGCCGTTTGGATCATCGAGACTGCCCAGCAATTGTGAGAGTGCTGTCGTTGTCTTGTCGCGTGTATCATAATACGGTGCGTCGGCTTGTTTTTGTGCTTCAAGTGCGGCTGCTGTAAGTTCTTTGCCAGGCCCTTGCAAAACGGCCAAATCATTTTGTGCCTGTTGAAGTTGGCTTTTTCCGCTTACTTGGTTTCCAAGTTCAGTGAATTGCGGAAGAAATTCTTTTGCAAGATCTAGCTGAAGTTGATTTTGCTGTGGTGACAACTTCTTGTTAGCTTCGAGTACTTGCGTTTCATACGGCAGAATTGTACTGCCGGTTGTTTTCATGAAATCCGGCAAATACTGAATGTACGCCTTCAGCATTTCCGACGTACTTTCCTGCGCATTTTGTGCTTTTGGGTCGCCACAAGCCATCAACAGAAATGGCTGCTTACTCTCATAAACGAGAGTGTGCGCCAGCACTTGCGAAAGATTAAAGAGAAAGTCGTTAGTCCTCATCGTGCTTGATGGGTTGTTTTTCGCACAGTTCGTTCGTAAGCTTCGTCACAAGAAAACGAACGTTGGCAGTCAGCGAGAGCTTGTTAAGCTTACACAGTGTCGCAAGTGCGTTTTTATCTGGTTCTTTTCGCAATTTCATTTAGGTCCTTGTGTTAAATCTACATAAAACAAGTCTGTTCCTCGAATTACGGGCTTGTATCCAAAATGTTTTTCGATAACACCGTTGAAAGGTGACGTTGGATGGCAAGCCATAATTCCGAACGGCACCCCCGCAAACTTTGCTTTTGCAATTTTTTCACAGCTTCGAATAATTTCCATGCTTTGTCTTGGAGTGGCTTGACTGTGCATCCAGAAATGGCCGTGTGGAATTATTCCAGCGGATAAATATCCGCGCACTTCACCGGTCTTTTCGTCAACCCAGTAATGCGTTGGGCCAAGCACATAGTGATTGTCCGCTTGTGCAGCTTGCGCAACCTTCGTGATATCGTTACCATCAACAATTTCCTTGACTTGGAGCATGAGACCTACGTAGCAAGAATCGTGCCTACTTTCGGATTATCCACGAATCGTGCACGTTTCCATCAACATCCACGAAACGGAATTCAGTCGAAAGCGGATAAACATCACACGCCAAGTAACCAAAACTCTTGATGCGTGCACAGCTTCCGCTATCAGGTGTAGCCGCGAAATCATATAGGTTGCTACCACCTGTGCCCACCACGTAGAATGTCATCCCATCACGGACAATCCGTTCGTAATGGTGATTGTGTCCGCTGAGCACAGCGGTAGCTCCCCACTGTTTGAACGGAATATCCTGCAATTCCGTGTGTGCATTGTGCACGGTTCCGCTTGTATAAACCGGCTCGTGCAGAATCACAAACTTGAAACGCGCAGTACTTGCTGCGAGTGCACTTTTAAGCCACACATACTGCGGCGCATAAAGCATGCTTGGGATTCCAGTATTAAACGGAAAGAGTTGTGCGCCTGCACTGGTGAATCCGCTCACCAATACAAACAAATCCGCGAATTCTCCAAGTGAAGTTTTGAAATAGTTTGTCGGCGGTTGCCGCATGTAATTGAAGAATGCAGTTCCGCCAGCAGTATCAAGATCGTGGTTACCCGGTGTCGCGAAGAATCGTCCCTGTTCGTGCAAACGATCCCAATAGGCTTTTAAGTTTCCAGCAACTTGAGTATGCGTACCTTGCATGTACGCATGATCACCCAAACCAACATAATAATCTACGTTTGCTTTGGCCATTGCCGTAAACACTGCATTTCGATCAGTGTTGATAAGCCCATCATCACCCACAAAAATCAATTTAGTAGGCTCGGCCAACACTGTAGCCCGCGCAGTTTCGCGGTTAGGCGACGGTGCAACTTCTTCAGCAGTTTCCACACTAAGTTCAAGCAAGTTCGCGCGCGAGTCCCACGTGATCATTGCACCCGCTCGCCACGCAAACGAAGCCTTGGTTTGGAAGTTGAAGTTTACTACAACTGTGTCATCGTCTGTTGTAGGATTAAACGGGATGGCTGTATATTGACCGGGCGAACTGTTACTCTGTGCAATCTTTTGGGCTTGTGTGGTGGCCTTGACACGATTGTGGAACACTTCACATTGCACGTATCCATCAGCAACCACATCGCTAAACACGCAGTTGACAGTTTGAATCCGGTGCATTGCTGGCGCAGCGTTTTGTGGAATAAGGTCGATGAAATAGATTCCGCAGTTTGCGGCCACGGGTCCGGCAAAGGCTTCGTAAAGCTTGTTATCTACCGTACTAAAGAACAATCGTTGTGCACTCGGAGTTTTGATTTCCGCGAATTGTTTAATCTGCGAGACGCCCGGGTAAAGATCAAGCGAAACAAAACGCTCAAGCAGGGTGTCGTACCAAAGAATTCCTGGCCCGTGTTTTGTCATCAACGCAAAGCCATTATAGTTGTCGAAGCTGGCGCAGCACGCATAGCTTTGCACAATTCCATCAGTGAGCGCATTGATCTTTGCACTGAACGGGGCGTTTTTGCCTTCCCACTTTGCACTGGCAACGCCGTTGAACGAACGGATTCCATTATAGTGGATCACCGCCACATCGCCAAGCGGGTCAGTGATACAGAGATCATTGAGTGCACCAATACTAAACAGTGGTTGATAGCGAAACACAGGTTCCGCGAATTGTGTAACCGTGTAATCCGGATATATGAGCGTACTCGCCCGAGAAGTGCTGGCGTAGAATGCTCCATCTACACCGTTAATTGCACGCAGCGCTGTTACACTGTTGTACGAAAAACCGCCTGCCACTGCATACGCTCCGCCTGTAGTTTCACTGCTGCTGGTTTTCTCGCCGTCTTTGTTGATGGCCACCATGAAGTTAAGCGGTTGTCCGCTCACGCTATGAAACAATTGATTCCACGCGCCATTGCTGCCCTTCCCGATGCAATAGAGTTTGTTGTTGTAAAACATCGGAAGAATGGCAATTGGCACATATTCCATCCCCGAAGGAGTCTTTGTCCATTGAGAATAGTTTTGTGTTTTTCGTGCTGTCCCATCAGCAAAAATTACCGTGGCTTGTGTCGCGCCGTCCATCACAATCACACACTGCGGACTTAAAAGCGAGGGTGTATCAAGCGCCAGCGATACAGTTCCGCGCACGTCCTCGTTTGTGTTTAGTTGTCGCAAGTAATTAACAGTGCTCGCGGGAACAAGTTCGCAGTACACGCGTTGCACGATTGGACTCATGTCATAACCAACAATTGGAGTCCATACATCACTACCCGCGAAATCACGATAGTATGCCTTGCCGCTAATAAACGCAAGGAGGATATTATCAGCAGCAAACAGCCCTTGCATGATTCCGCTAGTGGGCAATCCGGCAGTAATATCTACCGGCTCACGCACTGGCTCGACCACGTTCTTGCGTAAACGTGCGTTGATGGCAATATAAAAATCCTCTTCAGGATTTAGTTTTGTCGGATCAAACTGTTGGTTGATCCCGCCCAAGAAGTTTGTTTTACGAACGACGGCCATAACGAAACGGATAGGATTTTAGTGGTGCAAGTTCGAAAGGATCGGGCGCAAATTTCACACGACGCTCGGTAGCTTCTTCAATACGCCCGCAAACATTTTGTACAAGATCAGTCGCACGTTGGAGTGCGGCCAAGGATTCATTGATCTTTCCTTCTTTTGTGCTATACCAGTTACTGCGCAACACCCACGTAATTGCAGTTTCAAGCTGCGGAATCTTGAATTCATCCGTATCAAAGTAGAACGGAATGTACGGCAGTTTAAACAGAACTTCAACCGTCGAATTGAAAATGCTCTTGCTATCGTCGTGCAGTTGGATGATGGAATTATTTGCCCTCATCAACCTGTTCGGAATTGTTGCAATAACATTGTCCGAAAGATCGTAGATGGTAACATCATTCTGTGTGACAGCATCTTTGGTGATGCTATCAATCCCGATTGGATTGTCATGTACCCATTGATTTTGGGTCAGATAATTGTCTTCGTTAGTTGCGCCAGAAGTGATAAGCTCCGGAGCACCGCCTTGCAAAAATGTAATCGTTTCAATTACTTGCTGCGCACCGCCAGTGGCTCCGCGAATACTTACCGTAAATGGAACACTTTCGTCGCCGCGAACTACCCGAAGTGTTGTATCTTCTGCGAGTTCACGCAAAAGCGGAGTTTGTCCAACCAAGCGCCATGTCAACAGCGGTTGTTTCCATGGACGATTGAAATAACGTGGACGCAAATCTTGAATGCGCAGTGCATCCATCGCTTGCGAAAAGCGTGCCGCACGAATTGTTCCAACATACCACGGAAGTGTGACACGCCAGATGGTTGTGTCTGTGGCCGCGTCACCGAGATAGAATGTTTGTTCCATCAAACTATTTGGCAAGTCCCAGCGATCCCAAAGTTCTTGTGCTGCTCGATTGATCCACAAAACAAGCTGTGCACGAGTTTCGCTGTTCGTAGCTTGAAACCCAACAACTTCTTCTGCAAAATGAATTAGATCTTTAAGCATAACGAGTGACCTCGATTGTGACGTAGGTTTCTTTCTTGCCTGCCAGACTAGCAGCCACGCCCAAATTTCTTGCGCCACCAAAGTTCTGCCAAACGCGCAGATCAAATGCTTTCGTGGCAGTCAGATTCAATCCGACGTTGATCATCAAATCGTAAACATCATCATCGTTCGTGTCGGCGGTGTAAGTGTCGCTTCCATCAGTGACTTCCGCTGCATCCGTTTTATTGTAGAGATAGAATCGCGCACTTCCAGGGACGTAGCCAGAAATACGCGTGCGTGCTCGCACAAGATACTTGCCAGCTACCAGCGAAAACTGATTCGCGCCAACAGTCAAGATTCCGTCCGGATCAAAAGTGGCCGCACCATCAAGAGTCACCGTGGTATCAGTAGTATTTGGGATGCTTTGAGGTGCGGTTGCGCTAGCAGGTGCATAACGCAAAATAGCAGTCGCTGGCCCAGCAACTGGGGTGGCCCATGCAGCAATACCACCAGCAGTTACCATTTGTTGTCCATTTGTGCCCGGCACGATTTTCGTAAGCGGGATTGAAGAATCCGCCAAATATAAACTTGGATCCAGTGGAACCCATCCAATGCTAGATCCGTCAGGCGAAGTGGCCAGAAACACACCTTTCGCGCTTGATCCGCCACGCGTAATCTTCGCAATGCCCACGCTGTTGTCTGCAATATAACTGAGAATATCGCTGAGAAGCGTCCATGCAATTACACCAGCAATACACGTAAGCATGCGATCACCACTGCCAGGTTTTATAAGCTTAGTGGGATCAATCGTGTTCACGCTCAACGCATCAGCAGGATTCACGAAAATCCACTCGTTATTTGCACCATTGCGCTGAATAATTTGAAGCGCGCTTACACCACTTGCGGTCAGTTTTGCAAGTGTCACGCTTCCATCAACAAACTGAGAAGTGCCAATACTGCCTGCAGGAATTGCAAACGTCAGGATATTTTTCCAATCGTGCAGTACAAAATCATCATACGCGTTTAGCGTAATTTCGCCTGTTCCATCCGGACGAATCCACAACGCGCGTTTAAGCCAGTCATACGTGAATGTGTCAGGTGGATTAACGTCATAGATGACACAACTAAACGGTGTGTTTGGTGTGGATTCCTCGATAGCTTGGGCGATTGCTGCAGCATAGCTGCCAAAGAGTGCCGTTAAATCCAGCCCGGCATTAAGTGTTTTAATGCTCATATTTCTTTAGAATCTTCTCGAGTTTGATTGCTGTCCGTTCCCACGTAAAACTTCCG
>ERZ761584.298-NODE-298-length-17209-cov-13.155357_pt1 | contig 17209 bp, 34 predicted proteins | sample MGYA00512168_ERZ761584 | MGnify/ENA primary metagenome ERZ761584 (study PRJEB28899, sample SAMN03785564) | bioreactor sludge metagenome | biome: EBPR Sludge; feature: EBPR Bioreactor; material: 0.22µm filtered reactor supernatant | place: Saint Lucia: Queensland...
GCGACCCGAAATTTTACACCGCGCGAACGAAGCGCGCGGTTAACAGCGGAGGTGTGTCGTGAGCAGCCCCGGGCACGAGTGGACGAAACACGAGCGCGAGGGTTGGTCTGTCTGCTCGCATTGCGGCATGGTGCGCAACTACGACCGCGAGACGACGACATGCAGCGGCGCGTTGCCGAAGATCCGGCAGCGCAGCGAGATCGAGGACTGCGGCCAGGATGGCGTGTGCAAGCTTTCTCCGGGCTGTAATCGGCACTGGGAGGAGCGGAACCGTGAGTTGCTTCGTGAAAACGAAGTCCTGCGCTCGAACAGCGATCACCTCAGTTCCGAAAACGCCTCGCTAGCCAGACAGGTCGAGTCGATGGCGATGCGCATCGAGAGTCTCGCTGAGGAGCTGGCCAAGCCGGAGGACGTGAGGCTGCGCGAGGTGCTCGATGCGCTCGACGGGCGCGCAGTCATCTTCGACGGCCTGGGGGTGCGTGTGACGCACTTGCTCGACGAGATGGACGAGTGGATCGCTAGGGCCGGCGCTGCCGAACGGAGACTCAAAAAGGCCGAAGAGGTCGTGATGCTGGCCCGTCAGTTGACAGCCTACAGCTGGGAGGATCGCCTGGAAGACTGCGAGGTCAGCGACGCCGCGAAGCACGATTCGAGAGAGCTGAGCACTGCAATCTGGTTCTACGACCAAGAGGAGAAGTCGTGAGCGCGGCGGCGTACAGACGAGGCTCGCGCCTCTTGTCCAGCGAGGCAGATAAGCGCATGCCGGCGGCTTTGTCCCATGCGGACAGGCAGGCCCGCAAAGACGAGGTTTCCAGGTTGCGTGAGCTGGTCGCCGCACTGGAGCGCGATCTGCGTCGGGCGTGCCGATGCCTCGCCTCCGAGCGAGCAGGCCGCGAGGCCCTCCGCGTTCGACTCGCTAACGAGGAGCGGGCAAATGCCTTTGGCGTGGGTGTCCTGTGCAGGCTCGCGTTTCCGGGGGACGAATCGTGAGTTCGTGCAAAGCAACGAATGCGAAGGATGGGTTCGGTGTGAACGTGACGATCCAGGTGCAGGCCCCGACCTCAACCGCTTCTACTGCTCCACCCGCTGGGACCCGCAGTCCCGGCAGTACGTGAGGCCGACGTGACCTTCCTGCAGGGGCACTGAGCCTGACGCTGCTGTGCTTCAGCCTCCAGTCGGACTACTTCCGCTGCGAGAACAGATGCCGGCGACAGCAGCAGCGCTGTGAGGTGCGCTGCGCCGACAAGTACGGAGACAAGCCGGGGCAGCACCTCGAGTGCCGGTCTCGCTGCCTCGACCGCTACTATGTCTGCCGGAAAGAGGACTGCTGATGGGCTGATGCGAGGACAAGCGGCGAGGTTCGTCGTACGTGGTCAAGGTCTTCTGCTCCCGCTGCGGCTTCGCCGTGGCAGGCAAGGCGCAGCAGTGTGCCAAGGGCGGGAAGTGCAACCCCACCATCAAGAAGAAGGTGCGCGACTACATCGTTCGCATCCTAGTCAGGAGCTGAGATGGGAAGACCTGTTCCGGACGCCGAGCAGCAGCGCAAGCTCGACCTGCTGGAGGCGATACCCCACGACCTGGTGATCGGCATCGACGAGGTGGGGTGCGGTCCGTTGGCGGGGCCGGTCACCGTCGGTGGTGTGGTCGTGCGCCGCGGCTGGGACCACCCCATGGTCCTCGACTCCAAGGCGTTGAGCCCCAAGCGGCGCAAGGAGTCCGTCGACGTGATTATGGGGGCCGCGCTTGCGCACGTCATCCTCAGCCTGGAGGCCCCGGCGCTGGACGCCGAGGGCATCATCGCGGCCCGAGAGCGCCTCACTCGGGAAGTTGCACTGCACCTCAGCCAGAAGTTCGAGGCGGTGGTAGTGCAGGACGGCAGCGTGCCGGCGCCGGTGCCGGGGCGCGACCGCACCAACATGGTGTGGTTGGCGAAAGCGGACGCACTGGTGCCGGCCGTCAGCGCCGCCAGCATCCTCGCCAAGGTGTGGCGCGACACCGAGATGGTGAACTACCACGAGATCTTTCCCTACTACTTCTGGCAGGCCAACAAGGGCTACGGCACCAAGGCGCACTACGCGGGGCTCGAGAAGTACGGGCCCTGTGTGCTGCACCGCTTCTCCTACAAGCCCATCCGCGACCTCGCCAAGAGGCTCGGACTCAAAGAGTACGCCCACCGGTGCACGGGGCCTCTCGCACCGACACGAGGTGATAGATGAGTCTACGTAAGAAGCTGTGCTGTGCTCTGGGGTGGCACGACTCGACGTGCCATGAAGTACAGTCCGTGCGCACGGTACGGGGGCCCTTCGGCGGGGTTATGGGGTGGCGCCCGTCCGTATTCCGGTGCCGCCGGTGCGGGAAAGTGACGTTGGACTGCCGGCAGCCGCCGTGGGTAAGGGAGTGGCGCCCGCCCCTGAGTCTTGCGTCGATCATTGACGACGTCGTACGACTACGCCGCCCCTGGTAGACTCAGGGCATGGCCACTGAAGCCGAGCGCAATGCGCGTCTCGACGAGCTCGTCAAAGCTACCAAGGCGTGGGCGAGCAGCAAGACGAAGGAGCTCAAGAACCAGTCTGCGTTCGCCAAACGCGTGCTCAAGGGACGCACAGGTAGCGAGGGGCTGAACAACACCACCGTTGTGTCAGCCTCTAAGCTACTGGTGGACGAGATCGAGGCATTCCTCGCGGGTTGAGGGTAGACTCGAGGGCATGGGCAGCGTCATCATCAAACCCATCACCCTCGAGGAGCAGCTCGAGGAAGATCAGCTCAGCCTCGTCCAACTACACATCCGGTTGAACAGCGCGGACTTCGACGGTCTCTACGACCAGCTCGAGGTGTGGCGCTCCACCAGCACCTCAGCGGGCCCCTTCGAGGAGCTCACGGCCGTCGCTCCCAAGCCTGCGCGCTTGCCGAAGAGCGCGCAGGAGGAGCCGGAGATCCCGGTCGTAGGCCGGAACATCAGCATCGACGGGCTCACGCTTCTCGTGCGCGTCAACGAGAAGGACGACTACACCATCACTTTTTCTAACCCCGACACCTACCTCGAGGCCGCCGTGCAGGTGGCGGAGCAAGGTCAGGGACGCATCCATGCCTACGTGGACCCCCGCGGCATCTTCGTGCTCGAGACCACGGGTGTGGGCAGCAGCGCCACGATCCGGGTGACGGGCGGAGAAGCAGCTCAGCAGCTCGGCCTCTCGAGCTCGTCGCCCGACGACTTCAACTTCGGACGAGAAGGAAGTATCAACCTGTCGGCCGATGTGCAGGAGTACGACTTCTCGGACTTGATGGGGTCGAAGAAGTTCTACTACCGCACCCGCTTCCGCAACCGCAGCAGCTTCGCTGTGAGCGAGTTCAGTCAACCGGTGCTCGCCAGCGCCTTGCCCGGTCTGAGCTCGAGCAGTCTCGTGCGGGGCTACCTCACCCTCGTCACCGGCGACGGTCTGCCTCTCAGCGGACGGCAGGTCTCGGTGTACAGCCCCCTACGCGGCACGCTCGTGGAGGACAAGCTCGTCACCGGCGGGGGTCGGACCAAGCTCACCAACGCGTCGGGCTACGTGGAGTTCGACCTCGTCAGGGGTACACAGTACACCGTGTCCGTTGCGGGTACGGACTTGGTGCGCGAAATCGTTGCACCCGTCGACGCCTCGGTGTCCTCCTTCTCGCTGCTCGGCCCGGACTTCGGGACGCAGGACGACGTGTTCAGGGTGCAGGTGCCCGACGTCGTCTTCGCGGAGAGGCGCACGCTGTGAGCGACCCGCTGGTCACCGTGATCTTCCCGCACCAGGGGCGCACCGGCACGGTCCACATGCGGTGGATTAAGGGCAAGAGCGTGCAGCGCTACTTCCACGAGTACCCGCTGAAGTTCTACGGCCTCGTCGGCAAGCGGCGAACCCACAAGATGTACAACCGCAAGGGGGCCGCCGTGAGCCTCAGCTACCAGCCCGAGGAGGGCGACGCCGTCGTCCTGGTGCGCGTTAGAGAAGGCAGGGATTAATGCCGTCATATCAGAGCGTTGACGTCGTGGTGCTGGACTCCAGCGCCCTGCACGATCCCGTGGCCGGCGTGCTCGTGCGCGTCCTGAGCTCGGACGGCAAGACCCTCTACACCCAGGGGACGACGGACGCCGACGGGCGCGTGGGCTTCACGCTCTACACCCAGACGTACTCGCTGCGCTTCTACAAGTTCCAGGCCTCGTTTCGGCAGCCGCAGCTCATCGAGGTCCTGGAGGGCGCCGGCGGTGCGGCGCCCGACGACCCCAACGAGTTCGTGGTCTACGGCGAGACGCTCATCCTGCCCATCGCCAGCGACCCCCGGCTCTGCCGAGCCTCAGGCTACTTCCGTGACATCACTGGCGCACCGCAGCGTTACCTCGACCTTCTATTCATTGGTCAGTTCGCACCAGTTCTGCTAGAAGGTGCGGCAGTAGTCTCCGAACGGCGGGCAGTTCGCACAGACGACGGGGGCTTCGTCAGCATCGACCTCATCAGATGCGCGATCTACACGGCGACAGTAGAAGGCCTGGAGGACAGCCTGCGAGAGGTGAGGGTGCCCGACTCTCCCAGCGTCAACCTGCCGGACCTGCTCTTCCCAATCGTGCAGTCTGTTGCGTTCGACCCTCCGGGGCCCTACAGCCTGGCAGTCGGCGAGACGCTCGAGCTGACGCCCACGGTGGTGGGTTCGAACAAGGTGCCGCTGATCGGAGTGGCGTACGGCGACGTGGTGTGGTCTACGGCCGACCCCCTGGTGGCGACGGTCGCCCCGCTGACCGAAACGACGTTGGAGCTACGAGGCACGGGAGTAGGCACTACGACCTTGCTGGCCGCCCGGCTCGACAAGAGCGTCATCGCGATCCCGGAGGCGCCGATCGTGGGCAGCGGGGTCTCGATCGAGGTGACCTGAGGGGCCTCTCCGCGGCCCACCGCCGGGTCGTGGAGCTCGCCGGCATCGTCACCGTCGCCGCCTACGCGAGCCAGCTCCTGGGCGAGCAGGAGGCCATCCAGCCCTTCATGGCCGACCTCACCGAGGCGATGCAGGCGCTCCGCCGCCCTCCGCCCCCAGCGCTGACCCTCGTGGCCATCGAGGTCGTGGTCACCGTCCCGCCGCCCCCCACACCGCCCGTGGAGTCGGTCTGGGACCCCGAGCCGGCGGAGGCACAGATGGAGTCCTCGCGGGCTAGGGCGCTGCTGCTCGAGCTCATCCGGCGGGCGGCCCACGACTGGGTGCTCTACCGTACCAGCCGACGCATGGACCAGCGCGAGCTCGCCCAGGAGGCCTTCACTTGGCTCTTCGAGGAACGCCCGGGGTATGCCTCCTGGGAGCAGCGTCGGAGCGAGGGGCGTGAGCTCACGGCCTTCCTGACCATCTGCGAGCTGCTCGAGCTGGACCCCGACTTCGTGCGTGAGCGCGTGCGCAAGATGACCCCGCACGGCATCAAGATGGCTGGGCGCCCTGCGGAGAACAGACACCGCAAGGGCGTCGACGCCCCCTACTACGTCGAGCACGGCGTAGAGATCGAGGTGGAAGACCTCGAAAGCTACAACTAGTTACGGCATAACGGCTGTGAAGCCATGTCCGACGACGACAAGCCCGACAACGTCGTCGAGCCCAACTTTCCAAAACACGATCGTGTGATGGCGTTGGCCGACGAGCTCTGCAAGGCCTTATCGCGCTCCTATGCGGTGAACAAACCCGAGGAGCACCTCGCTGCGCTCTACTTAGCTGAGGCGGCAGTGCAGCACATCTGCGTCAGCAAGTACGGCATCGAGGGATACAACAACATCCTGAGACGCGCGAACGACATCCGTCGCGGGTACGGGTTCCACCTGGTGCCCGAGAAGACCATCTACGACGAGAACGAGCAGCCCAAGGACGCCCCAGTGGTGCCGCTATTCAAGCCCCAGAAAGACGAGGACCATGAGTGACTGGCGCGTCATCGCAGCCGTACTCTTCATCCTCATGATGGTAGAGTTGATTCACAGCCGACTCGGCAAAAAGAAGGACAGGGCGGATGAGGGTTCAAGTGTGGATAACAGTGATCCCAGGAGCTGACCGACCCTATTTCTCCCACTGGCCTCCGAACGAGGGCCGCAAGAAGGACATCAACGACAAGGGCGGCAAGGTCTACAAGCTGTACGTCATGTTGCCCGGCTTTGAGATGAGTGACGACGGGACGCTGGTCGCGATCGCCGAGCCCGTGCCGACTGACAGCTAGGAAACCGGCTTGCGCCGGTACGAGCGGGGAGGCCCGCTCTATCCTATCCCCAAGTCCGAGAGCTCGAGGAACGTCGCTTCCACTTCAACCATGAGGGCGCAGAGGTCCTGCGCCCAGTCGACCTCGAAGTGGCTCATGGGGAGGTCGAACAGTGCCTCGAGGCACCACATGAACCCCTCCAGGCGCTGATACTCGTTGGTCACGCCCGCGTCGACCTTGCGGCGCACGCGCAGCACCAAGAGGATCTCCCTAGCCTTGCGGCGCGAGGAGAGGGCCGTGAGGCGCAGGTCGTAGTCGCTGTGGTCGCGCAAGAGACGCCTCAGCGCTATCGCCTCGTCGCTGCGCTCGGCGCCGTACGAGTCTCGGAGTCCCTGGTGGAGACACCAGGCGCCGAGCTCGCACAGCGACTCGAACGCGATCTTGTTCTCCTCCAGGTCCTCTCGGATGTGCTGGAGTAGAACTGCACTAGACATGTTCTCTTCTCTGTGGTGGTTCTCCCGCCTCGCCTCTGGCGCAGCAACCCGCGCCGCAGTACACCTGCTCGGCGAGCACGAGCCCACCGCACTGCTTGCAGGGGTGCCCCACCTCGATGAGGTAGTAGCAGCCGTCGTGTAGGTACACGGCCCGCGTGCCGATGGGCAGGCTTCGGCCGACCTCCCCATCGGTGGCCCCCTCGGCGATCACCAGGTGGACCTCGTCGGGCGCATTCGGTGCGTTCGGACCGAGAATGACGTACCCCTTGTTCAGGAAGAGGTACAGCTGTCCGCGCTTGGCCTTCTCCTTCTCCTCCGGTGTGGCCTCCTCGAGTACGCCGAGGAGGCGCGCGGCCTCGAGGGGCTCGATGCTCTGGCGCAGCAGCCACCGGCGACCGACGAAAGGGTAGATCCCATGCACTTTGATCGTTCTCATAGAGTTACTCCTTTCGCTTCAGCACCAGCAGTCCCTGGGCCTTGTCCCGGTCCAGCTGCTCCTGGAGGAGCTTCTGAATCTCATCGATCTGTGACGGCACGCGTCCGCGCGGTTTGAGGATGACGAGGTCCACCTCTCCCTTGCTCATCCCGACTCTCTCCCCAAGCACGAGGTCACACTTGGGGTCGTGCTCGCCTGAGAGCACAATCTCATCGTCCTCGTTGTCCATGAGGTAGCGTTCCTCGACGTACTTGTGCTGCTTCGGCAGTGGCAGCACAGCATATAGGCGGGAGTGCTTTGACCCCAACTCGTCCGGAACACGCACGAGCGCGCCGCCCTCGTCCAGGAAGGCAAGTGCTGCATCGTAGTCATCCGCGTTCCTCGGAGCTTCCCCATCACAGCACTCCGGATTGAAGGGGATAGCTCTGATGCCCCGGCGCATCAGCTCGAGCTTCACCTGCTCGTTGAACTCCCCCACATGGAATAGAGCCCACTGCCTAGGGCTCAGGTCGATGCCCGATGTTCTGCCGGCCCTGTCAGAGATAACCGCCCAGTCGGGCAAGTCCTCGAGGTCCTTGTCAGTCACCCACACGAGGTGGGTTTGGGGCGAGCTGTGGTTCGACATCTTTTACCTCCGTCTTTGCGAGAATGGGCGCATCCTCCGGGCCGCGCCAGAACGGTTCGATCCAGATGACCTTGCGAAGCGACCGCTTCACTCCGTGCACCTGTGCCCTCCAGTGCCCGCGCACCAGTACCTGCACCGAGAGCTTGTGCGTGGTGGTGCCGGCGACGTACTCGCGCACGGCCTGGCGGCAGTCGACCTTGACGGCGCCGCCGAGGATGAACGTGCGCGTCGTCGGCTCCTTGTGCTTCCGCACCTGCGTGTGCGGGTAGCTGCGTGCCCTGGGCCCCTGCGGCTTGACGTTGTTCGGGTCGCTGAAGCCCAGGCAGACGCCCACGATGAGGCGCCCGATGAGCATCGAGACCCTCTCGTCGGACTCTGTCAGCTCGAGGAACACGGGTCCGTCGTTCGTCTCGAGCTGGTCGTCGCTGAGCAAGCGCTCGAGGTTGTTGCCGTACGAGTAGAGCGTGGTCGGGTCCGTCGACCCAAACGCGCTCCAATTCCACACGTGGCTCCCATCGGAGTTCTGCACGTAGTGCACGACCACGCGCGTGATGCCCGTCGACCCCCGCAGAGAGGCGGTGCTCAGCAACCCTGCGGGAAGGTGGATCAGGAACGCCTTCCACGGCGGCTTGACGTAGTCGCCCACCTCCTTGGAGATGGAGGTCGCCATGAGCGCGGCCGAGTACTTGTGTCCAAGGGTCACGACTGGCAGGCCCTGGTCGTACCAGCGCGCCATCCACAGCACCATCAGCTGCTCGTTGGGGATGTTGAGCGCCGCGTACGCCCTGGTGCCCAGGAGCTTTCCCTGGAGCACCATGAACGCTGCAGCGTCGGGGTCGTCGTGGTCTTCGGGCACAAGCCGGTAGGAGTGTTCCCACATGTACTTGCCGCCCTCGATGAGCATCTCAGTTGTGGGAGGAGTGTCGGAGGGTTCTGCCATTCTGTGCGCGTTCAACATGCTCATCCCTTTGGGTTGAAGACCGAGATCTCCACCTCGACCTCGCGCTGAGCGAGGTTCTCCATGTGCTCATCGACGTGGCCCTCGACGGTGTACTCTCGGTTGTACTTCGTCTTCAGGCCCCACATGCGGAGGTTCCGCTCGAGGAAGTCGGCGAGGCTGACCATCTCGGCCAGCCCACCGCCGGACAGGTCAAGGCTGATCTTCATTCTTCCACCTCCCGCACTACGACCGACATTCCTGCGAGGACCGACCCCTCCCAGATGACTCTGCCGGCGCTCGCTTCGACGATGCGGATGATGGCGGCTGGGGCGGCTGGGTCTCGCAAACCACGCATGCAGCACTGCACCTGCACGTCAGCATCCTCGTGCAGATCCTCCATCTTCTTGTTGAAGGCCTCGAGCAAGGAGGCCAAGTTCTTCTCTCCCATGGTCCGCGCAGCGCGCCTCTGGTTCACTGCGACGTTCTCTATGAACTGCTCGAAATCCATTGTTCCTCCTTGGCCCTAGTTGTTATTCCTTCAGGCAGCACAGCTTTCATGGCGGGGGAGGTACACTAAGTGCGTGGACTGGAGTGAGGTAGCTCGTATCCTGCGTAGGCTCTCGCTGGGTATGGTCATCAGCAAGAAGGAAGAGCTGGTGCTCTACTCCGCTATCAACAACGATCCCAAGAGGTACCGTGAGCTGTTGAACGACGCGAAGAAGGAAGCGTTGAAAGGAATGTTCTGATGCTACCCATCCCGCCCAAGCAACGCCACCGAGTCGACCCCGTCGAGAACCGGTACGCCGAGAAGGAGCGCAAGAAGAGCAAGAAGGCAGCCGATGAGCTGGCACAGCGCTTCAAGGATATGAAGCGGCTAGCGGAAGAACCCGAGGAGGTCCAGCATGCGGTGCGTCGGCTGCAGAAGAAGTACACCGGCTGGCGGATAGAGGAGTACATCGCGCAGGCTCGCTCTACTCTCTGGAATAACAGGCGTGGGACGACCACGCCCACCACTGGGTCTGTCAGCGGCCCTCTCATAATCACCAGAAGAACGTGATGCCCACCGCAACCCCCAAAAAGAAGTTCATCCTATTCAACCGCAACTGCCCCATTCGCGAGAGGACGGGCGACGGCAGGTCCGTAGGGCGCTGCTGGCACTACGTCGGCGACGAGCTCCGCTGCCCGCGTCACGGTAACGTGGAGAGCGCTGTACGGAAGTACGAGGAGACGGGACAGCTGACGGACGAGAACGACCACCCGGAGCCCAGCCGTGGCTGACTACCGGTGCTACGTGTGTGACTGCCGAGACAGCGACGACTACGAGCTCAACGAGGATGGCGATGTAGTTGCTTTTCGGCGCCCCATTGGGTAGAGCAAGGACAAGAACGGCAACGACCGCTGCCCCAAGCACAACACGGACAGCCCCAAGCTCGTCACGCTGGGGGACGTGATCAAGGCGAAGATGGCGCAGCTCGAGAGGATGAAGAAGACATGAAAGTGAAGATCGGTGACCTGCTCGTCGACTCGAAGGACGAGCCGGTGATGGTGGTCTTATCCAAGCAGGACAAGAAGAACGTCGCCAACATGCTGCCGACGTGCACCAAGTACTTCGCGGGGCCTGACACGATGACCGAGCGAGAGATCGACGAGTTCATGGATACCGCAGAGGCGACCACCGTGGAGAACCATGTGGACCTCTTCGTCAACAGCTACACGGCAGACGCCTACGCGCGCTTCTGCTTCCTGCTCTTCCGCCTGCCGGCGGCGTGGCAGACCGCCTTCAGGCCTTGGATCCGCGGCTACCGGTTGTTCTGTACTTGGAAGGGTGAGCGCTACCGCGTGACCGGCGCCTCGAGGCTAGGGGATGTGTGGCTGGCCGACGACTTCGGTCGGGAGACCGGCTACGACCACCGGGTGCCCATCTCCGAGTGCTCCGACTGGGGCAGCTCACCGAGGGGCGCATGAGCCGCAGCTTGAGGGATCAGGTCGTCGACATCGGGCAGAGGCAGCTGGGTAAGGAGTGCGTCAACCGGATGTACTTCGCGAAGCTAGTCGACATGCTGAGCGCGCACATGTTCAAGACGGCCCATAATAGCGGCTGGGAGGTCAACGCGGTGCGCGAGGCGGCGCGCATCTTGGAGGAGCACGGGACTCTAGGCATGGATCACCCCGGTGTCCCCGAAGCCGAGCGCGTGTGGGTGGTGCACATCCTGGTGGGCACACAGTGGTGTCAGCTAGCGGCTCGTGGGGTTGGTACGGCCGAGGTCAGTGGTCTCGTCTTCACGAACCCCGCTGCTGCGCAGGCCATGGCCGATGCTTGGCCGAAGAGCGCGCAGGTCATAGAGGTCGAGATGGTGCGTGATGAGTGTGCTGTGGATACGCGTTGACGCTCCGCACTGGGCGAGGCTGGGCCGCCCGGTGTTCTGCGTGGAGCTCGACGAGAACCACATCATCACTCAGTGCGCTCCCGCCGTGGGTAGGTTCCGAGGACAGAGTTGGTATGCCTTGGAGCGTTGGCTGCGCAAAGTCGCTGGTCCCTTCAGCTGGACGCCGATCAACTAGGAGAGAAGAGATGGAACAATCACATGGACACTTCATTGAGCGCTGCAGGGACTGCAAGACGGTGACCCGGCAGTGTCGCTGCCCTGGTCCAAAAGAGGAGCGGGTGGGGCTCTGTGTCCCCTGCTCCGAGAAGGAGGCCGACGACATCAGCAAGAAGATCGCCAACGGGGCCAAGGCGATCATGACGGGGCCTACAGAGGCGCCGATGCGCTTCTCCACGCTCATCCGCCGGCTGCGTCACGCAGGTGATGCCGACAGCCTCGCCACGGCGGACAAGATCGAGGAGCTGAAGAAGAACGTGGGCTCGTACTGCATACGCCACGGCAACCTCGAGGACCCCATCTTCATCAGGGCGGGACTGGGCAGCGTCGGCTTCGGCTGCCCGTGGTGCTCATCAACCCCCATCCTCAAGGCGTGGGAGGACGAGGGCAAGTGGACGGAGGAACAAGTCTTGGTTACTACACGCCGCATTACGAGTAGCACTCCCAACGTCTCGCAGATCCCACGTCCTGAAGGTGAGTACCCTACCGAAGAGCGTGAGTACCCGCCCAAGAAGGAGTGACCATGCTCTACCGAGTCACCTGGAAGATCGACATCGAGGCTCCGTCAGCCACCGTGGCGGCGATGGGCGCAGAGGAGATCATGCTTGACTACTCCTCGGACGGACATCATCGGCCTGTGTTCGACGTGTGCTTGAACAAGGATGGTGAACTGGGTCCAGTCGAGAGCATCGACCTCGAGGACGAACCTCTATGTGCGGAGTGTGGTGAGGCTTACTTCACCACTGGTAGTGGGGTCACGCACCACGTATCCGTAGATAGTCTCGACGGCATCGACTACGACGCCGATAGAGATCACACAGCATACGAGTAGCCATGAACAAGAAGTACACCATCACAATCGAGGTGGAGTACAAGGATCCACCCAAGGGTACCGGCGACGCTCTCGTGAAGAACGTGGAGCGTTTGGTGGGTGAGATGCTGACCGTCCCAGGTTGTCCTGGTGTGGGCGAGTGGGACGTGAAGGTGAAGAAAGAAAAGCGATGAAGACCAAAGTCGTACCGTCGCCATGATCACCAGCTACTCCGCTCGAGAGGTGTTCAGCGTGGGCGAGATGATCGCGTTCCACGAGGCCGAGAGGATCGTGAGCACCTTCCGCCCGCCGCCCGCCTGTCAGGAGGTGCGCTGCCACGAGATCGCCCGGGCGGTGTGCGACTGCCTCAACCAGCTGGACAACGTGGTCGGCAGACTGCAGGTCGTCGACGGCAAGTACGGCGGGGTGGAGCACTCCTGGATCGCCCTGCCTCGACCTGAGCACATCATAGACACCTACGCCGTGGGCCGGCTGCCCATGGTCCAACTAGTGGATATTGGCCACTGGGCGCTGCCCGAGCACAAGGGCTACACTGCGGGGCCCGCACGGGAGGACATCGACCAGTCGGTGGTCGACTACCTGAAGAGCCTGGCGAGGTAGACATGAGCCGTTCCAACAAGTCGCGCTACGGCAGACGCTGTAAGAAGACCAAGGGCACCGTAGGTCTCAGCGCCTGCCGCAGCGCATCCAAGGCCAAGGAGAAGAAGTTGGAGAACCACGCGCAGAAGCGCGCCGCTGCCCGAGAGCTACCCCAAGTAGTGGAGGAACAGCGCGATGCCACAGAGCACGCCCAAGGCCTGCTCTACGAGGACTAGCCATGGACCGACGATCGTTCTTCGGGGCCGCCGCCACCTTACTAGCGGTCCCGCTGGCACCCAGGAGAGTCTACTCGTTCCTCTGGGACAACCCACTCCTCCAACGCGTGGTCCCGGGCGTGTACATGCTGGGCCCGGACGGCAGCGAGATACGGTTCATCAAGACCCAGGACGGGATGTACGTGTCTACCGAGCCCGTGTACCACGGCGCCTACATCATTCACATGGACCTGCGCTCCGTCGGGCAGGTGGTGCCCTACGAGGGTGACTCATGGAAGGAGCTGCTACAGCATGCCCGTGAGCATGGCTAAGAAGCGCCTCGTCGTTCTCTACAAGGAGCTGGCAGAGCTCACGCATCCTATCTGTGCCAAAGAGTGTTCGTTGCCCCACAGCTGCTGCAGCAAGGAGTACTGCGAGTTCGCCATCGAGTGGGCCAGGGATACCTGGGGTGTAGAGCTCCAGCGCACCGCGCACGATCGACTGCCATTGGGGCTGTACCGCCGAGCCCCACCTGAGGCCCATGTGCGCTGCGCACGCGTGTGAAAGGCCACTGATGTACGGCGACCTCAAGCGTTTCGACGAGTGGCAGGAGCTCAAGAGCAGCATCGACGAGCTCGAGCTCGGCGTGCAGGAGAATCAGGATGGCTGAGGAACGCCGCTGTGCCTACCCGTGCGGGTGCGGGCCAGACCCCTGCCCGCACCACGGCCCGGCCTGCAAGAACCAGCTGCACGGCACGGGGCCGTGGTGCGCGGACCACGGTTGTGTCCGGTGCGGCGACACCATCTTGGCCGACTACGAGGACGCGCGGCTCTGTGGGGAGTGCGGCAGCAAGCGTGGATTCATCGAGGCGGAGGACGGGAGAATAGCTGAAAGCGGACTAGTAGAGCGAAGGCAGAAGAACAAGGCGCCATCCGTCGAGAGGACCGCGCTAGGATGGCTCTGGCGCAGGCCCGCAGGAACGCCGAGGTCGTGAAGCAGGCTAAGCTCCTCGAGAGCACCCCGTTAGCCATTTCGAAGCAGCACAGGATCCAGCAGTAGGGTAGCCAAAGGGCAAAATCGCACCATTTCAGCCAGAGGAACAATCAGTACCATGCCCTTCACCCAAGACGAACTCGACCAGTCCATAGAGAAGGTAGTCCGGTCCTCCATCCGGTTCGAGTACGACAACCTCGGAACCAGAAAGCTCGGGACTACTTTCAACGACGTGCAGGACGCAGCGGCTGGGGTCTTCGTGGCCTACCCCAACGCTGCCTTCTACGTCGCCAAGCTGGCGGCGAACCGGCTGGTCGAGTTGGTACAAGCCGAGGCGGAGGCGGTGGGGGAGCTCATACGGTCTGTTCGCTCTGTGGGCCGCAACGTCTCCCCCGTGCGTAAGCTCTCCTTCCTCGCCAACGCCAAGACAGCCCTGGCCGCTCTGGCGTCGGCCACGGGTCAGCGAGCGGGGGCCTTCACTGAGCTCGAGGGGGTCCCCGCCTACCAGCGCTTCGACTTGAACACGCAGCGCTTCTTGGACGCCGAGGGGAAGAACGTCCGGCAGGACGGGGACGTTGTACCGACTCCGCAGGAGGCCAGGGCCTCCCTCGCTGGCTTGGCGAACGAGCTCCAGTCCAGCCACGACGAGCTCGTCCGCCGAGCCACGCTCCTGATGGGGTGCATCGACGACTTCGGAAGCCTGAACCTGCCCGAGCGGCTGAGCCAGGGCATCATGCAGCGAGCACACGACGTCTTGTCCTCGCGCTTGGGGGAGCTCGAGGCCCGAGACCCTGAGTCCCGCCTCGAGGTCATCCGCTCGGTGGTCTTGGACGTACTAACCGCCCGGGCCACGGTGAGGGGCTTCGGCTCGCTCAGCCCGCAGGGTCTGTTCCTCAAGCTCACGGGCAGCGGCGGGCCCTTCGCCAGCGCCGAGCTCCCCGCCACACCGGCGGTACTACAGGCCGACGAGCTCGGGCCCTACTCCTTCTTCGAGGGTCAGGACAAGCTCCGGTTGCTCCTCGATGGGACGGACACCGTCACCTTCCAGCTGCCCCACTCCTTCGTGCCCTTCCTGCAGGTGCCGGCGAGGGGGCCCTTCACCCTGGAGGTGCCGGCCAACCAGTTCAAGATCTCGCTCACCGGCTTCGCCGACGTGAGCGTGGTGGTGACGCCGACCTCGCCGGCGACAGTAGATCCGTGGGACGTCGTCGACCTCATCAACGCTGCGGTGACAGTACAACCACTCGAGGCCCACCTCGACTTCATCCCCATCAAGACCACGCAGGCGGTCAACATCGAGGTCACCGCCTCGCCGAACGACGTCGACTTCTTCCTGAACCCGGCAGTGGGCACGTGGGCCAGTCTCGGCGTAGTGGTCGGGGACCGGGTGCTGGTGAGGGACCCCACCAGCACGATGGACGACGACATCTTCGAGATCGTGTCGTTCACCGACCCGCAGCGTGCTTCTACCAACATCGTGCGCGCCGGCGCGCTGGTGGACGAGAACGCCAAGACGGTGCAGCTCGGCACCGACGCCGCCGTCATCTGGACGGTGGGGGTCGAGACGGCGAGCGCCCAGGCCGCGCTCGACAACCACTGGGTGCTCCGCTTCGAGGACGTGGAGGTCGGCACACTGCAGAAGATCGGCGTGTTCTCCGGCTCCCAGGTGACGGCCATCAAGACCACCAGCCAGGTGCTGGAGAACTTCTTCAACACCACCGCCACCGCCTCGATCAACGGGGTGCCCAGGCTCACGGCGGCGAGCACGTTCGTCGAGACCCGGAGCTCGAAGGCGCGCACGGTGCCCGCCGTCTCGAACAAGCTGGTACTCCACACGTTCAGGGGCACGGGCGACATCACGCTCGGGGGACTGACGGCCACCTTCGTCCTGCCCGGGCTGCTCGCCGGTGAGCTCAGCCCAGGCGACCTCTTGGTGATCCGCGAGACGGCCACCGCCGCCGACATGGACGCCGTGGGCGTCGTGGCGACGGTGGTAGGCACCACCGTGACGGCCACCTTCTCTAGCCCGGTGACGGCCGACGTGGGCACCCTGGTCGAGGGAGGGCCGAGCACGGCGGGCCTGGTCGACCAGACGGTGGTCGTGGCCACGGGAGGGCCGCAGGACGGCACCTACTCCGTCCTCGCCGCGGCCGACCTCGAGCTCACGCTGAGCCAGACGGTGGTGGCCACGACCGACTTCGGCGGTCAGCCCTACCTCCTGAGCTCGGTGAGCGTGGGGCGTTACCGGCTGGACCTGAGCTCGCTCGACACGAGCCTCAGCTCGGCGCTCCAGGCCCAGGCCGCCCCCTCGGCCGACGCCTCCGCCGAGCTCTACAGCCTGGTGCCGAAGAGCGCCGTAGCTTCGAGCGTGTACTTCCAGCTGCCCGAGACGCCGGCCAACCTCGAGCCCGGTGACCAGCTTGAGATCCACAACTCGAGCGTCGCCACGCCAGACCTCACACGTGTGGTGAAGGAGCTGTCGGGCGGCGGCGTGGTCGAGCTAGAGGTGGCCGTGGACGCCACCCAGCCAGTCATCACTTTCACGCAGGGATCGCCAGTCCCGTTCGCCCGCGTACGGAAGCGTGTCAAACAGAGCTTCTCGGAGCTCGCGGAGGCCCTCGGGGTCTGGCTCGAGAACTACACCGCCCCCAAGCTCCTCGGCTACTTCCGCCAGCTCTACGCGTTCTTGAACGCGCTCGTGATCAACCAGAACCCCACTCCCGCCCAAGTCAACGACACCGTGATCCACCTGCAGACGCTCCTCGGCAAACTGACGATCGCGGGGGCTACTAGCACGGGCTTCGATCCTTTGAACAGCCTTGAGAGCGCGCTCGAGAATTACTCGGCCGACCTCGTGCCGCAGGTGGACGCGCTGCTATCGGCCTACGATCAGAAGGGCGCCGACCGCGCGAGGGCGCTCCTGCTCGAGGGGCAGTTCACCACCTTCTTCGGGCTCGACCGAGACGGCGTGAGCTACGCCGGCTACGCGCAGAAGCTCCTGAAGGACGTGTCGCGTCTAGACTTGCCCGTGCGCAAGACCGACCGACTGAACTCGAATGGCGTGGGTCAAGACAACCAGCTCGCCAGCTGGGAGGACACCGACTTCGAGTTCACGCCCGAGGACCTCGACCCGAGTGAGAGCATCGACATCCCCGGCGAGGGAGACTTGGCGCCCAACATCCCGATCCCGTGATCGGTTCTGATATTGCGCCGTGGTACGGTAGTTTAGAAGTATGCTGATCGACTACTGGCGGCGCTACCGGTCTCGGCGCCCAGCGCCCACGGGGGTACTGCACATCATCCA
>ERZ761584.299-NODE-299-length-17167-cov-6.171342_pt1 | contig 17167 bp, 20 predicted proteins | sample MGYA00512168_ERZ761584 | MGnify/ENA primary metagenome ERZ761584 (study PRJEB28899, sample SAMN03785564) | bioreactor sludge metagenome | biome: EBPR Sludge; feature: EBPR Bioreactor; material: 0.22µm filtered reactor supernatant | place: Saint Lucia: Queensland...
ACTTTCGACACCCCCGTGTACGGCGACACCGAAGCGTCCCTCTGGTTCGACGACGGCGACGAGATCGACAAGCTGACGTTCGCAGCGTCGGGCAGCGCCGTGTACCGGGAAGTGTCCACCGGGGACCTTCGACCCGGGATGACCATGTTCGACTGGGCGAAGTTCGGCAGCGACGACGACCGGTTCACAATCACGGACGCCAAGCAGAAGAGCGACGGGTCGTGGGCCGTGTCGGGCACTTGGCAGGACGGCGACCCTGACACCGTCGTCTTGCAGGACGGGGCGACGGTCAAGGTGCTTCCCACCCCGCCTGCCCCTGCCGCCGCGAATACGACCGTCAAGGCGGTGGCTTCACCGTCGGGGTCCGGGTGGTCGACGCCGAAGGCGATCAAGGCGGGGACGGCGTTCTGGTCCGGCGGGCAGTGGTACGGAGCCACCAGGGACGCCGAGATCCGCGACGACGACTGGTACGAGGTGGAAGCGACCCCGTTGTTCGGCGGCGGGGCGACAACGACCCTCAAGGGCGCTCCGTCGGACAGCTCGTCGTTCCTGGTGGACGGCAAGGTGCGGGCCATGCAGGCCGACAAGCTCTATCCGGGTATGCAGGTCGACTTGACCGGGGACGGACGGATGCGGACGATCGGGCTTGTCGTCCATGACGGCGACACGGTGAAGGTCAAGTTGGGGCCGTCGACACCCAAGGATGAGATCCGTGACGTGACGCTGGACGGGTCGTCGGTCGTCGCCACCGTGCTCCCGACCCCCATCACCAAGGCCGAGGTCAATGTCGGTGACGTGATCGCCAGTCACAAGGGTCCCGTCGTCGCCATCACGCCCGGGTCGGAGTCCGTGCAGGCGCTCGGCCCGGATTCCGAGCCGTTCCTGGTCACCAGGCCGGATGCCGGGTGGACGATGCTCGGCAACGCGACGACACGGGCCGATTCCCTGCGCCGTGCGGACCAACTGATCCCCGGTGACCTGGTGCGGATTCCGTCGTCTGGGATTGGTGTTGTGGAGTCCGTAGCCCCAGGAGCGGGGACCAATGTGGATATCACGTTCACCAATGGTCAGACCATCTCCATGTTCTCGGCCAGAGGGGTGTCGCTTGCCGGGACTCCCGTCCTGTGGCCCGACGTGGTTCCGGGCACCGAGGTCGGTGGCCGTGACGTCGCGAACGTCGAACATCTCGGCGGGGGTGTCGTCCGGGTCGACTGGGCGGACGGTGACCCGCAAGTGTTCGGCCCGCACGACGTGGCCCGGGTGACGAGGTCGCCGAACCCCGCAACGGTCGCCGTTCCCACGGCGCCAATACCCGTTCTCGACAACGAGAAAGTGACGCCCGGGAAGTTCATGTACCTGAACGGCAACTTCGGGCTTGTCACCAAGGTCGCCACGACGGAGGGCAACGGGCTGACCGTCACCCTGCAGACAGACGACGGTCTGCTCGACGTGCCCGGCATCGGACCGGGCGGGTCGACCCTCGCCCTGCTCGGCATCGGCGAGAACGACGACACGATCCCGGTCGGATCGGTGCGGGCCGGGGACGTGATCGTGGACACCGACGGCCTGCCACACTACGTCGAGGTGGTGGCACCGTCAGGGTCGACCACGGTGAAGCTCACGCTCGCCGACAGTGCCACGCCCGTGTTCGTCGATTCCGGCGAACAGGTGATCCGGGTGGACAGCGGCCCGGACGAGGACGACATCCCCAACCCGCAGGACATCGCCGTGACCCCGGAGAAGGTCGGGACGGGCCACTACAGGAAGCTGGCCGACGACGTCACCAGCGACATGCTCGACAACGGCGACATACGGGCCTGGACCCCGAACGTCGCTCGCCGGTCCCTGACGCCGACCGAAGCGTCGATATGGACCCCCGACGACTGGTGGAGGGGCTACGTCCTGGCCCGCAAGTACAACAAGTACCGGGGGACGTTCCGCGGCTACGTCGATGAGGTGATGTCGAGGCCTGACATTCCCGGCCCCGGTCACGCGTCGGTGGGGATAGCGCAGGCTGCCAAGGAGAAGGCGGAGGGTGACTCCACCCCGGGGTTCCCCTGGAACGCAGGTGACACCGTGACCGACGAGTGGGGGCTCACCCAGGACGGCGGACCGGTGAAGGTGTCCAAGGTCAGCGGGTGGACCGTGAAGTTTGAGGACCCGACCACCGGGGCGTACCTTGGCACCAAGGTTGTCACCCCACCGGCTGTTGCACTGGCCGAGTGACCCGAGGAGGGATCCCGTGACCCTGATCCACGACTTCAACGACCCCGAACCGACGCTGCCCCGCACCCTGCACGGATACCTGGCTTTGCCGGGTTTCGATCCGGCCCCCGTCTGGTCGTACGCCGGGGTCACCCCTGACGACACCGTGTTCGTCGGTGACCCGTCCGACCCGGACAACCTGGTGGCCACCGACATCGTGGCGGTGTCGTTGTCGCCATACTTCCGCCAGCCGGGCGACGTCGACACGGTGCCCGCTTCTCTGCGCCGCCACCCCGCCGCTGATACGTCCGACTGACATGATGGGGCCACCATGGCCGACCAGACCGATCTCATGGACGCAGCCGTCGACTCGGCCGTCGCCGCTTTCGACGTGTTCGTCGCCGGGGAAGCCGAGGACGGGTCGCGCCTGCTGACGTTCGACCCGCGGACCCCCGTGTCGGCGACGGTCGTGTGGCGTGAGGGTGCCCCGGACGCCCTGTTGACGGTCACCCAGGCGGAGCAGGAGACGCCGGGGATCGTCTGGTACGCCCTCCCTCCGCCAGCGGTCGCTTCCCGCACCGCAGCCGCCGATGCGCCGCCCGAGGATGCGGCACCGGTCGAAGCTCCCAAGGTGGACGATGCGCTCGTCGCCCGCCAGCAGGCCACGCTGGACGAGGTCGAGGAACGCATCGGCGAGATCGAAGGCCGGATCGCTGCCGTCATGTTGCGGTCCATGACCGACGAACTGTTCGACGGTGACGAACCCGAGGCGGACGACGACGACGAGGCCAAGACGGCGTCGGCCGGGTTCGTCGAACCGCTCGGCCTTGTCCTGGCCCGCTTGGCCGCCCTCGGCGAACCGGGCAACGAGGATGTGCAGGTCCGCATCGAGGAACTGTCCGGGCGGCTCGACGCCCTGGAAGCGGCGGTCGCCGACCTGCTCGCCGACAGCGGCCCGGACGAGGATCTCGACCTGCCGGATCCGACGGCGACGACCGTGGACGAGACGCTTCCCAGCGACGAACAGGGTGGCGGGCACATTGCTGCGGCGGGGAGGCCGAAGCCCCGCCCCTTTGACCCGTCGAAGTTCCGGCCGGGGCGTCCGGTCGACGCCGACGGCGACGGGTTCGTCTACGACGGCACGATCCGTCAGCGGCCCGCCCTGCCGCCGCTGCCCAGGGTGACGGGCGACGGCCTGGCCCTGCGGCCACCGCCAGGGTTCGACGTGGACGGCTTCGTCGCCGACCACCCGCGCCAGCCGGGCGAGAACTTCTTCGACTGGCAGGGGCGCATCGTCGCCGACCTGCCGCCGCAGTTGCAGTCCGACGTGCTGTTCAAGACCCGCGAGGTCTACCCGCCGTCCAAGTTCATCGCCGACGGCATCGACCGCTGGCAGACCGAGCACGGGCTACCCCCGCTGCCCGACGACCTGATCGACACGCCGGTCGACTTGGAAGAGGCCGACGAGGTCGCCCGGTTCTTCGAGAACGCCCCGGACATGTCGGCCGACCCGGACGTGCGGGCCGCCTACGAGGACTTCAAGGCACAGTCGGCCGAGCAGTGGGACTTCATGACCCGACCCGAATCGGAGGGCGGGATGGGGATCACCGTCGACTTCACCGACCAGGTGGACCCGTATGCGACGGCCGAAGAGCAACGCAACGACCTGGAGCAGAACCACCACTTGACGATCCAGTCGGGGCTCGGTGGCGACCATTCCGGCACGATGACCCAAGAAGAGTACGACCGGTTCCGAGCGGTCCACGACGTGTTCGGACACGCCGGGATCGGGTCCGGTTTCGATCGGCACGGCGAGTACGAGGCGTGGCTTGTTCACGCTGCGATGTACCGCGGCCAGGGTCGCCGGGCGATGTCGACCGAGTACCACGGCGTCAACTCGGCCATGTGGACGGGGGCTCCGGGTTCGCCGGGGACCGGCAAGTCTGTGCTGCTGCCCGACGAGTTCGGCGAGCCGCCGTGGTTGCGGGCCGACAAGCTGGGCGGCTATTCGGACTCGTACCTGTTGCAGCTCTGGTACTCGAAGGACCAGACCCCCCAGTTGCGGGCCGAGCTTGTCAGTCGGGGGATCTTGCCGAAGGCGGCCGCCGTGGACGACGTGGATGATGTGGATGACGGATCGCAGCCCGACTCGTCCGACCCGGTCGACCGGCTGATCGAACTGCTGGGCCTGACAGACAAGTTCGCAGCCCTGTTCGACACCCTGCCGCTGCACGAACTACCGGAGGACGAGGACCGATGAGCCTCATGGTCGAGGACCGGTTGGTCGTTTCGGAGCGGGCCTACGCCGAAGCTCTCATCGCCGGACACGGCGCCCGTCAGGCGGGCGTCGGGATTCCCGGGTTCCTCAAGCGCCGTCGTGAACTGACCCCGGCCGAACTGCTCCAGCGCCGCGAAGCCGCTCTCGCATCTGCCCGCAAGCGCCGCAAGATGCGCCAGTCGGGGATCCGCAAGGCCCGCCGTCGACTCGCCGACATGCAACGGGCCGAGACGAACGCCCGGGCGAAAGCCCAACGCAAAGACGCCTGGAAGCAGCTGCGTCACTCGGCCCGTCACGCCACCGAACACGCACTCGTCGGGGAGGGACCGTTCGCCATGATTGCCCCCGAGGAGTACGGGCCGATCAGCGGCGACGTCAGAACGTCCTACAACCCAAACGTCCCCGTCCCGCCGGAACGACTTCGGGCGATGCGGAAGGCCGCCGAGAAGCGAGCGTTCGAACGGTTGAAGTGGTCGAGGCCCCGCACCGCCGGGGTCGGACGCCCGAGCCCCCTTTCGACACCGAAAGAGATTGCTGGTAGCCACGCCCACCATCCGCACGGGCCGTCGATCCGTTGGCCCGCCCTGTACGAGCACCTGCGAGCCAAGGGCATGACCAAGGCCAAGGCGGCGCAGATATCCAACGGCATGTGGCGCAAGAAGCACGGCCTGCCACCCAAGTCCGTGCCGGGCACCAAGGGTCTGGTCGGCATCGGAAAGGTGGCGTGACATGGGGTCATGTTGCGGTGGTGCTCCGGCGGCGGTGATCGACCCGTTCCGGGCCGGGGACGAAGGCTGGACGGTCATCTATCCGCACGAAGCTCAGCGGCTGTTCCCGTCGGAGGAAACGGCCCGGGCGTTCATGGACTCGTCGCACTTGCGGGGCCGGTTCACGCTGGTGTCCCCGGACGGCGATGTTGTCGTCGTCCCCGATTGATCGTTTCTGGCACATCCGCCCGGAAGGATGACACCCGTAATCGGGGTGATCCCGAACGGCTCGCCACAGGAGACACAGGCACATGAGCGATCAGACCGACGGCAACGACGACGTGACCGAGGACGACGATGTCGAGGTCGTGGACCTGACCCTGCTCAGCGAGGGCGAGCTGCGCGAACGGCACGGCCTGCTCGGCGAGCTGATCGAGGAGCTGCGAGCGCAGCCCCGGACGATCGAGGTCGTCGCCACGATCAACGCTCTCCGCGAGGAGCGCAACGAGATCGTCCAGGCGGTCCGTGACCTGACCACCCTCGACTCCGCCGAGATCGAGGATCTGAGCATCGACTCCGCCGACCCCGTCGAGGGCGAGTCGGCCACCACCGAGGCCACCGAGGCCGAGGAGCCCACCACCCAGACCGAAGCGGAGGCGCCCACCCTGGCCGTCGTCGCCGAGGACACCAACGCACCCCAGGAGGATCCGGTGTCCGATCAGAACGAGATCATGGAGGCGGCCGACGAGGTCGTCGCCGAGGCGCTGGTCGCCTCCGCCGGTGAGCGTCCGGTCGCCCCGGCCGCCCAGACCCCCGAGCGTGTCCGGGTGGCGTACGTCGCCGGGGCCGGACAGAACGCCTTCACCCAGGGCGTCGATCTCGACATGGCCGGACTCGCCCGAGCGTGGGATTCCAAGCGGCACATCCAGCCCGCCGGGGACGCCCCCGTGTCGGCCGTGGTGGCCAGCCTGCCCGCCTTCGAGGACACCCCCGGCCTGCCGGTCGAGGTGCTGACCCACCGCAACACCGCCGAGCAGAACGACGCCATCGTCGCTGCTGCGGTCGCCGAGTGGCGGGAGGCCCGGTCGGGTGGCCCGCTGGCCCGCACCGCCGCCATCTGCTCGCCGCTCGACATCATCCGCGAGATCCCCGAGGTCGGCACCGACGAGACACCGTTCGCCTCGGCGTTCCCGTCCCGCCCGGTCGGCCGTCTCGGCTTCCAGTTCACCCAGCCCGCTTCGATCGCTTCGACGAACGGGGCGATCACCGTGTGGACCGAGTCGAACCAGAACAGCGTCGACCCCGCCGACAGCTCGACGTGGAAGCCGTGCGTGAACATCGCCTGCTCGTCCCCGACCGAGGTGAAGGCCGAGGAGCTGGTGACGTGCGCGACGGTGGACTCGTCCACGCAGATGTCGTCCCCGGAGCGGGTCGCCGAGTTCATGCACCTCCTCGGGGTGCAGCGTTCCCGTCGCCGTGAGCAGTACCTGCTCGGCAAGTTCGACGCCACCGCCAGCGCCTACACGTTCGCCGGGACCTACGGCGCTCTGCCGTCGCTGATCCAGGCGGTCGCCACGCTGCTGCCGCAGTTGCTGTACGTCGAGCGTGAGGACGTGGCGAACTACGACCTGGTGCTGGAGCCCGGCCACTTCGCCAAGCTCTCCTACGACGAGACGAACAAGGCGTACACCGACCCGGCCGATGTGAAGGCGGCGCTGGCCTCGGCGCTCGGCCTGAACGTCATCATCCTGCGGGACTTCAAGGCTGCGAGCCCGTTCCAGACCCCGCCCACCCCGGGTGGGTCGGCGGCGACGCTGGCCGAGATCCCCGACGCCAACGTGGTGCGGATCGTGCCCAGCGGCGCCTACATCTACGGGTCGACCGGCGAGGAGTCGACCGGTTGGCAGACCGACCCGCAGCTCGCCCGTCAGAACCGTCAGCAGGCGTTCTCGGCCGAGTGGCTGATGCTCGCCAAGCACGGCGGTTCGCCCGCTGCGACGATCAGCGTGACCGCCGTCGGCAACGGGTCCCGGGCCTGCTGCACCACGGCGTTCAGCACCGGCACCTACAGCGGATCCTGACCCCCACCCCCTCCGGGGGTCGGATGATGACAGGGGTGGCACCTACTTGCCCGGGTGCCACCCCTGTTCCGCGTCTCAGAACCCGACGACGGCAATGGTCACCGGCGGGTAGCGGTCGCTCCCGTCGTGGTCGACCAGCTCGACCGTGTCGGCCGCCCGGTCGTCGTCGGCGATGAGCGGCGGCAGGACATCCTCGGCGGTTTCGGCGATGGTGGTGAGGGCGTGGTGGGCGCTGGGGGCCTGGACCACGTCGGTGCCGTCGACTTTCCGGCCTGACCGGTCGAAGGCGGCGTAGGTCTGCCACGGGCGACGCTGATCCCACGGGTCACACACCCACCAGTGGGCGGTGATCTCGTCGGCGATGATGGCTTGGCCGTGGGCCTGGCCGTACCAGCTCTTGTCGGAGATGCGGGTGAGGGTGCCGACGATGTCGCCGTCGATCTCGATGTCGTAGCGGCCGGGGCGGTGGTTGACCGAGCGGATGGCCCGTTCGTCGTAGTTCGTTTCCATGTGAAGTAGCATACCTGACAGGACAGACGGGGGCAAGGATGGCGTCGACTACCATCACCGCCGTGCAGGTCGCCGTGCTCGTCCCCTACCGCTCCGACGGCGGCCACCGCGACCACCTGTGGGAGTTCTGCCGCCGGTGGTGGCTCGACCAGCACCCCGACTGGCCCGTCCACGTCGGCGAGTCGCCACCCGGGCCGTTCAACCGGTCGGCAGCCGTCAACGACGCCGCCCGCCAAGCAGGCGACGTCGACGTGTACGTCATCCTCGACGCAGACGTCATCGTCAACCCCGAGGCCGTCGACGAAGCCGTCGCACGGGCCGCTGCCACCGGGCGCATGGTGCTTCCCCACAACGAGCGCGTCGACCTGACCGACTACCAGACCCGACGGGTGCTCAACGGCGACCGCGGGAACTGGCGCGGCCCCCGGTGTGTCGCCAACGTCTGGCATGTTTCTGAGTCGAGCTGCGTGGTCGTCCCCAGCGTCCTGTTCGACGCCGTCGGCGGCTTCGATCAACGGTTCGTGGGCTGGGGCTACGAGGACACCGCTTTCCGCATCGCCTGCGAGCGGGAGGCCGGACCAGCCATCATCCTGCCCGTCGAGGTGTTCCACCTGTGGCACCCCCGGGCAGCGGACGCCCAGCCCGACTCGCAGACCCGCTCCGCGAACCTGCGGCTCCTCGACCAGATACGGGCCGGGGACGGGGTGATCCCCCGCATCATGCACCGCACCGTCCCCACCGAAACGACCCGTGAGGTCGAAAGGTGGTGGAAGGACCGTCAGGAGCTGCATCCCGGCTGGGAGTTCCGCACCTACCGCGACCCGATCGACCCCGAACTTTTTCCGACGACGTCGCCGTTGTGGGACCGCTGCGAAACCGGCGCACAGAAAGCCGACCTGATCCGCCTGGAGGCCCTGGTGCAGTGGGGCGGCGTCTATGTCGACGCTGACTGCCGACCGATCCGCAGTCACGAACCCCTGCGGGTGTGCGGGGCCTACGCTGCGTGGGAGGACGAGACGACGATCCCGAACGCCGTGATGGCATCCACCCCACGGCATCCGGCGATGGTCGAGGTGCTGGAACGGGCGGTGGCCGGGGTGAAGGCCGGGCATGACACCTACCGGTCGGGGGTGGCGATCACCACCGCCGTGTTCCGCGACCGCGACGACATGGTGCTTCTTCCTCCGGGGGCGTTCTATCCGCACCACTACCTAGCCAAAGCTCGGGCCGGACTGGATGTCGGACCGTGGACGTTCGAGGAGCACATGTGGTCCCATAGCTGGGGCACCGAAGAATCCAAGCGGTCCATTGCGGAGAGGCAGCGCCTGTGACCATGCCGACCACCACGCTGGTTCACTTCGCCCCTGACGGGGCCGAGGTCGAGTTCACCGTCCGGGTCAATACCCACGACGTCGAGATGATCCGCGAGATATGGGGTGACCGGTACTACACCTGCGACGGGTGGGACGTCCCTCCCGGTGCCACCGTGCTCGACCTGGGTGGGGGCATCGGCGGCTTCGCCGTGCTCGCCGCTGTCGCCGGAGCGCGACGCGTCTACGCGTTCGAGCCGACCCCCGACACATTCGACTTGTTGGTGGCGAACGTCGAGCCGTGGCCCGGCACGATCGTCGCCGTCGAGGCGGCTGTCACCGTCGAAGCGGGCACCGTCCACATGTCGGGGTTCGGGGCCATGCCGGACGGGACGATCAACACCGGGCTCCCCGCTGTCGCCGATGAAGGGATCGAGGTGCAGGCCGTCTCGATCCACGACGTCCTGGCCCGTGAGTCGACGTGGGACGTGGTGAAGGTGGACATCGAAGGCCACGAGTACCCCTTGTTCGAGGCGATCACCACCGCCGAGTGGGACCGCATCAAGATGGTCACGATGGAGTTTCACCACGACGACGAGGCCACGTGCCGGACCCGGGGTCGCGACTTGGGCGTGCTGCTGATGCAGCGTGGTTTCAATCGGGTGGACGTCGACTGGGCATGGGGATGCCAGGGGCGACTGCGAGCCCGACATTGAAGGTCGAGGTCGTCATCCCGTGGCGCGACATCGGCGACGAACGGCGCCGCCGAAACCTCGACTGGGTCGTCGCCAACCTGCGATCCCGCTACCCGGGCTGGGGTGTCACCCTCGCCGCCGACGGCGACGACGGCCCGTTCAACCGGTCGGCGGCCATCGTCAACGGGGCGCTGACCAGTGGGGCCGACGTGATCGTCGTGCATGACGGTGACGTCTGGTTCACCGGTGACCTGACCGACGCTGCGACCGTCGCCGTCTCCGAGGACGCCTGGGTGATCCCGCACTTCAACCTGCTACGTCTGGACGCCGACACGTCTGACCGGGTGCTGGGTCAAACGCCCGACCAGGTGTCGGGTGAACTGCACCTCGACCAGCCGCCGTACGCCGGTAACCCCGGCGGCACCCTGCTGGTCCTACCGACCGAGATGCTGTTGGCGGTCCCCCCGGACGTCCGGTTCGTCGGCTGGGGCCAGGAGGACGACGCCTGGGCGTGTGCGCTCAAGGGCCTGGTCGGTCCGCCGATGCGTGGCGCCCACGACCTGTGGCACCTGTGGCACACCCCGCAGGAGCGGATGTCGCGGTCCGAAGGCAACGAGGCGGGCGTCGAGTTGGTCAACCGGTACGGGCGTGTCCGCTCCGACCGGGCGGCCTTGCGTGCCCTGGTGGACGAGTCGAAACAGTTCTGGCCGACGACCTAGCGCCGGTCGAGACGCTTGCGGAGACGCTGTGTGCGGTCGTGGTACTCGACGGCGATGTCGACGATGAACCACCCGGCAGCGATGACGACGGTGGTGGCGACGGCGAACATGATCCACCACCGCCAGTCGCCCCACCAGAGGATGCCGCCGACGAACGTGACGAGCATGGCGACCAGGCCGATGCGGCCGATCCACGCCATCACGTTGTGGACTCGGATCAGGTCCCGGCGGGACCACGTCGGATACCTCACTTGAGGGACTCCTTGAAGGTCACGTTGGGGATCGCCCACTCGTCGTCCTGCACGTCGGACTTGTCGATCCCGGCGGCGGACAGTCCTCCTTGCTTGGCCGAGGTCGACCGGTACAGGGGGATGATCGACCTGACGAGGGCTTCGTGTCGGCTCACGGCGATGGCCGGATCGGCGACGGCTTCACCGTCGGCATCGTAGAGGCTGCGGGTGGCGATGCGGTCGAGGATAGCGTCCCAGTCGGTGACACGCTTGACCGCCGACCGGCGTTCGAACAAGCCGTACCCGTCCACGATGGCCTGCTTGTCGTCCATGAGCTGGGCGGCCTTGGCTCCGAGGGCGTCGCGGGTTTCAGCCAGCGCCTTGCGTGCTCGGTCGAGGCTTCCGACGAGTTTGAGAAGGGCGGCCAGGTTGAGGTCGTCGCTCCCGTCGTAGATGTCCATCGCCCAGGCGGGGATGGCGTCGAGTGACTCAATGTGGTCGGTGAGGGTCGTTTCGTCCATACCGGTCACACTAGCGCAGGCTAGCGACACTCGGGGGGTGGCCTGTTGCCGACGGACAGGGCGTAGAGCGTCTGCCGTCCGAACAGGGTGCCGACCAACCACCCGGCGTCGGACAATCGTCTGAGTGGCTTCGTTTCGCAGATGTAGAACTTGGCGGGCGTGTTGGGCGGGGCGACCCGGAACGCCTTGACCGGGTCGAGGCCCTCGGCGGCGTAGGCGTCGAGAGTGCGGCCGTCAGCCTCGGCGGCGGCTTTCATCCGGTCCACGAACCACGACATCAGCTTGAGGTCGCCACCGTGCAGCCTGCCCGACATGGCTCGCTCGACAGTGTGGATGTGGGCGAGCACACGTTCGGACCCGGTCGTACCGTCCACCTTTGGCCCCTCCTTTGGTCGGGATCGGCAGGTGGGCCACCAGGGAAGGGACCCACGTCCCCACTGGGGTGGGGCGTCGAGGAAGGGATGCGCCCCGAGGACGGGGATGGCGACCCACCTGCCGTGAAAGTTCATATCGCAGGATGACGACACGGTCAACTTGCGTGTGCCAGAATCCAGAACCCATGACGCCGAATGAACCAACCTGGGCGGCGCAGGCCCCCGACCCCGAGGCCGTCGTCTGGCACCCCGAGGTCGCCCGGCTCCTGGCCGAGAAGGGAGTCGGGTCAGGCACGGTCGCCACCGACACGCTTCTGCTCCTGCGCCTGTGGAGGTCCCAAGTGGACGGGCAGGGTGCGGGGGTGGAGGTCACCTACGACGGCCTGGCCGAGCAAGTGGCGATGACCCGGACCCGGGTGCGCGAGGCGATCGCCAGGTTGGAGAAGATTGGCGTCCTGGTCCCGGCGACGGTCCCCGGTGGTGGACGGTCCAAGCTCTACGGCGTCGACTGGTCGGCTCTCGGCCACCATGCGGCCGTCCCTGAAGTGCCGGGTCAGGCAGACGAGACTCCGCCGACCGCGCCCGACCGCGCCCGGAGCGGTGGGGCGCGGTCGGGAGCGGTCGAGGTGCCGGAATCCGGCAGTCCGGCCACTTGGAGCGACGACGCTGCAGCGGAAACGCTCTGCCTCCAACTGGCGGCGGCGGTGACCGCCCACCGGGGGTCACGGCCCAAAGTGTCGACACGGTGGCTCGCAGACATGGGGCTGCTCTTGCGGCGGGGTCCGACCGACACCGAGGATCCGCCACCGACGCCGACCGAGGTGGCGACGGTGATCGACGGGACGTTCACCCGTCTGGCCGAGCCGTCCCCCAAAGGGTTCTGCTGGGCCGACCAGGTGCGGTCCCCCGGTGCGCTGCGGAGCCATTGGTCGCAGCTCGTCCTGGCCTTGCGACGGTCAGCGCCGAAACGGGGGACCGGTGATATCGTCGCCGCCATGAACACATGGAACAGCCTCATCAGTGAGGACGGGGCGTGACCCCGGCCGAGGCCGTCGAGTGCGCCCGGCTCATCACCGACCTGTGGCCGCACCCGCCGACGACCGATGTCCGGCTCACCCTCTTGGCGTCGGCGTTGGAAGCCATCCCGTCACGGGCCGATGCTGCCCGGGCGATCAACGACCTGTTCTACACCGAACGGTTCCAGCCGACCCCGGCCGAGATCATCGAACGCTCTCTCGGCCTGTCGGGGATCATGGACAGAGAGTGGCGGTCCATCCTCGCCCGCCTGGCGGGCTCCGAGAACACCCCGAGCCAGGGGGCGATCGCTGCCCTGCGGGCGGCGGGCTCGTCGCTGTCCGGGCTCCGTGGGGCGACCGAACAGCACATGGACACGGTCCACCGTCGGTGGGAGGCCGAACGCCGGTTCGCCCTGCTGGCCGTTGCCCGCCGGTCGAGCGGCAAGGAGCTGACCCGTGCCCAAGGTTGACGGCCAGTACCTGCCGCCCGTGATCCGCACGGGCCGAGCCCCGGAACCCACCTATCGGTGCCTGGAGTGTCTCGACGTCGGGTGGGTCCACTCGACGGTCGACGCCATGACGGTGCGGCCGTGCCGTCAATGCGCCAAGGTCACGCACCGGCGGTGGGCCGAAGGGCATTTCGTGCTCGACCATGCGTGCGACGAGTGCGCCGGGATCCGGGCCGGTCGGATCACCGAACTGGACTTCGCCGCCGACGGGTCCCGCATCGGGGCGACGTGACCCCAGCTTGTGACGTCACCGGGGGGTGCCCGCACGACGCGATCGGGTTCTTCACCGTCACCACGATCCGGGGGGAACGGATCCACTTGTGGGCCTGTGTCAAGTGCTCGGGGTGGTGGCGGCGTCGGCATCCCGACGACCCGTGGACCGCTCAGGCTCCGACTTCGACGAACCGCCAGTCGTACCGGCCGTAGGTGCCAGGGTCCAGTTCCCTGGCTTTGGCGTCCAGGGCCACGGGGGATACTCGGGTCAGTCGACGGCCCGGCGACGTAGTGCAGTGCCAGACGTAGTGCCAGGTCCGGCCGTCGTTGGATGCGTGGGTCGTGACATCCTTGACCCGCCCGGAGAACCAGGCGGTGGTGCCGTCGGGCAGCGTGGTTTCCAACGCCCACCGGGTGGCGGGCTTGCGTTCGGGGCGGTGGGCTGCGAGCCGATCAGCGGCGGCGGACCGCTGGGCCTCGGTCAGCTTGCGCTTGGGCCTGATACGCACCTTGCGAGCCTTGAGTTGCGCCTTGAGGGCGTTGGCGTTGGACCGGCCGCAGAACCTCGACACCAGCTTGAGGTAGACGTCGGCGAAACACCAGCCGTGGGGTCGGTCGTCACCGTCGTACTCGGGGTGATTACTGGGGAGAACGAGGTGGGCGACTTCATGGAGGACGACCCACCGCTTCCGGGCGGCCGGGGTGAAGGACAGTTTCCTCTGGCCCCGGGATGCCCAGGCTCCACCTCGGCCGTTGCCCGGGAAGGCGACCGTTGGGTGCGTGGTGCAGGGACGGTATCCCTTGGAGTAGAGCCACTTGCATGCTTTGGTGGCGAGGGCTGTCACTTCTGCCTCGGAGATCAACTCGGACGCCTTGGTGGTCCACTCGGTGCTGCGCTCGGCGGCGTACAGCTTGCCCTTCTGTGAGTCTTGAGTTGGGTATGTGGTTGTTGCCATGACACCATTATAGCACAGGGTGTCAACACTGGTGGTTGCCAAGGATGGTTGAAGGCGACCTTGGCCGTCTGGTAGTATCCCACGTCACAACACATAACCGCCCCTTGGACGGGGCAGAAGGAGAATGAACCCATGGACATCCAGTGGGAGGACCCACCCGAGGACGGACGGATCCACAAGAAGGGCAAGTACCGACCCACGCTGGACGCACTGCGGGCCAACCCCGGGTCATGGGCACGGGTCGCTGAGTTCGACGGCATCCAGTCCGCGTCGGCAACGGCTGCGTCGATCAAGTCCGGCGCCGTGCTCGGATCGGCCCCCAAGGGGAGCTTCGAAGCCGTGTCGCGCGTCCTGCCGGACGACCGGGGCGGCGTGTGGGCACGGTTCGTCGGTGAGTCCATCAGGGCGGCAACCCCGTAGTCGGACGGACCCCGTGCCGGGTGTCGAATCTCGGCACGGGGTCACCCCCCCCGACTCAACCAAACTGAACCGAAGGGTAGCGAAGCAATGATCGAATGGATAGCTCTACGAGTAGCCCAACTCACTTGGGTCGTCATCGCAGCCGCATGGCTCGTCTATGTGGCATGCCTGGTCGTCCTGCGCTGGTGGGAGTCGCGATGAGCGTCAAGCCACGGGACGTGCCCGGCCTGCGCGACCGGCTCATCGGCAACATCAACCGGGCGCTAGGTAATCTGCCCGACGCCGTGAACGACCAGCCGGTGCTGGATGCAGTCTCCAACCTGGAGTGGACCGTCCGAGCCTTGTATTCTGGGAAAGTCCAGCTCATATGGGTGTCGACCGAGACGCTGCGGGTCGCTGCTCGCGTCGCCGAAACCATCCCGGTCGACACGCTGTTCACTGAGGTTGAGCGTCCACCGTGGGGGTTCGCCGTGTTCGAAACGCCCGTCGAAGGGGTCGATGCCGAAACGGGCGGAACGGTTGTCGTGGATGCGATGTTCTGGGGTCCGGTGCGTCTGCGGGCTGTCCCTGGCACTGACCACTTGGGGATCGGCTGCCACACGTTCGGCGGCCACTTCAGCGGTGAGGGATTCGCACACCTGGCCGAAGAGATGCCCGACGACCTGGTGCCGATCGGACGGTCCGACTGGTTGGCTGATGATCCGATCGACGTGGTGTCCCAGATGGACGACCCGACGGCTGCGGCGTCGATGGTCGAGGACCGTCGCCTACTGGTCGCCCTCTGGACGCTCATGGACTCGGAGCGGCACACGACCCGGGAGGCATGGGTCCCGCGCAACAAGAGGGCACGGCGCCGGTACGACGGCACCCCGCCCACTGTCACCGTCGTCCGCATCCGGGGTGAGGCCGAGGCGTCCGGTCGTCGCGGGACGGGGTCCCCAGCCACGCACGCTTCGTGGGTCCGACCGTATCTGCGGCGCCAGCCGTACGGGCCGGGCCGGTCGTTGCGGCGCCTGCAACTGATTGACGGTCACGTCCGCCGGGCGGACCTGGGCGATCCGGTGCGCCGGGACCGCGTGTGGAGAGTCGACTGAACTGTCCAGCACGTGTGCTAGCATCCCTGCAAGTTCAACCGAAGGAAGGAAACCATGACCCCCGAACAGCTCGCCGACCAACTCACCACGCCACTCCTACGGAACCTGACCGGCAGGGAGCGGATCTACGCCACCACGGAGGGCCTGTCGACCGGTGAGGTGGCGCTGCTCCGCATGGCCGAGGCGCTGCACTCGGTGCAGGCACTCGCCCCGCGCGTCGACTCGGCCCTCCAGGCGGCCGTTGCTGACTGCTGCCGCAGCATCGCCGACGACATCGAAGGGCTCCCCCGATGACCACCCCGCCCCCGTTCAACGGTCCGTTGCCACCCCAGCCGTGGCAGGCCGATACCGCCGCCTTCTACCGGGACGTGGCCCGTCACCAGGACCGCCGTCGCCGCTGGCCGTGGGTCGCCGCTGCCTGCGCCGCTGTTGCCGTCCTGTCCGGGGTCGTCGGGTTCGCCGCCAGTCGGGCGATGGTGGACGAGACACGCGTCGACCTGATGGAGCGGTGGGACGGGCTCGACGCCGAGGACAAGGCGACCATGTGCGACGGGTTCAGCGACCTGGGCATGGACGCGATGACCGACGTGGCGATGGAGGCGTTCTCCGACGACGACAAGCTGTCAGGGGTTCCGCGCTCCGAGGTCAACGCTTGGCTGCGGGCCGTGGAGGATGAGCGATGCTGACCCGCTGGCTGCTCAAGACCGTCGCCGCTGACGGCTCCGCTCATGGCGGGTTCGTCTGGCCGTTGGAGGTCGGCGCCGAGGTCACGGCGCCGGACTGGTCCGACGCCATCGAGTGTGGCGGTGGCCTGCACGGCCTGCTCGACGGCCGCGGCAACGGCCTCTGGCTCGACTGGTCGCCGGATGCCGTGTGGCTGGTCGCCGAGGTGCCCGCCGACGCCCGCCTGGTTGACCTGGGCGGGAAGGTGAAGGTGGATCGGTGCGTGGTCACTCATGTCGGCGATCAGATGTCGGCGACCGGGTTCCTCGCCGATCAGGGCGTGACCGATGGCGTGGTGGGCGCTCATGTGGTCGCCGGGTATCGCGGCACGGCGACCGCCGGGGACCACGGCACGGCGACCGCCGGGCACTACGGCTCGGCGACCGCCGGGCACTACGGCTCGGCGACCGCCGGGGACTGCGGCACGGCGACCGCCGGGGACCACGGCTCGGCGACCGCCGGGGACCACGGCTCGGCGACCGCCGGGGACCACGGCACGGCGACCGCCGGGTATCGCGGCACGGCTACGGCCGGGCAAGGCGGCACCGTCATCCTCGCCTGGTGGGACAGCCAGCTCCGCCGTCGCCGCTGGGTCGTCGGTGAGGT
>ERZ761584.300-NODE-300-length-17136-cov-7.940811_pt1 | contig 17136 bp, 15 predicted proteins | sample MGYA00512168_ERZ761584 | MGnify/ENA primary metagenome ERZ761584 (study PRJEB28899, sample SAMN03785564) | bioreactor sludge metagenome | biome: EBPR Sludge; feature: EBPR Bioreactor; material: 0.22µm filtered reactor supernatant | place: Saint Lucia: Queensland...
CTCCGTTCCCATCTCCAGCGATCAAGTTAGTAACTTGAGGCAGCGTTGCTCCAGCCCCGCCACCGCCACCAGGGCACGCTGCCCACACCGCGTCCGTTCCATCGCTGGTGAGGCAATATCCATTGGACCCGAGAGCTAGCCTGGTGGTCCCGCCAGAGCCGCGGTAGATCAAGTCTCCACGGGTGGTCATGGGGTCGTCCATCTTGGCGTTCACGGAGCCAACCGATAACCCAGAATCCGAGGCTCCTCCGTTCCCATCTCCAGCGATCAAGTTAGTAACTTGAGGCAGCGTTGCTCCAGCACCCCAATCCGATACTTGCGAGCACCCCGCCGAGTTCGCGCATGTGTAGACGAGCTTGTTGGTTCCAAGGCACTGGTTTCGGTACGCCCCGGCAACCGGAGGCGTCGCTGGACAAAGTGGTGGAGCAGGGACATATGCCACTGTTCCAGAGGAAGGGGCTGGCCTGAGGATATCTGACACCTTCACCGTCCCACCGCTAGTAGGTATCATCCACGACTCCGACCACACCGCCGAAGATCCCTCATAGCGCGCGGTACAGGTGGAAGAGGGGCTAGCGGTATCGTAGGGACGGATGGTAATACTAAGTGCCCCATTGGATACAGAAGTGACGTACGTGTCTGTAGCTACCGTCCCCCCCGTGTTGCTCGTCGTGCGCGGGCAGGTAATCCGAATTCTTCCAGCCCAATTCCCTCCGAATGGGCTGAGTATAGTGTCAGAAATGGTCGTCTGCGCTATTGCCGTGATGAAAAAGGCAACAAATAAACAAACCGACTTTAGCATCCCACACCTCCTACCATCCCCCGTCTCCTGAGATGCAAGCCTCGGCCAGCTTGTAGAAGTGCTCGGCTAGCGCCTGCTTGGCGCCGGGGTCTGCCGTGAGCAATGCCTGGTAGATCTGGGTTTCGCTGAGCGAGAACATCTGCTGTGCAGCGAGGATCACGTTCGACCGGCTGGACCGGATCTGGTCGTAGCACTGGCCGATGTTCTTGCGCTGCCCGCCGGGGATCTCGAATTCGAACTGGTAACCCTTGTCCGCCGGCACACCTTCTGCGATCATCTCTGCGATCGGCGCCGGCGGCAGGTCGGCAGGGCTCACGGCAACCGGGGTGCCGTGCCCCGGAGCGAAGATATCGGCGATCCGCATGAACGCGAGCGCGCCCTGCGTGGTGGTGAGATTGCCGGGTGTTCCGACGCCGTAAGCGTCGTACTTGGACGGGTTTTTCTGCACTTTCATTTAATTACTCCTTTTATCTGACTCTTCCACCGGAGCGAATGCGCCCGCCTACCTTGCGCCCAGAGTACTGGACTCCGGGGATGTCGGCCAAGCGAATGGCTGGCCACTCGTGTCCCATTCCGACTCCGAAGTGAAAACCGGTCCATTTCCCGCTCGAGAACCCCAGCCCGGTGTCGGCATAGGCTGCCATAGTGGACCGGATCTCTGTTTGTCCGTCTGAAACCGTGTGGGCGCCTCCGGTGGTGTATGCCGGGTCTCCCCACAACGAGCCGTAGACGGTATCGCCCCACGTGATAGCGTCACCGGCCCCAGAGTCGTAATACGCACGCAGCGATGACATATTCTCGCCGCTAAGCTCCCGCTCGGCAATCTTATTGTAGTCGGTGCCGTACTCGTCGCTGTAGCAGGTGCCCTGCCCACTCGATGCCGGAGACATCGGAGTGCATCCGGACTGCACCCCGTAGTAGAACCCATTTGTACTCGCGTCGTACCCGGTCGCATTCTGCCATGCTCCGGCGAGCCCACGCAGCGTCTCAAAGCCTGCCGCGGTGGTGGCATCTCCGGACGCCGTAGCGGCGAGCGCAGCCCACTGCCACGCACGCTGCCGAATGCCGAGCATGTATGGCTGCTGGCTGAATCCTGCGACGTTGTATCGGTACGGCCAGTAGACTTCTGAGGCTCCGTCCCACGATTTGTGTAACGTGATCTGGCTGGAGGAATTTTTGATGCAGGACCACGCCTTCGCCAGTTGCCCGTCGTCGTTGCTCTGGCCGAGCACCAAGAAGGAACCATCGCTGGACTCAATCATCCACGTGATCGAGCCGGTATCTCCGGTCCACGTAGCTCCATTGGCGAGTGTGATTTGGCTCGACGAATCACGCGTAAATCGAAGCCATGCTGTAAACGGTTGCGAAGAGGATGTCCCCGTGATAGCGATGCGGCCGCCAGTAACGAAACCGGTACCCGTGATCACCCCACTGCCATGCGTTGCACTGCCGGTGCCTGATGCGGTGCCCAGACACACGGTATCCGGGATTCCGGTACCCGTGGCCACCGCGGAACCGTTGGACATCGTAAGTTGGACTTCCTGTCCTACCCATCCTCCAGTAGTTGCCCATGGCGCGCCGCTCTGCCATGAGTTGTCCGACTGCTTGCACGTCTGTTCCACGGACAGCATCGTGGAGAGCTGACGACGCCAATATCCGGACCACCCTCCACTCTGAGAATCAGGCACCGTCGAAGTAGTGTCCGGGTCAAACAGAGCCGCCAGTGAAAACCACGACAGCGCATACCCGGCATCGCGCGAGTCTTTCGCCGCGCAGGATGATTGCAGCGCTGTAATGGTGGATAATCCCTGCTTCGCCAGTATTCGTAGGTCTGGCCAAGTCAACTTATTGGCCGAAGTAGACAGGACGGCATCGGCAAACCCGCCGATGCCCCATCCGCCACAGAACAGGTACCAGTTCTGGCAGGCGCCGCCACTCATCTTTGCCCAGATGTCGCCAATCATGTCCGCCGCAAGCCGCGCGCTGTCGAGCCCCGAGCGATAGTACAGCGCCCGGTGCGCGAGGTCCTCCCCGTAGAAGTTCAGTCCGCCGCGGCTGCCCTGGTTGTAGAACAGGCTGAAGTTGTCTATGTAACTGTAGTTCTTCGCCGACATCAACTGGCCGGCCGCTACACCGTAGATCGACACGTCCCACTGCGGCATCAGGTAGGCCGCAGTGTCTCCCTCGCATCCGGCAATCTTGTCCCAGTGGATGTAGGCGTCGCTTGATTGCCCCACTCCATCGCCCCGCGTAAAGTGCAGGATTGCCGAGCGATTCGGCGAGTTTGCGCAGATGGTTGAGCCGAAACTCGTGCCGCTTCCGTTCACGCGGAACTGGCCGATGTAGCTCCCGCTGGCCCACGCGCGGGCCGCCAAACGGGATGTGTTCGAGTCTGCCGATCCGCGGCCGAGGATAGTAAGCGTCGATCCGCTCACGGCAGATATGCGGATTTCCTCCCATCCGCCTGAATCGGCGCGCCAGATGTACACTCGGATCGGTGTTGCCGGGAGCCCGCTGGTATCGATCTTGCTGATATCGGCGACATCGAATGTGGTGGTTCCGGACTCTGCAATCGACGATGTGATCGTTGTTCCAGCAGCGCTCGTGTAGTCCATTCCAACGCCGCCCCACCGGTACGTTACCGTACCGGCTTGGTTCGTCTCCCAGGTGGAGTACGGATACGTGGACGACATTCCGAAACCGGGGTTTGAAACAGATACAGAGAGCGCCGCCGTGTACTGCGCGTACCGCAATTGATGCGACCACATCGCCAGGTAATCGAACGCGCCCCATGGGTTATGGCCCCATGCGATCATCGGCCCGAATATTTTCGTGACGTTTGCGTCGGCCGGCTGCACCACCCAGTTGTCGTCGGTATAAACCGCTCCGATGTGGGCGGTAGCCGTCGCGTTCCCATTCGTATCGCTCGCGATAAGCTGGAAGTGATAGTCCCCGAAGATCAGGCCGGTAACATCCGGAGTGCAGGAGGAAGCGTTGCTGAACGTCACGCTACTCGGCCCGGACAGTAGAGACCAGGCGCACGATACGGTCGCGCTCGAGTCTGACTGTGAATAGGATGCGGACCCGTCAAGCCCGTTTGAGTGCCCGGCGCGCAGCGTCGCCGTATCAGTCCACACCGGAGCGTTCGCGGTCTTTATCTTCGCGCTCGGTCCGACGTACTGGGTGGTAGCATACGAAACGTTCCCTCCGCTCCCGTTACATGGTCCACCACCGCATTGATTCGCTCCTGACGAATCGTTCAGGTTGCCGTCGAACTTCCAGTGAATCAACGCGTCAGCATTGTCGCTGATCAGCGGCGGTCGAGAGTTCAATTGGACCAGCGTGGAGTGGACCCTGAAAAATGCCGCATTGATCGGGATTACTCCACCGACGTAAATGCCCTGCCCGGTATCAGACCGGTCCACGAACGTAACGGTGTTGCTGTAGAACCTGTTTCCCTGGTAGTCCCAGGCTTCTACCGTCTCGCTCGATGCTGGCACGTTACCCACTGCGGCGCCAGGATTCCGCTGAATGCGGATGTACATCACCTTCACCGCCGGAAGCGGCCCAATTTGAGCGAATGGCCCATTGGAGTAGCTCTGCGACTTGTAGCTCGTGATCTGAAGCACCGTAGACGCAAAGTTGCCGTAGGTTCCGGCCGATTCCGCGAAGTACACCTGTCCGGCAGGACTGTCCGGCCAGTTTTCCAGCCGCATCTCGGTTCGGAGCGTAGCCGAGTTTCCCCAGTTCGGAACCGAGAAATTGGCCGGATAGTTCCCGGCCCCGGATACCGTCACTACGCTCTGGCCTGCGAATGCCGCACAGCACAGTAGCGCGCTACCACACCAACGATACATCGTATACCCCATGGTTTCCACTGAAACTGCCGCGAATGATCTTGAGCCGCGCTTGCGCGCCAGCAGTGCAGGCAGCCGGAATGCTAGACAAACTCGCCGATAATTCCGTCAGTCCGTTGCTCGCCTGCGTTCCGGTAAGCGTAGCGGTTGACCCGTACGTCGGCTCCTGCGTGTTATACACGTTGTCTCCGTTTGCGGTGCATCCAATCTCGGCGGTATATGTTACTGTTCGTGGATTTCCGTCTACATCGATGGTGGCCATCTTGACGGTTACTCCGCTCCCAGTCCATGTGCTTGGCAACCGGAAGTCGGCACGGAAATACTCAGAACTAGCGGTGGTTTTGATGCCGTAGTATGAGACACCCCCGTACACCTGCGGAGTCAATCCGTTAGAGCCGAACTTCCACATGCCGGTGACGTATGCACTGCCGCTGTCCATGGAGCCCGCCGGGAGGTCGATGTCTCCGTGAACTCCAGTCTCTACCGCAGTGATCGCCTCACGAACGGCTTGCTCTGTGGGAACCGATGTATCGCTTCCGGTAACGCCTACCGTAGTGACAAGGCTCAACGTAGTGCCCCACGATGCCCCACCCGCCACCTGGGCAATCCCGGTACCGCTTGGGTACGTCATTGAGCCTCCGGCACTCGTCCACGTACACGCGGAAACTGGAGGACTGCCACTCGGAGTCGCGCAAGTCAGCACTTGGCCGGCTGGATCAGCAGAGGGAAGCACAAGCCTAACCTGAGTAGATCGCGTGGCCGGCGCCTGCCATCCTACCGGGTGCGTGGTGTCATTCGGAGGATAGACATCGATGTATCCGGCAGATGTTCCGCTGCCTGGAGCTAGTAGATCCGTCCCTACCGTTAGCGGGGTGCCGAATCCACCGCCACCATTTGACGTAAGCACCTGTCCGCTTGTTCCGTTGGTTGAGGCGCCTCCGGTGGATAGGTTCTCGGCCCAGTTTCCAATCGCCTTGATCCATGCGGCTAAGACGTTAAACTGCACGTCCTCTATGTACAGGTGAACCGCTCCACCAGAAGAGTGTGACGCTGCCGGATAGCCAGAGAACGTCCCGCGCACCACCGTCAGATTGCAGGGCCCCGATGATGCTCCCACCGCAGACACCCGCGCCTTCTCGCTGTCCACTGTGATGATGTTTCCGGCAAGGTAGCCGAGGCAATCCGATATCGGCCATGTGCTTGTGGAATTGTTGACGCTCGACGTCAACGTCGGAACCGTAACCGGCTCGTTGGAGGCTACGTACAGTTGCGCGTCGGTGGGAGTCGCCGGAAACGATGGCGTAGCCACGGGGTTTTGCCCTGCCGCTACTGCCGCCGCCAGAAGAATCAGAATTGTAAATCGCATGTTAAGACCTCGGGATAGCCGCTGACTGCCGAATGGTGAACCGTAGACCGTAGCGCGACTGCACCACGGTGGTAGAACCAGTCGCGCTTTTCCCCCAGGGAGTTTTGCCCATGGCCCGGCCGCGCGTGGTCTTCTTTGGTGATTCCGCGTGAGGACCGGATGTCCCCCACGGAGTTCCGCCCATCGGCGCCCCGAACTGCTCGTTTTCGTCAGGCATCAGATGAATGGGATCAGCAGAGATTTCATGCCAGGGCTGATCCTGGCTTGCTCCAGCAATTTCGCGTCGAGAGTATCGATTTGAACGGAAATGCACTCATCTCTGAGCGCTTCCATGTATTCAGCGATAGATGCGTCCGGAACCTTCCACTGGCCGCCCTGCTCCGTAGCGCCGAACAACTTTGCGATGGACAGTTGCGCTTTTCGTGCGGCCAGTAGCACCGGCTCTACCCGGTTGATCCACATGGCGAGCGCAAACGCATCCTGCGGGCTGAAGTAATCCGCATCCGCAAGTGCCTTCACGGCGGCTTCAGCGGAAATCAACGCAAACACGGTGATTCGTTTCATGCGGTGGCGAGCGTGACCGTTTGTCCCACTGACATCTGCGTCCCGTGCGCCTGCGTAACCATGAGCGTGATCGTTTCGCTCGTTGACGCATTGCGCAAAAACACGCTTACGCTAGGCATATCAGCAGGAGGTGGGTCTCCCCCAAGATTTCCTGCAATCGAAATTGATTGAACCGTGAATGTCAGAGTCATGCCCCTATGATTCCCCCGTAAACATTGATCAAATTGCTATCTCGGTCGTAGAACGACATAGTCCTTCCGTACCGCCATACTCCGGAGTAGTACGTATTGTGGCCAAACCCTCCAATCCCGTCCAGCGGGCATAAAACTCCCTTCCCTACGAAGGCTCCAGCAAAGTTTAACACTGGATACGAACTGACAAACATCGCCGTTGCGCCTGAGCTGCCACCGCTGATAATGATATATGGGTTTGTCCCCAACACCATTCCAATCGTGCGCGTCGAGTTGTACAGCGCGAATGTCGTTGGAGCTATGGCGCAAGCGTTCGTTCCGTCCGACGTCTTAAACCCGATATACCCAAACGAGCCGTAATCGTAGCTGTTGTTAACGATGGTTGTAAGCCCGTTTAGGGTAAGCGATATCGTGCAGCCGTATATCTGCCCGCTGGTGATTGTTCCGGTGTTGATCGTTACTGTGTTCAACGTCGAGGAGTTGATCGTAAACCCGGTAAGAGTTTGCGCCCAAATCTGGTTGCCGTAAATCGTCCCGCCGTACACAACCGACGCTCCGAGCGTGCCCGTCACGATTTGCGAGGCGGTCAATGAGCCCGTGTATATCACTCCTGAGACTAGATACCCGGCGGTTATCTTTGCAGCCGAAACGGACGCTACCCCAAACTTGCCACCGCTAACCGCGAGTTCAGATGTGATCGTAGATGAGATCACCTTCGCCAGGTCGAGCCCATTCACTTCGAGCTTTCCGTTGTTCAGCCGGAGTTCTGCGCTGTTGAAGCTGCTTCCAAGCGCCTTTCCAAGGTCGATAGATTTTATCTGCAGTTGCCCGCTGACGACCTGAAAGTCGGTAGAGTTTAGTGCTGTGAACAGCGACTCCTGCGCGGCGATCAATCCGGTCAGCTTGCCGTCGATAATTGAGAGCGTATTGGCGTCGATGGTATTCGGATCGATGTACGAGGCGTCAAAGCCAGGCGACGCCGTTACATGAATGTTCTGCGTCGGCGCCGATGCCGTGTTCTCGATGTACGTGCCGGTTGCCGGGTCCTTCGCTCGCCCGACGCTCTGGATCTTGAACTTGACCCATCCTTCGCCAGAGAACGGCCACCACTGCGGAGGCACCGTGTAGCGCTGGTCGAATCCCGCGACGGCTGATCCTACGAGGGTCCACTCCGCGCCCGTCAGCGGAGCATATCCCGAGTCGCACTGAATGCTATAGACGTTCGCCGAGAAGTATTTCACGTCGGACGGTGCCGTCCACGTGACCTCCAGTGCGCCATAGGTAGACCCGCCGCGCACGTCGGTGTGGAGAGTAACCACAAAATTGGCCGGCTGATCCGGAGCGCCCACCTGCGGGATCACCACCGATTTGTCGGACGGACCGTCGTCTACTACCGTAGTCAGGTACGTCGAACTGGAAGCCCTGACGCGGAGGTATACCGTGAGTGCTGCCGAGAACGATTGCGGAGTCCACCAGTCGATTACAGTGTCAGACCCAGAGGATACCGCGGAATCGACTATCGACGTGCCCCAGGATGCCGGGTCGGACGGAACTGATCCGGTCGATTGGTAGACCCGCACTGTCGTAGCCGTAGTGCCCCACTGTGGAATCGTCACGCGGAGGTGCGCCACCGGCATCTGTGCGTCTTCGTTATACCCGACTTCCACCAATTCTGCTGTGAAGCTTCCCGGCTGCTGCGGAGCGGAGTAGATGGGCGCCGCTGACGCCAGTACCGCCAGGGCCACGTCGGGCCCGGCCGGAACTCCGCTGGACGTGTTCTCTTTTCCGTCAGGAGTGATCGAGCACGCGATCACGTTCCATGTCTCGCCCGCGGTAGGAGTGCTCTCCCATGCGATTGAGGCGGTAACTGATAACGCATTGGCTTCGCCGGCGGGCTTAAATGCCTCGGATCCGAACGGAGTGCCAACGGGATCATACTCATACCCGCCGGCAACGAGTGCATTCGGCACTCGCAAGTAAAACTGCACGCCACCGAACGACAATGCACCAGGCTTTTCACAATAGAGATCGAGCAGAAACTCGCTGAGCGTTTCGTCCCACCGAAGCTGATTGGTATAGGAACCATCTGCGTTCCGGATGCCGGCCTGAAAGTTGAGGACGTCCGGAGCCGAAGAATAGGCTTGCGCCGTTTCAGAGATTACCTTGGACATCGATTGGCTGACTGTACCGGAAGTGGCTCCGAGCGATTCCCAGAATTGCAGCCACGTCGCCACTCGCGTCTGATCGATCACAGTGACGCGATACCGGAAATGCCCAAACCCTGGAGTGTAGTATCCGTGGATTGCGTTAACCAGGAAGTTGCCTGACAGGTCCGGATCGGTCATATCGACAGCAATTACCTCGCCTGGCGTCAGGTCATGTTTCAGCGTGTCGTAGTCAACGGTCTTTGGTATGTGCTTGTAAGAATCGAGCAGCGCTTGGCACTTGGCTAGTCCCGTGGACGCATCCACGATGGACGTATCCTCCGCGAGATGCTCGTACCTTCCGGTGCCGCCCTCGGCTGCCGCACGGGCTGCCACCTCATCCCAATCGGTTATCGTGATCACGTCGCCACCGAGCGCGCGGTACGTGATCGCCAACATCGAGTTGGCCGTAAGCGGCGTGGACGGATATAGCTGAAGAATTCGCGTATCCCCGGCAGCCCACCACCATTGCGCATCCGAATCCACTGCGCCGAACGATTGCGCCGTTGACGAGCCTGACGTTTCCGCCCCACCCATGCTTCCGGACTCCCACGCGAATACGGAGCATGATTCTGATACCGTCACCCCGTTGCCGGTGCCGGATGTGGCAAAGTATGCGTGAATGTCTACATCCGGCCCGGCTTGGTGCGGTCTAGAACAGAGGCAGTTCGGGTGCTGATTCGTGGAGGTGCTGTAGAGCGTGCCGTACCCGTACGTGGTCTTTGCGACGGCCGCCCACAGAGCCTCGGCACAGGCCCATGCGTCAGCACCGATGAACACCTGCCGCGGAGTGGTCTGCGTGAGCGCAGATCGGAACGTATACGTCACTCCATTGATTGTGATCGTATCGCCATCTTGCGGGACGCCGGTAAGCGTACCCTTCACGTGCGCGTAAACCGCATCGTGAAGCGTGACGGTTACCAGTTCCGCTGGCGGCAACGCGAGCGCAAACTGTGTCGATCCGCCATCTCCGAAAAACACCGCAGAGAGATCCGCGAAGGCCGCCCAGTTTACACGCAGGTGCTGCGTGTTCCGGTAGTCAGAGCGGTCCTGCCGAACTGACGCCCCATAGAGCACGTCTGCCCCGGTGAGCGTGTATGCCGATGGAGATGCCGCGCGGGCGATGAATGAGACGTACCCGTCAGCATCCTCCCACCACACGTAATTGCTCAGCGTTGCAAGTTGGTCAAAAGCCTCCGCGCACGTGACGTGATCAAACGTGATATTGGGGATCGTCGCGCCGGCGTCGATGGTGCCGGGAAGCGCTTCGAGGGCCATCTCGCGCGCAAGGATGTCGGAGACAATATCTCCAGCCGTCCATCCGAGATACGAGCGCGATTCGATGATGCGTTTATCGGCGTGCCTCTCCTGGGATGAAACCGAAACCGAATGCTCTATGGCTCCGGGCGCCAAGCGTCGCGTCGATAAGCTCTCAATCGATCCGCCGAACACGCGAATCGCTCCATCCCAGAAACCAACGTCCTGCCCTACCACGGGGGCATAGCCGCTTCCGTCAGCCACGATCAGCGTAAATGATCCATTCCCGCGCTCTCCGAGTTGGCGGGAGAACTGGATCGACGACAGCACGAGGTAGTGCCCTCGGCTGACGGAGTTGATTGTGATGCCGATTGCCATCAGTAGGACGGCGCGAACGCCGAGGTGTACTTTTTCAGTTGCGTCGGGATTGCCTTCATCACAGCAGAGGCAATCGCATTCGGATCTCCACCGCCCTGCACCTGCACAAGCGGTCCGTTGACGGTGATCGTCATCCCGCTCCCGCCGCTAACCTGTAGCCCGCGCATGGCAGTCACCGCATACGCAATGTCCTCGAGAGATGCCGTCATGGACGTCCAGAGCGGAAGCGACACACTCCAGAAGTTCTTCTCCTGAACCTGCGCCCAGGCCCAGAGATTTTTCATCATCTCGGAGATGCTCGCCGGGCCGGATCCAACCGACAGCCAGGTGTATCGGGTGCTTGCTTCGATCAGGTCCAGCGTCTTGTTCATCCCCATCATCTGGAAATTCCCGATGATGGACGATACCGCAGTTGCGGCTTGCGTGATCATCGTAATTATTCCTCCCACTCCAGATGCACCACCAGCAAGAGCGCTTGCTGCGGCTCCACCGCCGCCTCCAGCAGAACTAATAGAACTTCCAACTCCAGCCCCAGCCGAAGTTGATGCTGTTCCAAAAATACCTCCGAAAGCCTTACCTACCGATCCGAGCTTATCTAGCAGCCCTTCCAACCCGGACATCAGCTTGCTTATACCGTTAGCAATGATCTGCTCAAGAATGATTCGCACGATGGTTTTTCCGAGATCGGTGAAAGCCTCCCCGATTGACTTCGTGCCGAAAATCACATCTGTAAGCGAACGGGACAAGTCGTTAACAGCCGTAGAGACCTGCTTCAGCGCAGCTTTCCATTGCGAATCAACCCGCTTCGTCGCGTCTCCGGTGGCAGCCTTTACCTTCTCGTACTGGGCGAGGGTCGCCGGAGGTAGCTTGTCGCCAGCCGCAATCTGCGCTTCGATCATACGCACCCAGGCGCGCTCGATGTCCAGCGCGGTGGAGGTAGCAGCACTGGCAATGATGTCGTAGGCTTTCCGCGCTTCTCTGGCTGTCTCCTGCAATTCCTCTTGCGACTTGATTCCGAGCGTCAGAAACGCCATTTGTACCTTAACAGCAGCGGACTCAGCCGCTTGCGCAACCTGATCGAACCATACCTTCGGTGGGGGCAGTGACGATATTCCGGTTGTGAGTTCGCGGAACGAATCAGACACGCGCTTCACCCAGTTTTCCCCACCCGCCGCCTCAGCCGCACGCATCGCAGAATCGAAGGCCTGTACGTTGGCGCGGTTTACGCTCATGTCCTCGGCGGCCATCACGGCTACCGGGTGCATCCGCTGCCATTCCTTCGTCCATGCGGATGTGGCCTGTGCCGCCTGATCCGCTGTGAGTATGCCTGCCTGAACTGCCTGATTCAGAAGCCAGTACACGCTCGTGGTCTTCGGGACCTCGACGCCATGGGCGCGAAGTTGCGTTCCGAGCATCGCAAGCGCCGATTCCATCTCGCGAAACTTGCTCGACTCGATGCCGAGAGACGAAAGGGCTTTCGACCACGCCGCCGCAAATTCCTGAGCCGCGCGTGCGGCCGCCGCCATCGCATCTTTTGCATCCACCATCGGAGCCACTGTGATTCCGTGGCTGAGCGCTTTCCCCCCTTTTTCGGATACGATGTCGTAATTGTTCCAATCGGCAGAGTTTACCGGACCAACAATCCCGCTTGCCGCCTGCGCAGCCTTTGCTCGCTGAAACTGCTCGAACTTCGCCGATGTTTTGTCGAGTTCTTCGTTCACCGAGCGCAGCTTTAGGTATCCAGCGGACAAGGCCCCCACAAGCGTTACGCCTACGGCTACAGCGATCCCGGCCGGAGACGTAATCAGCGGTATCACTCCGGAAAGAGCCTTCCCGAATGAGCCGATTCCCTGAATCATGTATCCGAGCGCCGCAATCAACGGTGGGCCCGCGATCGCCAGCGCTCCCAGTCCCAGGCTCGCAGTCTGCGCCTTCGGTCCCATCGCAGCGAAACCGGCAGCCAGTTCCTTTACGCGATCCAACATCGGAGTGAGAACATTTACCATGATGTCCTTGGCCCACGGCGTCATCGCCTTGCCGATGTCTGCGAGAGTGAAGCCGATCTGATCCTTGAGGTTAGACCACATCCCGCCGATGGTCTGCATCTGCTGTTCCATCAGCCCGCCGAACTTCTGCGTCATCCCCGCCAGTAACGCAGGGACAGCAACCGATGCATCTACCGCGCGCTGCTCGACCAACTTCATCGCGCCGGCCACGTCGGTATTGAGAGTCGCTGCGAGGATCTTCCAGGCCGGAATGCCCGCCTCAGCAAGTTGCCGCATTTCTTCTGCCTGCACCTTGCCTTTGGCCATCATCTGGCCGAGCGCCGTGGTAATGCGGTCGATGCCCTCTTTTCCGCTGCCGAGTGCCGCCGCTGCATTTCCAATTGACCGAAGGGACGGAATAACCTGATCGGCTGTAAATCCAAGCGCCTGCATCCGTTTCGACGCGAGCACCAGGTCCGCAAACTCGAACGGCGTTTGAGCAGCGAACTTCTTCAAATCCTCAAGGTGTATCTTCGCCGCATCCGACGAGCCCATCATGGTCTTAAACGCCATGGATGCCTGCTCCATGGAATTCGCCATCTTGAGCGCCGCTACGCTGACGCCGGCCAGCGGGATTGATACGGCTGCCGTCAGCCTCATGCCTAGATCCGCCATGGAGGAACCGAGCGCATCTGCGGATTTCTTGAATCCATCTAAATCCTTTTGCGCCTGCTTTACGCGCGGCCCGAAATCCGAGGTGTCGGCTGATAACCGGATGAAGAGTTCAGCGAGTGTCATGATGTGCGGATTGAGCCTCGCTTGGTGATCGAACGAAGATAGCTCGCATCGAGGAACATGGAACGCAGCGAGCGCGTCACCATGGACCGCACAGCGGAACGTTTGGCGTCCACTGCCGGACGGAAGAACGCGAACGCTCGTGCACGCTTGCCGGTATCTACGCCGCGCCTGGTCACGATGCGATGGCCGTACTCGATCAGATGCGCATGCGGAGCCAGTCGCCCGCCGCCTCGTGAGCCTGCCTTGAACCACGCTCCTAGTCTAGTGCTCGACTTCGACGGACGTACGATCAGCGAGCGCGCCAAGGTTCCCGTGCGGCTCGTAACCTTAGACATCAGCAGCGAGTATGCGTGATCCATGACCAGGTTGAGCGCATCGACGAGCATCTGGCGGAAGCGATCCGATGCGGCAGCATCATTGACCGCCTGAAGCATCTCTTGTGCCTCAGAGATGCGCTTTATTTGGATCTTGAATGCGGCCATTATGTGACGAAGCGAAGGCGGAGAATGCCGCGAATTGCTCTTCGAGCGATTGCTCCCTGCGCTCGTCTTCTACTTTTGCTCCCGCGCACGCAGCGCGGAATTTAACATCAGAAGAGCGCCGATTCATCAGCAGCGTGAGTTCATAGAGCGTCGCGCCCCAGAACTCCTGCTCGCTCATCCCCAGGTCGTAACGAGAGATCGACCATAGGTCGTCGAGTGTCAGTGAGTCTCTGGATTCTCCTGATCGCCCCCGGTGGGCGTTTCGCCCGATACCTCGAAAAAACGCTGGAACGCCTCCGTAGACGCTTCGGAGGCAGCCTTAAGGAGTGAGACGGAAGAGACAAGTTGCCCGGCTTTCGTGGGAGTAATCGTCGGATCTTCTCGCAGCATGAATGCTGCCAGCATAGCGTTGATCACCTTTGTGGAAGTCAACGATTTCTGCATCACAGCAGAATCCCCAGAGCCTGCCTGGCTGATCAGAGCGAATAGGTCGATACCGGACCACTCCTCGAGTTTTTGAACCGCCGCCATGTCGCAGACCAACGTCCGCGGACGGTCTAGGTTTACGATTACTGGAGGTACGAGTTTCCCCATGTGAAATGATTGGTGCGGGCTGGCTTAACCAGCCCGCCGCGCGGCTACGCAACCGTGATCGTTCCGGTGACCTTGATTTCGATCGACGCGCGCATCACGTCTCCCTTGGCCGCCTTCGGTTCCCATTTGGTGACGTACCCCGAATAGGTGTACACGACTGGCGTTGCAAACGGGTACGTGGTCTTGAAGCCGGAAAGCGTCCCGGCGAAGTTGGCTTGTTGTGCTTGGATTGTGCCGGTGTCGGTGGATTTCCACACCAGGTCGAACGAAAAAGAGCCGCCGTCCTTCAGTCCGGCGACGTACTCTTTGAATCCACCGGAGGAATCGAGATTGGTGACATCGATCAGGTCCGTGCTTACGCCAGGACCCGTGAATCCTTCGATTTGGGCGATGGCGTTGTACGTGGTGCCCGACTGCATTGAAATCGTTGCACCCTGGGATGAGGTTCCAGAAGTAGCCATTTAAATCTTACCTTTCTGCCGCAGTCGCGGCGCCAAAACAATCGGCCAATCGGCCGACAAAGTCATGATTCCCGACGTGCTTAAGCACGGGTTCTGGATCCACCCATAGCCGGCCACCGCAACGGCGGAATAAACGAGAGAACCCGTAATCCTCGCTGTAGAATTTGCCGTCCTCCACTGAGCAGTTGAAGTACGACCACTGCTCTGGGAGCCCGGACTTCTCAAACGTGCAGCGTAGATCGGGATACGCCGCGGCAAACCGTTCGAATGCTGAGCGTCGCAACATCAGAAACCCAGTCGGTACGTGAGATGCCTCCACCACCGGGACAAGCGGATGCTGCACCGGAGGATGCTCAAGCCAGACCGGAAATTGCAGCGGGTACGTTTTCATCGGGTAGCACGAAGCCAGCACTTCGATATCTTCGGAGACTCGCATCGCGTAGAGCAGTCGCATCACAGATTCCGGATTCCACCCGATATCGGAATCGACGAACAACATATGCGTGCAGTCGGTCGCCAAGAAGCGCGCCGCAAGAATGTTCCGCGCCTGCCCAACCAGCGGAGATGAGACGTAGTTTGGGTAGACCGAGATCCCTTCGCGGTAACAGGCGGCCACGGTCTCGATAGCCGAAGTGTGATAGTCGAGCGTCAGTGAACGCTCATATACCGGAGTCGCAATGAACAGCTTTTCCGGCATCAGTACCACATCTCCGCATCGGTAATCGTCTCGAAGATTCCAAACTCAGGGGATTCGCCGTCCTCAGTGCTCATGATCAGCGATCCTTCAGATGCATCACCACCGCTTTTCAAGCTGTTCTTGAAGTAGCCTAGCGCGTCGCGTATCGCGCCCCCGATGGAGTGGGCGGTGTTGTACCCGGACGCGCTCGCCGTCGTCCTGGCCGCCGCCGTAACGCTGATGATTGCCTTTGTAATCGGCGCTACGGTCAGCGTGTTCTCCGGCTCAAGCCGGACGCGGTATGTGATGTACGGGAATGTCGGACTGTCCGGCGCGCGCACCGGGTACACCCGGCCTCCCACCAGCGCAGTGATTCCGCTGTCCGCTTGGAGATAGGTCCCGAGACTCTCGACAAAGGTAGCCATCAGTTACCGTGTGACAACCCTTCCGTACAGGTCAATTCGAGCACCCTGTTGCGCCCTTCGATATCGTTTGTATTCGCAATGTTAAACAAACGGCCGCCCCAGTTCACCCGCATGGCCGTCGTTATTCCGCTGATCCAGCGGATCGTGATCCGATAGGTGGACTGCGACAGAAAAGCGTCACCACCGAGTTGCTCCGATCCTCCGCCGCTGATGATTTCCGCAGCCACACTTGATGCGTATACCGTCCATGCGCCGTAGGCAGCTCCGGTGGCATCCTCGGTGGACGGAGGCGACTCAATGTCCACTGAGTGGCGCAGGCGTCCAGGATTCAGCGTGTATGGCTTCTCGCGCAGCATTCAGAATTTGTAAACAGGATCGCAGCCAAACAATGAAGACACGGAAAACGGAAGCTCCGCAACAAAGCGTATCGCTTCAAACGGAACTCTATTTTCGTACCACTGGGTGACGAGCAGCAGAATGCCTTGCTTGTAGTTTTGCGGACACGCTTCTGGCGGATGCCCTGCAACAAACTGGCATTGGACCGCCGACGACGGCCAGAACCCGGATGACGGGGCCGGCCACATGGTTCCGGGATATGGAGCGATCACTCCGGGATGCTTGAGGGTGTCCACTACATAGTCGGCATTGGGAACCATCGCCGTAGTTGTCCCGCCCCCGTCTTTGTACGTAAGGCTCGATACCGAAATCAGCGGGTCGAGCAGCGAGATGTAATCCGGAGATGCCGAGAACTGGTAAATCAGCGGATCTGAAGTGAATGGAGTAACTGGGTACGCCACGCGCCAGTTGACGTAGTTCGTCGGGAAACGATCGAGCGTCAATTGCCACGTCTTCTGCGCCAAGTCGCGCCGCGAATACGCTTCCGCTTGCAATCTTGCTGCTGTGATCAGCCCGCATATTAGAGCATCGTCGCGGCGGAATTCCTCGGAAATAGTCAGTTGCAGTTTGGCATCCGCCAAGGTAACCGGCTCCTGCGTCGCGTCCGTGATGAGCGTTAGATTCATTTATGAAGCCGAAATGGGGCCGGGCTGCCCCGGCCCGCACTGGTTAAGTAGCTGCCGTTGCGGCAATCGCAGAA
>ERZ761584.301-NODE-301-length-17130-cov-12.121171_pt1 | contig 17130 bp, 20 predicted proteins | sample MGYA00512168_ERZ761584 | MGnify/ENA primary metagenome ERZ761584 (study PRJEB28899, sample SAMN03785564) | bioreactor sludge metagenome | biome: EBPR Sludge; feature: EBPR Bioreactor; material: 0.22µm filtered reactor supernatant | place: Saint Lucia: Queensland...
TAGGTAAAATTGTGCTACGATTGGAGGTATGAGTGTGGAAGTTGTAGGGTTCTACTTTGACCGTCTAACAGCCTTGCGCGGCCTAAAGGTCAAGTTTGTTGCAGAGCGCGCAGGGGTGAAGCCGGGCTATGTCTCGCGGCTTATATCGCGCGACATTAAAGAGCCTTCAGCGGCTGTGCTGAAGGCGCTGACGGCGCCTGGACAATCGCTCCGAAATAACACAAAAAAAACCACCCGCGATCAGTGCGGCAGTCCGCCAGGCCCGCCCGCTTCCCGATCGTGAGTGGTACATTTAGTATAGCATGGCTTGACAGCGACTAGCTGTCGTATGCTATACTAGACACGAACGCCAGGCCATGCCCTTTCCGGGGCTGTGCCTGGCGTTTGTTTTGTGCTGGCACGGCCTCGCATCACCGAGGCGCTATGACTGATCTCACCCTCATCGCCGCACCGCGCATCAGCGCCAGTCTGTTCGGCGCGATCCTCGCGCGCAATCATTCCCCTGCGGCGGCTGAGGCCGCCGAGCTGGCGCTGATCCCCGACGGCTACGGCATCGATCGAGCGATTGCGCTGGCGTTCTTCAAGCATGAGTCGACGTATGGGACGGTCGGCGTCGCCACGCACACACACGGCTGGGGCAACCTCCGCCCGGCGTCCTGGCAGGCGCGGCGCAGCGGGATCTACACCTCGCCCGTCTCGGGCAGGTTCGCGCAGTACACCACCTGGGCCAACAGCCTGCACGACTGGTGCGAGCTGCTCCGGCGGTTCTACATTCCCCAGGGCCTCACCACCGTGCGCACGGTCACACCGCGCTATGCGCCGTCGAGCGATGGCAACAACCCCCAACGCTACGCCGATGATGTGATTGCCACGGTACTGCGCTGGCAGGGCGACGATCAGACCCCGCGCTCGTACCGCGTGCGTGGGCTGCCGATCTATCAGCGGCAGGATCTCACCGGGCCACTCGCGGGCCAGCTGACGACACACACGATGGTTACTGTCGACGCGACGTACCCCAACGGGGCGGGACACCTGGCGGATGGGCGAGGGTTCGTTGATCTGGATGGCCTGGAGGCGGCGTGAACGATCAATCCCCACGTGAGCGTGAGCAGCTGCTCGAGCGCGCGCTCGGCGACGAGCTGATAGTGCGACTGGACGAACTCCGCCAGCTCATCGTCGCCGAGCTGCCGGCCGAGCGGGCCGACGTTCTGATGCGCGCGATCGAGGAGGTCCTGGTGGAGATCATGAGCCGGGTCACGAGCATGGCCGCGAACACAGTGGTTGCGACCCTCGGCCGCCGCCGAACGCCACGGCCGTGAGCGATCCAATGGCCCGCCGCTTCGATCTCGAGGTTGACGCGCTGCGCGAAGAGGTGCGGCGGATGATCGCCGACGACGCCTACAAGGCTGCCCAGGCGCGCCAAGAAAACGTCAACGTGATCACGCGCCTGGGCGTGGAGATCAACGAACTTCGTTCAGACTGGGTGCGGACGCGGGAACAGTGGAGCGGCATGGATGCGCGGATCACGCGGATTGAGGATATTGTCGCGGCCGATGCGGAGCAACGCCCCGTGCGGATCGAACTGCAAGACAGCCGCTGGCGCCGGATCGAGCTGTGGTTGATCTTCGGCGCGGTGCTGCTGGCGCTGAACCTGGCGCGGGGCTGGCTATGGTAGATCACGAGCACTGCCGCACCTGGCACTGGCCGGCGATCATGCTGCTCGCTGTGTACGGGTTGCCGCTGGCCGGCTGCGCGGCCGTGGCGTGGCTCGCGTGGCGGGTGGTGCGCCGTGGTTGAGCGGCATGCGCGGCGCCTCGCCTATGGCTGCCTCATTATCGCCATGCTCTGCCTTGCCGGGGTGTGTGCGGTAATTGTCGTACTGGTGGTGCAAGGATCATGACAAACGCACGACAGACACGGCGGACACGTACCACGCGCGCGTGGAAGGCAACGTTCCTTAAGGCATTAGCCGCAACCGGCAACGTGCGTCGCTCAGCCGAGGCGGCCAAGGTCTCGCGCGCGTTCGTGTATGAGCAGCGCGTCGACGATTCCGAGTTCGCCGCAGCATGGGACGCCGCGCTCGATCAGGCTGCGCCAGTGCTCGAAGAGGAAATGTGGCGGCGCGCAGTTGAAGGCGTTGATGAGCCAGTGTTCGGCCGCGTCGGCAAGGATCAGGACGGCCAGATCGGCGTGGTGCGCAAATACTCGGATGCACTACTCACGACGCTAGCAAAAGCCGCAAAGCCCGAGAAGTACCGCGATCGGCAGCAGATTGATGTTACCGCCAGTCTCTACAAGGTCTACCAGACCGGCGACGGCTTCGACCCCGACGCCGCCTGAGGGCAGCCGCCCGTACACGGCGTACGGCGCCGCGCGGCAGCTCTGGGCGCACCGGGGCGGTGAGATCGTGCTGTCGGGGCCAGCCGGCACCGGCAAGAGTCGCGCGTGCCTGGAGAAGCTGCACTTCGTTGCGATGAAGTACCCGCGCATGCGCGGCCTGATCATCCGCAAAACGCGCGAGAGTCTCAGCGAGGCCGCGCTGGTGACCTTCGAGGAGAAGGTGCTCCCGGCCGGCAGCTCGATTGCCGAGGGGCCGAGGCGCAACTACCGCCAGGTGTACCACTACCCGAACGGCAGTGAGATCGTGGTCGGCGGCCTCGACAAGCCCGGGAAGATCATGTCTACCGAGTATGATATGATCTACGTGCAGGAGGCGACCGAGCTTGAGTTGGCCGACTGGCTGGCGCTCACCACCCGGCTGCGGAACGGCGTGATGCCCTACCAGCAGCTGATCGCCGACTGCAACCCCGACGCGCCAACCCACTGGCTCTGGCTGCGCGGCCAGCGCGGCGTGCTCGCGCTGCTGCATAGTCGCCACGAGGATAACCCGACGCTCTGGCAGGGTGGCGCATGGACCGAGGCCGGGCGCATTTATCTCGCGCGGCTCGACCAGCTAGGCGTGCTGAACCCCGAGACCGGCGAGCGCGAGGGCACCGAGTATGCGCGCCTGCGGCATGGCCAGTGGGTGCAGGCCACCGGCCAGATCTACCGGGGCGTGTGGGCAGACGGGCCCGCCGACGGCAACGTGACCGAGGATGCCGAATACATTCCCGACGCCGGCGCGGTGGTCTGGGCGGTCGACGACGGCTATGTCGGCGCGATCGACCCGACCACGGGCACGTACACCGGCGACAGCCACCCGCGCGTCATTCTGTACTGGCAGGAGCGCCTGGACGGCCGGCTCTGCCTGTTTGATGAGTTCTACGCGATCGAGATGCAGGACGACGCCCAGCTCGCGGCGGCGCTGGCGCGGCCCTATCCGGCCCCCAGCTATGCGGTCGTTGATAAATCGGCCGCCAGCCTCAAGGGCCGTATGCACATGGCGGGCATCTACACGCGGAACGGCCCGGCGTCGGTCGAAGAAAGCATCAAGGCGATGCGCCGCGCGATCGGGGCGGATGCGAACGACTACCGGCGCGTGCTGGTGCATCCGCGCTGCAAGCACTTCCGATCCGAGATGCTGAGCTACCGGCGCGACCCGAACGGCGCAATTGTGAAACAGTTCGACCACGGCCCCGACGCCGCGCGCTATTATCTGTGGTCGCAAAGGATGACCGTATGAGTGACTTGCCATCCGCCATTCAGGGTGATACCCTGCCGACCGCGACCTACGGCGCGCCGGTCCGGCTTGCGATCAGCTCCTGGCTCTCGCGGCCGAGCTACACCGACCTGCCGCGCTACTGGACCTGGTACCGTGATGTTGTGCTGGGGAGCACGATCGAGATGGAGGCGATGTGGGCCGGCGCCGTCGCGCGCACCGCCACCAAGTTCGCCTCGCACGGCTACATCATCAGCGACTCGTCCAAGAGCGGGCGAAAGATTGCGGCGAGTCAGCAGCTGCTCACGCGCGCCGACGGCGGGCAGGGCTGGGTCTCGTTTGCCGAAAAGCTCATCCAGGACGTGCTGCTGGCGGACAACGGGTGCCATATCCGGGTCTACCGGGCCGGCGAAGAACGCCAGCAGATCCGGCTGAAAGAGGCGCTGACGGTCAGCCGCGACGGCTACGACGCGCAACCGATCCAGCAGATCACGGTCAGCCGCGCCCCTGCGGGCGGGCGGATCATGGGCCTCTACCACCTGGACACGTTGCGCTGCACGCGCACCGGCAACCTGGCCTACCCCATCCGCTACCAGGCGCTCGACGGTCATATCCAGCTGCTGCGCTATGACCAGGTGCTCAGTTACGCCGACCTCCCGAGCCCGCGCGCCGAGTTGTACGGCGTCGGGCGCTGCGCCGCTGGCCGGGCGTATCCGACGATCGCGAAGCTCGCGGCGATGGAGCGCCTGGTATTCGAGAGCCTGACCGGCGGCGGCGCGAACAAGATTGCACTGATCCGCGGACTCCTCGAGCCCACGCTGAACGCAATCATCCAGGGCGCGCAGGCCGAGGCGGCCGCGAAGAACATGATCTACTATCTCGGCACGATCCTGGGGGCGATACCCGGTGATGTCGATCTCCAGGTGGTCGAGATCCGGTTGAAAGAGCTGCTGAGTCAGTTCGATCCGAAGATTGAGCGCGACAACGGCTATCTGGTCTACGCCAACAACATCGGCGTGCCGGTCCAGGACATCCAGCCGCTCAGCGGCCAGGGCCTCGGGACCGGCAAGCAAACCGAGCTGCTGCACGACGCGGGGCAGGGCATGGGCGCGATCGCCGCCTTTGTGAAGTGGTGGGAGCAGACATGCAGCGACAAGCTGCTGCCGGCCACCACGACGCTGGAGTTTCGCGACGAGCACGATCTTCGCGAGCAGAAGGCCCGCGCCGAGGTCGCAAAGCTCCGCGCCGACGAGCGCGGCGCCCGTATCGCTTCGGGCGAGATCTCGCCGGCGATGGCGCGCCAGCTGGCCAGCGATGCGGGCGACCTCGCCCCCGAGCTGCTGGCCGCCGATGCCACGCCGGCCGGCACGCTGGCCGACGACGACAAACCGATCGACCCGGGCCAGCCGACCCCAGCCGCGCGGGCGCTCATCCAGAGCGAGCCGTCCGAGCCGCCCGCGCGCCAGGTGCCCGGCCAGAAGGCGGCCGCACAGCTCAGCGACGAGGCGATCCGCGCCGGCCTGCGCATCCTCGAGGCGGCCGAGCGTGAGTGACGAGCGCCCCCGACGCCTTGAGCGCCTGCTCGCGCGCATGCGCCAGCTGCTCGGCACGGCCACCGATGTGCTCGAGCAGGTCTACCCGCGCGGCGTGACGGCCTGGGAGAGCGAGCTCGAGCGGGCGCTGCGCGAGTACCACGCCGCCGCCTATCTCGCCGGCAGCGGCGTGCGCACCCCGGAGCAGGTGGGGCCGCCGGCGCGCGTGGCGGTCGAGCGCGATATCGCGACCCAGCTGGCGTTCTTGCGACGCTTCGGTGTCACAATTCGGGAAAACGCGACGTGGGACAAGGGCTGGAAGGCCCGCGCGCAGAGCTACGCCGACGCGATCCAGGTGCCTTACTGGCGCGGGCGGACCAAGATGCTGCCGCTGCCGGCGATGCCCGGCGAGGGCTCGCAGTGTATCACGCACTGTCAGTGCACATGGGAGATCGTGACGGTGGATGAGGCGGCCAACGACTACGACTGCTACTGGCGGCTGGGCGCGGCCGAGCACTGCCAGACGTGTGAGCAGCGCGCGGCCACATGGGCGCCGCTGGAAATACGCGGAGGGAGGCTGATCTGATGGGTGCACGTGCCATCCTGCCAAAGCGCGCGCTGGCCGAGCCGGCGAAGCTCGCGCGGGCGCTGCAAAACACGCTCGACGCGCAAGCCAAGAATATGCAGATTGACTTCCAGGTGACCACGCGCACCTGGTCGCACGGCGTCGAGTTTCCGATCTCCGCGCCCGACCCGTACACGCGCGAGATTGCGACCAGCGACCCGATTTATGGCATGGTGAACGACGGCACGCGGCCGCACCCGATCCACGCCAGCGGGCGCGTGCTCGTATTTCAGGGCGGATTTCGATCGAAGACGTTGCCGCGCTCGATCGCCAGCGGCAGCGGCGGCTCGGGCGGGCCAACCGTGTTTACCCGAAGCGTGAACCATCCGGGCACCAAAGCGCGCGATTTCGATGTGGCGATCGCGCAGAAGTGGGATCGGCTGATCGGCCCGATCTTCCAGCGTGCCATTGATGCGGAGTTTTCATGACCGACCTCGTACACCTGCTCAGCCAGCCGCCGGCGGCGCTGACCGTTACGGCAAGCGCGGACGGCCGCCGCACGATTGGGACAACTGTCGGCTTCGTCCTCGACATCTGGCCGGACCGAGTCGAAGCGGCGGCGCTGTTTCCGCCCGACCAGCCCGACCTGGCGGCCCGGAACGGCGTGCTGTTCCAGCTGCTGCTGGCGGCGACGCGGCCGGCCTGGGCCGGCGCGGAGGCCTGGCTCGTGGCCCAGCTGCGCCTGGCGCCGACACTGGCCCGAGGTCAGCACCGCTTTGATCACATTGCCCAGCGCGTGGCGCTCATTGTGGACCGCGCGCACAGTCGCGCCACACTCAGGATTGTGTATGCAACTCGACCCACCAACCCGCCTGGCGCTTGAGGCGTTGTATCGCGTGCTGCTGGCCGCCGTTGTTCAGCTGGCGCGCGTGCTGGGCAAACCATGCCCGGTACAAACACGCGCCGATCGGCGCTCCGAGCGGGCATCGTTGACGCCGCATTGACAATCCTGGTAGAATGAATGTGTGACCGACGAGCGCCGGCAGGCGCGGGTCGTACCAATACCCAAATAAAAACGTGCGCGGGGGAGTGGACGGGTTGCGCACTTGGCCCGATGAAGCCAGTAGGCAGAGGGCATCGGTAGCAGAACAGGTGCTCAGGCTTGGCCGCTTATGCTACCCCACTCCCCCGACCAGCGACGGTACACGCCGTCGGCACGTGACGCGCAGCGGGGCGGCGCGTCGGCTGGCAGGGCCATAAGACCGACGCGCCAGAACCGCTCACGAGTTCCCTGTAGGGGCGGTGTACTTCCCCTGGGCCAACTGCATCCTAAGCCGGCCGGGTAAGCGCCGGCGCACAACCGAATCATCGCCCAACGCCGAAAGGCCAGTGGCACCGCTTTTTCGTTGTCCTATGCCAGTTCAATCACACACACACAAAGACGCTGCGGTCACTCCTGGCGCGTCGGCCCACGGGCCGGGCGGGCTCATGGCCACGCCAGGGTTGGGCGCGCGGCCCGGCCGCAAATGGGGCAAGCGCACGAAGGCGACGCAGATTGTCGGGAATCTGTATCGAGGCGATAACGGCAAGTTTCAGCGCGGCGGGGCCGCGAGCACGCCGGTGGCACGCGGCGCCAGCCTGAGCAAGCGACCCACCCCCACCACCACCACCCCGGCTGCGCCGAAAAAGGGACGCGGCAGGAAGGGGCGCGCGGGGCGCAAACCGGGCGGCGCCGCCCGATCTGCCGAGCAGCGCCAGGCCGCGCGCGCGCAGCAACAGCAGGCCAACCGCGCATCCGTCACGAGCGCGCTGGCCGAGGCCGACGCCTCGCTCGGGCCGACCGGCGTGGCATCGGTGCTGGCAGCAGTCGACGGCGGCGAAATCACGAACGGCCCGGCGCTCGAGCGCCTGGGCTATGCCGAGCGGAATCCCGACGGCTCCTACCGCCTGACGCCCGAGGCCCGCGCGCTGGCCTCGGCCGCCAGCCGTGGCGATGCCCGCGCCGCGCTCGACGCCGACGGCCGGGCGCAGGAGCGCGCCAAAAAGACCGCCGCGGCGGCCGAGAAGAAAAAGCTCGAGGACAAGAAGAAGCCCAAGGGTGGCGGGGGCGGCAAGAAGCAGCCGAGCGCAGATGAGAAGCGCCAGGCCCAGCAGCAGCAGCGCCAGGCCACAGCCGCCACCACCGCCGCCCAGGTCGGGCTGCGCGCGGAGGACGCAGACGCGCTACGGATAGCCAGTGAGCAGGGCGCAGGCGGCCTACGTGCCGCCCAGCGCGCACCACTGGATCGGCTGGGCCTGCTGGACGGCAACGACACAACCGACGCCGGCCGCCGGGCGCTGGCCGCGCTCGAGCGTGGCGATGTGCGCGGCTATCGCGCCGCCGTTCAGGACGCGGCCAGTGCCCGCGCCCGCCAGCAGGATCGACAGACCCGCGCCACCGAGCGCCAGCAGCAGCAGGCCACGCGCGACGCCGACCGCGAGCAGCGCCGGGCTGACACCGCCACCCGCCGGGCCGAGACCGATCGCCGCCGCGCGGCCGCCGACAGGCGCCGCGAGCGCGCCGATCGCCGGGCTGCCGCTCGGAAGGAAGCCTTCACCGTCTACAAGGCCGCCGACGGCACGCCGCGCTGGCTGGCGCGCTCGACGACTGCCTACCGCGATCGGGATGGCGAGATCCTGAGCGTGGCCGCGCTCGACGCCGACAGCCAGCGGATGACCGCCACGAAGCAGTACGGCCCGCTGCGCTGGTGGCACGTCGGCCGGCCCGATCCGACCAACGCGGCCGCGCCCTGGGGGCCGGGCCTGGATTTGGGCGACTGCGATTTTTCAATGGTCCTCGGCCGCACGCGCGTGGAGTCGGGGACGTTCAAATCGGCCGCAATCGCCCGCGCGGTGGCGCGCGCGGCGGATCAGCTGGAGCTGTCGCCCGGCTTCTTTCACCCGCCGACCGCCCCCGACGCCGGCGGCGTGTTTGCCCAGATACGCACGTTTGAGCGCAGCCTGGTGCCGACGCGGTACGCGCGGGCCAGCAATTTGTTTACCGGCATTGCCGTAAAGGAGCACAGGATGGATGCGAACGAAATTGATAAGCGGTTTAAGGCCGCGATTGCCGAACTCGGCCTGAGCCCCGATCAGGCGGCAGCGCTGGGGCAGCAGATTGCCCAGACCGACAAGGCCGCGCAGGCGGCTGGCATCGCGTTCAAGAGCCAGGATGCGCCGACCGTGTACCTCGGCCCCGACGGTACGCCCGGGCTTATCTGGGGCGGCGCGTGGGTCGCGCTCAAGGCTGCCACCCCACCAGCCCCGCCCGAGGTCGTGGCCGCCGTCGAGGAAAAGGCGCCCGGCGACGAGGCGGCCGAAGATCCAGCCGCTGAGGGCAGCCCGGACGATATGGCGCAGGATGAGGGCGATTTCCTGGGCGATATGACTGTCGCCGACTTCGAGGCGATGCTCAGCACAGCGCTCGCGCAGGCGCTTGGCCCGCTCGTTAAGGCGCTTGATGTCGCCGGCAAGATGGCCGGCCACGTCGATGAGCTCAAAAGCATGATGGGCGGCTATGCCGCCAAAGAGGCCGGCACGGGCGCCGGGATCGCCGCGCTCACAGCCCGCCTGGCCGTGCTCGAGGGTGACCAGCCGAGCCAGCTGCTCGGGGGTGAGGCCTTGGCGGCGCTGAAGAGCGCCGGGCCGACCGCGCCCGTCGTTCCCCCCGACGCCCCGCGCGCCGACCCGGACAACCCGCTCGCCACCATCGCCGCCAATCTGTTCCCAGAGATCTACGGCCCGCGCGGGGCGTAGTCGTTGTCGAGATGCCCGCGCGCCGGCCCCGCGCGAGCCTGAACCGCTGTCATCATAGGAGACGCCATGTACACCGCACTCACCCCGCAGGCGATCGATCTGCTCAATCGCCTGGCGGGCGGCATGACCACCAAGGACGCCGGCACCTCGCCCGGCACTCCACTCCACGGGCCGGGTGGACTCGCCGCCACCCCGGGCCAGAGCCGCCAGATCGCCAACGCCATGATCATGCCGCGCGGGCTCGCCGGCACCATCCCGGTACGCAAGTCGATCGATACAAACAGTATCTACGGCGTGCTGACCGGGCTCACCGCCAGCAGCGGCTCCGAGCCGACCGCTGCCTGCGCCGACTGGCCGACCGTCGGCCAGTTCAAGCTCTGCCACCAAACGTTCCCGTTCGGACGGCAGGGCCGCCAGAGTCAGGTCTTGCAGCTCGACCGGGTCGGCGAGATCGTCAATCGTGGCGAGTTCCGCGATAACACGCTCTGGGGTGCGCCCGCCACCACGCCAAACAGCACGCCCGCGCCGATTAACTGGGGGCAGGTGCTGCAAACCGAGGTCGAAAAAAAGATGGGTGAGCTGTACGGCGGATACTTCCGCGACTACGTGCGCTACACCTACACCGGCAACCCGCAGACCACGGCCGGCAGCGCGGGCTGGCAGCAGTACCGCGGCCTCCAGCTGCAGGTTGCGACCGGCAAGCGCGACGCGATCACCGGCGCGCTGTGCCCGGCCGCCGACAGCGTCGTGTACGACTACAACGGGACGAATGTGCAAACCTCGGGGGACACGGTCTACGCGCGCCTGGCGAACATCGTGACCAATCTCGAGCGACTGGCCGAGCAGCTGGGCTTCGATGTCGAGTGGGGCCTCACGATGCGCTACGGCGCGTTTTGGGCCATGACCCAGATCTGGCCCTGCATCTACGCGACCAGCGCCTGCAACTCGGGCGTGGTGCGCTCGAGCAGCTTGCTTGAGCAGACCGAGCTGCGCGACCGGATGCGCAACGGCCGCTACCTGCTGATCGAGGGCAAGGAATATCCGGTCATCATCGACGACGCGATCGCCGAAACGGCCGCCGCCGGCGGGACGGTCGGGACCTACCAGTCGGACGTGTGGTTCCTGCCGCTGAAAGCCAACGGCCAGCCGTCGCTGTTCTGGGAATACTTCGACATGAACGCCGAGGCCGTGTCGGCCGCCGGCACGATGGCCCCACAGGGCTACTTTTCCACGCTCTCGGATGGTCGCTTCCTGCTGGTGCGCCTCAGCCCGACGCACACCTGCGTGCAGGTCGAAATCATTGAGCGCCCCCGGCTCATCCTGGCGCTGCCGTTCCTGGCGGCGCGTTTCCAGAACCTGCGCTACACCATCACGGTGCACGAGCGCGATGCATTCCCCGACGAGCCGTACTTCGTCAACGGCGGTGGCACCACCACCCCGCTGCCGTACTTCTACCCGAACGCGACGGGCGGCTAAACGACCGACGGCACACGCTGCGCGGGCGGCCCCTCCTGCCGCCCGCGCAGTTCCCTGGGAGGGATTGTGGCAGATCCACTGGTCAGCATCATCATCCCGGTCGGCCCGCGCCACGTCGAGCACTGCCGCGTGGCGGCCGCGAGCGTGGCGGGTCAGTCGCTCGCCCCGATCTGCGAAACGATCGTGGTGGCCGACGGCGGGGCGGCGGTGGCGCCGATGGCTGGGGTCACCGTGCTGCCCTCGGATGGCCAGCGGCGCGGACCCGCCGCGACGCGCAACCGAGGGATCGCGGTGGCGCGCGGCCAGTGGCTGCTGTTCCTGGACGCGGACGACTACCTGCTGCCGCGCGCAGTGGAGCAGCTGCTGCGCGGCTACGCCAGCGGCCGCGCCGGCTATGTGTACGGGAATACCTACACGAGCGAGCCCTGGCATCTGCGCGACCAGCTCGAGGGTCAGCCCGGCGTGACGGTCGACCCGGTACGGCAGACGATCGCAGTATTTCGATCGGCGCCCGATTACGTGCAGTCAACCCAGGCGCACTACAACCTGCACGTAGTAACCGCGCTGGTGCCCACGCGGCATGTGCGGCGGGTCGGCGGGTTTGATGAGCGGGTCGACGCCTGGGAGGACTGGACGCTCTGGCTGCGGCTCGCGATCGCGGGCATCTGCGGCAGTCGCATTCCCGACCCGGTGTTTGTCTACCGGGTGTATGAGGGCGATCGGATGACCCACTTCTGGAAAGACCGATCGACTATGCAGCCGATTTGGGATCTGTATCGCGATACGGAGGGACGGATACCCATGGCAAGTTGTTGCGGCGGCGACGCCGACCTGGCCCGCCTGGCGGGCGATATTGTGGGCGCGGCGCCCGATGCGGCGCCGCTCAGGGTGGGCACGGGCCTGGTTCGGGTTGAATATATCGGCCCCAACCGAGGCGCGTTTACCTACGACTTTGCGCCAGGCAGTGCGATCCGCCTGGGCAATAACGCGATCGACAAATACGCGGACGTGACCGAGGCGCAGTACCAATGGCTGAAAGAACGGCTCGAGGGCGACATCCGCCTGGTCTCGCCGTTCGATGCGCCGACCGCGCCGCCCGCGCCGCTGGCCATCCCCGAGGATGCGCCGGCGCTGGTCGCCGATGTGCCGGCCGTGAAGCCGCGCCAGAAGGGCCGCGCAGCATGAATGTGGCGGCGATCATGCCCTGTCGGGGCCGCGCAGCGCAGACGCTGGCCAACGTGCGGCGGCTGCTGGCCACGGCGGGGATGGCACACGGGGTGGACTGGACGCTGTACCTGGTTGGTGGGCAGGATGAGCACGCGCTGATCACCGAGATCGCGGGCACGATTGTCCAGCACGATCGGCACTCGATCGTCATCGCCACGTCAACCGCGCTGCGCCTGCCCTATTGGGAAGCGCTCGCGCATGTGACGCAGGCGACAACCGCGCCGCTGATCTGCAACCTGGCCAACGATCTGCTACCTGGCCAGCACTGGCTGCAGCGCGGGCTGGAGGCGTATCAGGCAGTCTTTGGCCCGAATGATGGCCTGCTCGGCTTCAACGACGGGCATCACCGGGTCGATCACGCGTGCCACTTCCTGATCAGCCGCGCGCTGCTGGACTCGTTCGGCGGCTGGCCGGTCTGGTACGACCATAACTACGGGGACACCGAGCTGTGCGCCCGGGCGCAGGCGCAGGGCCGGTATGCCAAAGCGCCCTGGGCGTTGCTGTATCACGACCATCCCTACTTTGGCGGGGTGGATGACGCGACGTACGCCGAAGGCCGCGCCCAGCTCGCGCGCGACGCGGCGCAGTTTGCCGCACGAAAGGCTGCCGGATGGCCCGCGATCGGCTGAGCATCATCGTGCCCACGCCCGACGGCGACGGCCTTGACGCGCTGCACGCCTCGCTCGCGGGCCAGCTGCAGCCGGGCGATGAGCTGATCATCGTCGGCGACACGCACGACGGAGCGCTGCCGCACGTGGCCGCCTGGTGCGCGGCGCACAGGGCCAGATACTGCGCCCACGACGCCGGGCACCACTGCTGGGGGCACTGCCAGATCAATCACGGCATGCGGCATGCGCTGGGCGACTACCTGGTGTTCAACGACGACGACGATGTGTTCGCGCCTCAAGCGCTTACGGCGATCCGCCGTGCGATTGCCCAGCAGGCCGCGCCGCGCGTGCTGCTGTTCAAGTTCTACGCCGCACGCCTCGGGCGCACGCTGCCCGAGCGCTACGCGGTCGAAGAGTCGGCGATCGGCGGCCACTGCATTGTGCCGCCGAACGATGGGGCCCGGCTCGGCCAGTGGGGCTGCCGCTACGGTGGCGACTTCGACTTTATCCAGACGACGCTCGCGCACTGGCCGGACGGCCCGGCCTGGTTTGACGACGTGATTGCGCTGGCGAGGTGAACAATGCTGACGTTTCGACGTGCAACCGGAGACCCCGCCGACGGCGAGCTGGTGCGCGTGCTGCGCAACGCCGGCCGCCAGTGGATGACCCGCGATGCGCGCGAGATCGGCCCTGACGAGCAGCGCACCTGGTGGGCGCAGCGCGACCCGGAGGCCTGCCCGATCTGGCTGGCCCAGATCGCGGCCACCACGGTCGGCTACGGCCTGCTGCGCCACGACGTCGACGGTCGCACCTGGTGCAGCCTGGCGGTCAGCCCGCGCTGGCGCGGCTACGGCTTCGGCAGCGCGATCTACCGCTATCTGGCCTGCGCGCACGCGGGCGAGACCTGGGCCGAGATTTTGGCCGATAACACGCCGTCGATCCGGGCCTGCCTGCGCGCCGGCTTCCAGATCGCCTATGCAGCCGACCGGCTGGCCACCCTGGTGTACCGACCATGATCGAATGCGCTGTCATCCTGCTCAGCTACAACCGCCCGCGCATGCTCGCCGAGGCGCTGGACACCATCCCGCGCGGGGTCGAGCTCGTGGTCACCGACGACGGCTCGGACTTCGACGCGGTCGCAGCCGTGCGCAACGTCTTCCCCCAGGCCAAGGCGGTCGAGGCGCCGCCGCTCGACACCGCCGCCCGGCTCGTCACGCCGCGCCTGGGCAGCCTGATCAACCGCGCGCTCGCGCTCGTCGAGGCGCCCTGGGTGACCTATCTGTGTGATGACGATCTGTGGGCGCCCGGCTGGCTTGACGCGGTCGATACGTTCTTCCGCGCGCACCCTGAGCACCATTGGGTGCGCGGGCAGTGGCGCCAGTTTATCGACGGTCAGCCACGGGGCGCGGACGTGTGCCCGCTCGATCCGCGTGGCATGACCACCGGCAATTTTGCGCACCGCATGGCCTGCTACCGGGTCGAGGGCCTGCGCTGGAACGAGGCGAGCGTGGCCTGTCACGACGATATGATGCTCTGGGACGCCGAGCGGATCGGCCACAATATGCACGCCGTGCCCGACTGCGGCGCGCTGGCCGGCTGGCGACGCCTGCACGCGCACAACGCGCTGCCCTACTGCGCGGGCGCGGCCTACGCGCCGCACGCGGCCGAGCTGTTCGCGGGAGGGTTTTTGGAGTGATCCCATTATTCAAAGTTTGGATGGCCGACGACGCCGCCGCGCGTGTCGCCGACGTGCTGGCATCGGGCTACATCGGCCAGGGGCCGCAGTGCGAGGCGCTTGAGGCCGCCCTCGCGCCCGTGCTCGGCACGCCCGAGCCGCCGCTGCTGCTGAACTCCTGCACCAGCGCGATTGATCTGGCGCTGCACCTGATCGGCGTGGGGCCGGGCGACGAGGTGATTACCACACCCATGACCTGCACGGCGACGAACAGCCCGATCGTCACGCGCGGCGCGCGGCCGGTCTGGGCCGATGTGGACCCGGCCACTGGACTGATCGACCCGGCGGACGCGTTCCGCAAGATCACCAGCCGCACAAAAGCGATCCTCGGCGTGGATTGGGGCGGTGCGCCCTGCGACTATGACACGCTGCGCACGCCGGGCATCCCGGTGATCCAGGACGCGGCCCACGGCCCGAGCGGCGGCACGCGCGGCACGTATGTGTGCTGGAGCTTTCAGGCGATTAAGCACCTGACCACCGGTGACGGCGGGGCGCTCTGGTGCCCGCCCGAGCAGCTCGAGCGCGCGCGCCTGCTACGCTGGTATGGTCTGGATCGGCGATCGAAGAGCGACTTTCGCTGCGAGCAGCGCATCGTCGAGGTGGGCTACAAGTACCAGAGTAACGATATCGCGGCCGCGATTGGGCTGGCCAACCTGCCTGGCCTGGCCGCGCGCATCCGGGCCGCACGCACGAACGCCTACGCCTATCATCTGGCGTTTGCCGGCCAACCGCACGTGCGCGAGACACCCTGGTGCGACGCCAGCAGCTACTGGCTGTACACGCTGCTGGTACCCGATCGGCAGGGCTTCATCGCGCATCTGGCCGACCGAGGGATCGCGGCCAGCCCGGTGCACGCGCGGAACGATATCCACCCCGCCTTCCGCTTCCCGTCTGGGCCGCTGCCTGGCGTCGATACGTTCGCCGCGTCCAATGTCGCGATCCCGGTCGGCCACTGGCTAACGGCGGCCGACGTGGACTGCATCATACAGGCGGTGCTCGAATGGACGCCTTGACGTTTGTGCTGCTGGCGCTGGCCACCTACCGCCTGGCGCGCATGGTCGCCAGTGAGGAAGGCCCCTTCGGGGTATTCCACCAGCTGCGCGGTTGGCTCGACCCGGACCAGAAGACCTGGCTGGGGCGTGGCGTCAACTGCGCGCTGTGCGTCGGCTTCTGGGCCGCGCCGATCGTGCTCGGCTTGCACGCGCTCTGGCCGCCGCTGGTGTGGTGGCTGGCCGTCGCTGGCGCGGCGGTCATCCTGACGAAATGGGAGCAGAAGAGGTAACACGATGCCAAGCGTTCAAGGAGGCGCGGCCTACCCAGTCGCACTCTACGACTCTCAGGGCAACCCGCTGATTACGAGCGGGGGTGGCCTACCGACAACAATCACTGGACCGCTCGGCGCGACTGGTCTGGCGCAGAGCGTGGCGACGAACGATACCAGCGACACGCTGTACGACGGCACAAAAGCGCTGACGACAGCGGCGGCGGCAATCGCTGCCAGCCAGGCGATCCGCGAGGCCTTGGTGCAGGCCGATCCGGCGAATACGGTAGACATTCTCGTCGGCAACAGCACCAGCCAGTCAACACGCCTGAAGCCGGGCCAGCCAGTCGTGATTCCCATCAACGATCTTGCCAAGATCTTCGCCAAAGCGGTGACTGGCACGGCGAGTCTGAGTTATCTGGGGAGATCGTAATGGGATTCCAGATCGCCGCACCGAATCCGATCACGCCGCAGGGACGGCTGATTGCTAATGCGATCACCTATCTGTCGCTGCCAGGCGTCGCGCTACTGGGCACCGTCAGTACACTGACGCAGGCCGCCAACTTTGTTCGATATTTCCCAATGCTTGTATCGACGCCGATCACCATCGATCAGTTGAGCACGGAGGTTACATCTGCTGCTGCCGCCGGAAAACTGCTGCGCATGGGGATCTATGCCGCCGACACGGCATGGCAACCGATGTCGGTAGTCTGCGACACCGGTGCGTTAGCGGCAGATGCGGTTGGGGTTGTGTCCGGCAGCGTCGTCGCACCACTCGCGGCCGGGCGCTATCTACTCGCGTGGAATACTGACGGAGCACCGACTGTGCGGACGGTGCGCGGCATTCCCGCCAACGGTTTTTTGGTGCCGACGCTCGGCGCCAACCCGATCGTTTACTCATTGCGCGGGACACAGACGTTCGGGGCGTTTCCAGCAACCGGGGCGGTGATTGATTCCGTCTCGGGGAACAACGTCGGGATCGACTATTGGGTATTCCCGCGTGTGAGCGTGCCGTGATGCGCGCCGTATTCCTTACATTACTATTCCTGCCATGGTTGACATGCGCCCCGCCAGCAGATGCGCCACCTGTATGGGAACCATACAGCCAGCATTGTGCGACGATCGCCTCCGATTCGATTGCGCTCCGCTGCACGAGCGGCGCCGTGCTTGGTCCGTGGCAATCCGCTGACGGTGCGCAGCTCGCGTCGACTGTGCAGGCATCGCCAGCTGCCGATGGACGTGTATGGGCGGCTGTGGCTTTGAATGCCAATCCCGACTCCGACGATCGCTACGCATCCGCCGCGATCGAGCACCGGATCATTCCATACACGGA
>ERZ761584.302-NODE-302-length-17118-cov-5.131864_pt1 | contig 17118 bp, 21 predicted proteins | sample MGYA00512168_ERZ761584 | MGnify/ENA primary metagenome ERZ761584 (study PRJEB28899, sample SAMN03785564) | bioreactor sludge metagenome | biome: EBPR Sludge; feature: EBPR Bioreactor; material: 0.22µm filtered reactor supernatant | place: Saint Lucia: Queensland...
ATCTTGTAGATTGTTGCTGAGGCTTCGTCTACCACAGCATGCGGATCAACATGTCTGCCAACGCGTTGCCAAAACTTCTCATCTGTGGCTGCAAGCGCTGCTGTTAGCTTTTCAAACTCTGGATCTAGATTGTATTTCATGTGCTCCAAATTGCGTGAATTGAAATCTTGTTTTCTGAGAACGCTGTATCCCCTAGTTCGCTGCTGCGGAATCCGTGCAGTCGACCGGTTCTGGAGACCCAGATCCAAGTACAGTACCCGCGTGCGCCAAATTCAAATACTTGCACGGAAACCCCTGCTAGCGTCAGAAGTGGTAACGCGTGAAACTGCCCAAGGATCGGGAAATGTTATTCTGCCCCAAAAGTGAAATTGTGCGTAAATTCTGTGCTTTACAAGCATGCCCAAACTCCAAGCGCCCGATCAGTGACCTCTGGCGTGAGTCTGTAGTCCGTATTTGGACGCCACGATATGCCAGGCATTTGCGACAGATAGCGGTAAGCGCGCCAGTACTTTACCATTCGCGGAACCATACAAATTCTCCAGAGGCAACAGCATTGTTGAGCAGGTCTTGCACGCGCTGATTATGCGCGCGTAACCTCGTGAGGTCTTGCGAGTACTCAGCGGTCTTAGGTTTGTTTCTCCACTTTGCGCAGAGCTCTCTTGCCGCTTTTGTGAAGATGCAACGCGGTAACGCAAGGTCCCCGGGTTTGAAGTCAGGCTCAACGATGGCTTTTGGTGAGAACACAAAGCGTACCGGTGCTCTCGGTAGCTTATCGCCAATGCGCAACGCTTTGAATAGCGCTAGGCGATACTGAACCCATTCTGCGGGTCTGTATTCCAGAAATCGAAGCAGGTCCATTGACCAGTAAACGCAATCCATGTCTTCGCTTTTGATATGCGAGGACACACTGTACAAGCTTTTGGACGCTGTCGTGTAGAGCTTGATACCTACTGGCAGAAGCTGGTCGTCGCGTTCTGGCGCTGGAGGCGCTGGCGGCACATACGGTAGCGACAGCTCTTCTTTTGTTGGAAACACACTAAAGTGCTCCGCAGAAACCAAAACGCGCCGCGTAGAGGTCCGGCGCGTGGAATGCGTGGTAAATCACGACAAGCTCCCAGTCAGCGTGACGTGTGTAGATTCTATGCGCCATACAAAGCACCTAGAAATCCACAGACACGGGTTTGCACTGTGAAGTGAGCCGAACCCATACAGGTGCTGTGTCTACTGGACCAGCAGGCAACGTGTGTGTGAACGCTCATAGTGTGCTGAACCAACTAGTGTCTAAACCGCCATACCGCGAAGCACGGCGCCACCCTATGTTTCCCAGCGTAGTCGAAAAGTAGCGTGCCTGTCCTAAGAGTTTTCGGTTCATCTAGAGAGCTCCCAGAAGTCCGCGCCTGAATGACCCGTTGCGAGCATACATGCGCATAGACATCAGCGCAGTGAAGTCTTCTTCCCATTGCGCGCCTACAAAGACTTTGACTCTTAGATTAAGATACATACAAAGCCTTTGGCGTGCGTTGGTGTTTTTGACAGAAAGCGCACTTCGTACGCTGCCTGGGCATCTCTCCAGGACCCGAACTTTACTGAGGCTATGATATGCATTAGACCAACGCGTGTAGACCACCTATTTTTGATCGCGCTGCGGCAGGCTGTGTTGGTTTGTATAGTTGGACCTGCCCAGCAAGGTAGAATGCATACTCAAAGCTACCGAATCGTTGTTTGATTTCCATCATTCGCTCCTTACGCGGTACCCGAACTCTTCATATGCTTTACGGCGAGACGTGGAATGCTCGCGCACCCACTTACAACCTCTATGCAGCTCGCCTTCGCATCCACAATCAGTATCGCAGATGTCGTAGACCTCGAACGTGTCTTTGGTTGAGCCGTCAACCTGACGTATTCGACTACCACGACCAACCTTTTGAATCACGTCAATGGTTGCTTTACCACCAGCAGCATTGATCACTGTGGCTATTTCGGGAATGTCAACGCCTTGCCTGTATATGGGCGTTGATACCAGCGTGTCAACTAGACCATTGCGCAGTTTTGTCAGATCGTTGTTAGCAGTTTGCGCGTCTGTCTCGTCGTTTACGTAAACGCAGTCTTTGATCATGCGCACCAGCTCCTGCTGGTGCAGCTTTGTGCGAACAAAGACTATGCGCGGCGCTTTCGTTGAGTGTACAAGACGCAACACAGCAAGGTTGCGCGCTGTGTTTTGCGCTATGTTGACGCGCTCCCATTCGGCGTAGTCTGCGCAGTCTTGCATATTTGTGTGCGCGTACTGCGGCATACGCAACACTGCTTTCGCGATTACGCCAGCTTCCGCAGCCTGCGCTGGAGTATAGCGGTGCAGTGTTTCGCCCAGCATTCCAACTGTAAACAAGCTCTTTCTGTCGGCTCGGTTGAGAGCTGTGGCGGAAAAGCCTATACGTATTGCGGCATTTTTGCAGCGTTTAAGCGCGGCTTGATGTGTTGGTGAGGCAACATGGTGTGCTTCATCGCACAAAACTGCGTCAAAGGAAGCCATCTCCGCGTCAGATAGGTTCTTTAGAGCGTCGTCATTAACGACAAAAACGTGCTGTGTCTTCTGCTCTGCACGAGCGGGTTTTTTGCTGATATCGACGCTAAGAGCGGCGAATTTCCGAACGCGCCCCACCAAATCTTCGCGTAGCTTTTTTGACGTGGCGACAATTAGCACCTTACCTTGTATCAGATTGGCCAGAAGTCCGATCAAATCGGACTTACCAGCACCAGTAGCGTGCTGGATTAGTCCTCTTCTGTATTTGCGGATGGCATCAAGCGCTTCGACTTGATGCTGTCTCGGTGTCCAGTTCACGCCTTCGATGCCGTAACCTTCGATAATCGCCACAGTACTCTGTTTACTGACCAACTCAACGTTGATGCTGGCTTCTCTAGCTGCGCGCGCAAGTCGACGGGCAAGACCCGCGGGGAAGTAGTCCTTTGTCAGAACGCTGCTTTGTTTGGTCTTGCCACGATGGTTGACAGTTCTGTATGACAAATAGCCTTTTACAAAAGCTAGTTCGTCCGGTGTGTATTGGGCAATGCGAGCCCAGACGTTACCTACTGTGATAAGCACGCTAGATTATAGCACAGTAGCTGACGTAATTGAAACTGCCAGCGCTCACCACATAAAGCGAATTCGAGCTGTAGACAATATCTAACCACCAGGAAGATTGACATGCCAGACAGGCGGTTGGGCGGCTATACATACGCGTAAAATCCCAACATTCTGTAAGGCACTCTACATTCATTTGGTATACTGTTGACCCCGACGTAAAGCTCTCCGTAGCATGGTCGCCGAAAAGCGTAAATTATCATGTGCCGCCGTAGAAACTGATAGCGCGCGCACACTGAATCGGCGCATAGTGCTCGTCTGAGTGGAGCATTGCCACTTCGCTAAAATGCGGGCGCATCGAATTGTACAAGCGATAGTAGACTTTCATAGCACTCTGTGGAATTTGCAGGTACTGACTTCTACACTACACTGCCGAAACAGTAGTCAAAACAAGCCACGCACGCTGTAATGCGCAGCCTGGAGTATCTGACTGTTTCCGAGAACCGCCTGGCGCGACAATACATCCGCATCTGCACGCGCATAATCTACCAGCACTCTACGATCGTTGACCAGCCGTCCTTCTCCGACTGCGCGATGTCGTGGCGATAGTCCTGCGTCAGGCACCAGATCACCGGAATCTCGTCAGGCTTTGGCGTGTGGCCGATCGCACCGTCAGTGATGCAGATGATAAGAGACGGCTTTCGCTTCTTGGCCGCTTCAAAAGCGGGTACCATTGATGTCCCGCCTCCACCCTTGAGATTGGCGGCAACATCCTGCGCAGAGTGCACAGTTCCGACAGCGTGCACCTCAGCGTCGCAGGCGATGAAGGTGACCGGGCCAACGATCTTGGCAATTTCCTCGACTTCGCTGACGAGCTTGGCGAGGTCGCCATGCATCGAGCCAGAGGTATCACCGATCACTACGATACTACGCTCATACTCGCACCAGCCAGCAAGGATGGGATCATCGATTCCGTCGAACTGCCGCACATTGCGTCGCATAAAGGTCTTGTCCTCCATGCCGGACTTCATGTCCGTGTACACCATTGCGGCATGGAGAAGGTGCTGACGCCAGTCAACGCGTGGCGGAGGAATCTCCTCAACTTCAAGAAAGGTGCCGAACGGCGAGTACCCGCGACCGTTGCTGGACTGCTTGACAGCATTGGCCATCTCACGCTTGGTAGCATCGATCTTGGCCTGGCTGATCATCTGCCGCGGTTTCTTGCCGGGCTGATTGCCCTTCTTGTCACCAGCGCCATCAGAATCTTGCGTATCGCAGCCAGCGCCGGGCTTTCCGGTGCACTGTACTGGAACTTTGCCCTTGTACGCCAGCTTGAGCAGCCCGTAGTACTCCTCCGCAGTCTTTCCGTCAGGAAACGGCTTCCCGTCAGGCGTTTTGAACATGCTGGGAAGTACACCACTGTCGGGAAACTTGATTGACTTGCTCTCTCCGAATGCTTTGTTCAGCATCGAATTGATGCTGAGGTCAGCAGCGATTCCGAAGAATCGCTGCTGCTGCTCGTCATTCAGATCTTCGACGCAGAAAGCCCGCCGCTCGAACGTTCGGCTGAGCAGGTGCATGGACTCGTGCAAGAGAATGAGGGCCAGACCGTGCACACCGTGCTCTTTGACAGTCTCCCGCAGAAAGGCGAGGTTGAAGCTGACGAGTCCAGTGCGGTCTACGCACATGGTCTCTGTCATCTCATCGTTCCGCTCGATGGTAAGGAGCCGCAAAAGCGGACCGAACCATGGAGTTTCACGCACTGCCAGAAGTCGCGCTGCGTAGATGTACTGCGTATCCAGCGGACTCATGACCAGTGGCGCTTCTTTTGTGTCACTCATTTTTGTTCTCCGAAGCGTTGCTATAGAACGCTGTAAAAGCCGCACGAGTTGTCGGTGTATACAATACTACACCTTTGACGCGCAACGCGAAACATCCAGATTTCTGACACACAAAACGACACGTTGCGCGTTTCGACAGCCTGCATTTGCATTAGATGTTCCCGCGAAAGCTGTCTAGATTGGCACAACCTGCACGGTCTGGCATGCGCAGCCACAATCCTGTGTACGTGTGCAGACGATCATGCGTAAGCCACGATAGTCCGTATAGACCTAGACTCATAGCACACCTACTATTCCGCTGGTTGCAGATCCGTAGCTGGTAGCATATGCACTCCAGATAACGTAGGCAGTGAAGTGCGCGCAGAAGTTGTCCGGGTACGCATATCCGTACGCCGCGATACGCACTATCGCAGCTCCCCAACCATCTGAAGTCGCCCAAAGGCGCCGCGACACTCCAGGAATTGATTGCGGATATCATCGAGCTTGGTGTCGAACAACGCTTCGTAAGAGGCGATCAGAGCCAGCTGCTCATCGCAACGCTGCTGTCTGGAGGCGATCACGCGATCCTGGATCTTGCGGGTACCGCCTTCAGCTTTGCGGGCATAGTAACCGCTGATTTCTTCGTCCAGCTCTGATTTGAACTTCTTGCAGAAGTCCGTAAGTGAACTGAGCACAGCCGCCACTGCCTGGTCAGATCGCATGGCGGGAATCTCATGCAGCGTGATGCCGAACCCGGACAGAAGCCTGGTCAGCTCTCGCCAGTGCTTTATATGCTCGGGCGAAATGAAGAACATACCGTTACCGAACGGGAGACCTCGCATCGCGCTACGTACGAGATTCGTGAGCCATACGCTCTGCTCTGTAGGACCGATAAGTTCCAACTCCAAGCAGAATGACTCACGAATCGTTTCATGATCGATGTCACCGGAAAACACCAGTCCGTTCTGCGCCAGATCTTCGTTTGTGCGCCCGTCGCGATTCTGAAACACGACGCCAGCAGCCCAGAGCAGCTCATAGCCGTCGTTCAGGCGACCAATCTCGCTCTTGCGAAAGATCCCGTAACTGGGCAGTCTGCTGCCGACCATCGGATGCTTGGCGTCCTTGAGAATGTTGCTGCGATCTGTAAAGCGCCCCATCAGACGCTTGAGCGCAGCAGCAGGCGTTACTTCTGCCGGAATGTGACCGTAGCTACCGCCGTTGCCGAACGCTTTGTCAAGAGCTGCGCAGAGAGATGCGCGGTCGACGTTGTCGGCGAGATTCCAGAACACCGAGGCTCCGACAACGTTCTTGAGAACCGCATCGTTGGGGTCCGCAAACACTATATTTGATGACATTTGAAACCTCGTTCTGTTGAATGGGAAGGGGGGAGAAGGGAGCCCTTTAGGGCTCCCTTCTCCCCCCGACTGCTACCCGAGCGACTTCATCACGTTGAAGCGAGTCAGAACTCGCGTCGCCGCAGCTCCCTGGACGAGCGCGCCGCTTGCCGCGTCCGCCACAATGTTCTGGAGCGGCGCGTAGACCAGATCAGGCGGAAAGCGGTTGGCGAGGTCACAGAAGACCTCGATACGACGCTTGAGCAGCGCGACGTCTGCGTTCGGCAGCTTGCCGCTGTTGGCTGACGAAGCGACGAGGAAGGCCGAACCGGCCTGGAAGGTAGCGTAGACGCGGTCAGGACCGTCGTCCTGCGTCAGCTGCTCCTTACCGTCGAGCCAGTCAGTCGGCTCGATGATGTTGAAGCCAGCGATCTGCGCCAGAAAGGCGCTGGAGAGAGGGCCGACGAGACCGTCGAACATCACCGCGAACTCGCGCATTGCGGCAAGGTCGCTCTCGAACTTGAAGCCGTGCACGTTTCCGTGGCGACGGCTGATCTCTGCCAGCGAAAGAGCAGTAATCGTCAGCTCGAAGACAGAAGACCAGGAACGCGGAGAAGCCCAGCCACCGTCGCAGTGAGGCGAGCCGGTCTTGGGCTGGGCGCGCAGAGGACCTTGGTGAGCCAGCTCGATCGGAGACTTCCAGACACCAGCGGTTGAGCGAAGGAAGTTGGCGATCAGCGCCGAAGCCTTCGGAGCGACCTTGATTCGGATCTCGTCGACCTCTGCCTCGACACTGGCGGAGTACTTGAGCTTCTCCGCTACTGCTCGCTTGCTGATACGCTCGTAGGAGCGCGGCTTTGAGCAGCTCGACCAGTACGCAGTCGCCTGCTCCAGCGTCGGGTCCTGCATGTTCACATGACAGAACCTGTTTGCTGTAGGGGCGTCGAGCGGAGCGCCGTTGCCGCTCGAATCGAGCGCGCTGTTGGAAGCGGCGAAGACTCTGATTCCGGGGTCCATGTGAAGAGCGCCGAAGCGACGCTCCAACACGATGCCGAGAAGGGCCGGGCGTACAGCTCGCGGGGCAGTCCGAAGCTCGTCCACGAGAATGATGCCGCGCTTTGCGCGGTGCAACTCCAGGATCTCGCGAGGCGGCGGGAAGTCGAGGACGGCGTCATCGCCGTCCATGCCGCGACACGGTGCAGCGCCGAAGAAGCCCTCACCGCGCTGAGAAGGCGAGATGTGCACGAACGGGACGCCCAACTCCTGGGCGAATCTGCCGATCTCGTGAGTCTTCGTCCCGCCAGGCGGGCCAGTGAAGAGCGTGGGCATGCCGCGACCGTTTTCCAGCGCGGCGTAATACGCGAGGACCATGAGCTTGCGAGTGTCGAACGTCTGTTCCATTGTGTGCTCCGTGATTTGGCTATACTGCGAAGAAAGAGCCGTTGCTGTATCGTGGGTGTTTGTCGATGTGTACCTGTTCTGCGAACATGGTGAACACTTTGTACTGCCAGCGCCAGTCCGCGCTAATGAACATGGGAAGTTCCGAAGAAGGCGACTTCTGCGCATCGCGCACTCAACCCAAAGAATTTCGGGTATTCGTTGTCTGTGACCATGTCAAAGTCACGATGTTGCCAACCCCAGTGCACTTTAATGAACATGCACAACTCCGAAGAAAGAGCCCGTGACGCCGCGAATAGTTTGTCGCGCAAAAATCACAAATGCATCTGTACCGCCAAAAGTCTCTGCGCGCATGCCCGGAATAGCGCAGGTTTGGGCACCCCAGTTTGTTGTTACAAACATGCGCACACTCCCATACGATTGACGTCGCGCCCGACGTAGAAATTGTGCCATTCGACCGGAGTGGAGACCGGATGTAGCGGCAAGCGCTTACGCGGGGCGATCATGGGCTGTATCCACGTATAGTGACCAGCGATAGTGATTTGCATCAAAGCACTCCCCGAATTCCGACGTGTGTGTGCCTGGCCCAGCAGATTGGAGCAAATCCCAGACGCGGCAGGAGGTTTTGCGCATTCCAGAGCTTCGGATCGACCCAGCTAGTCCGCCAGCTAACAAGAGCGCGCACGTTCATATCACCGCCACTGCTGAAATCAGTCTGTTAACACCGTGCACATTAGCATCGTTGTAGTGCAGCGTTTTGATGTCGTGTAGGTACCAACTTGTTGCACGACCGAAAATCTTCAGGCTTACACGCATGCGGCAAACCCCAATATGGGAATCATATGCTCTGTGAGCATCCACGATTTTTGAATCCAGTCGGTAGCGGAGTGTCCAGGCCCTCGAACCCAGTGCCAAGGATTTCCTATGCGCATGCAAAGAATCCTCTGCATTCAGCCGTAGCTAGCGCATTGTGCCCCAGCCAACTGTAGTACCCGCCCCATTGATTGGGTGGCGAGATATCTAAAAAGGCTGTTCCGTATTCTTTGATTCTCATGCAGGTTGAGCTGAAAGGGGGAAGGGATGGTCTTTGCGACCATCCCTTCCCCCTTCGGATCACTTGCTGCTCGTCCAGACCCAGACGTTGCCTGCGGCATCAAGGATGCCGTTGGGGGACCGACCGTCGGGGTGTGCGAACACAGACGAGGTTCCGTGCTTCTGGACACGCACGCCGTCGGGACCCGGTCCCGACCACTGAAGCAGGTTCTCAGCAGGCGGAGCGTCGCCCCACGGGTACTGGCGCCCGTCGTTACCGCGGACGGCCTTTTCGATCTGATACTCCGTGGGGATCTTCATCGTGGCCCATTCGGTCCACGCCTGGGCATCGAAGTAGTTCACGTAGACTACTGGATTGTCAGGACCCTGCTTGTGCCCGTTCTCGAACCCAGGATCACGCCAGCTGTGACCACCCTCCTGCTCTTGCGCAGTCACGTAGCCCGTCTCCTTCACGAAAGCCTCGAACTGCGCCACGGTGATCGGGTGCATAGTGCAGTAGAAGCTGTCGAGGTTGTGCTCTGCCTTCTCAGAACCGAAAAGGAAGATGCCCTGCTCGACCAGACAGAGCATGACTCGCGTTGCCCAGGTGCCCGGGTTCCGCTGGCTGGGGATCTCGTGGAGAACGCGAAGCGGGAGATCCTCCTTGCTGCCGTGCACGAACTGCGACAGCATTTGAGTCCGCATTCCCGCCTGCTGCTGCACAAAGGCGAACATGCCGCCCTTCTTGGCATCCTGGATGCGCTCCGTTTCAGCAACCACGTCGTAGGCCAGCTGCGTCGGATCGCCGACGCGGCGAACGTCAACGATCTCCCAGCGCGGGCGGTAGGTGTGTCCGCCAGCGTCAACGCGAACGCTGGGCGTCTCGAAGAGCTCGACTCCGTGCTCGAACGTAACGAGCTCGAAGTTGGCGCGGAGTACCGCCATTGCAGCGCCGCTACCGACGTCGAGGTCGGGAAGATTGTACGTGTACGCGCCACGGGTGTCGTTGCTGCCGTGTCCGAAAACTCCGCGCTGGTTGATCGCGGCCTGCACAGCTTCAGGCGTCACGACACCCGCTGCGGGAATGGACTTCTTGGACTTGCTGCTCTTTGCTGTTTTTGCCATGTTGGTATCTTTCTGCGCCGCATTGCGCATCTCTGCTAGAAAGTCGACGAGGTTAAGGATCACTTACCTTCGAGACGATCGACCTCGTTTCCGATTCGTCGAAGCTTTGCAGAATGCGTGACCTCGACGAGCTTGACGCCGCCGAGATTCGCATCAGGCTGACCGCTGTCGCGAATCTCATACAGCTCCGCGAGGAGGTCGCGATAGCGCTTGCCCCAAGGCGAGTTGAAGAATCGCGCTTCGACCTCGGGCGCAGTCAGATCAGGCGAACCCTGAAGAACCATCTGAAAACCGGTCTCCTGGAAGTAGAGACGGGGGGCATTGTGCTTCTTCTCATCCATGTGCGGCTCTCCTCTGATTGTTGTGCTGCACGGCGAACTCTTCTTCGACGTCAGCAGACTCTTCGTACATTACGCGAACTTTGGGCGCAAACGCACCCGTAAGCACTTCTTTGATTTGATCGACCAGAATCGACGTGATCAGGTTTCCAGCCGTTGCCGCCGCGCCGACGCGGAATTCTTTGGCCAGCTCTCGCGCGGTGCTTGCGTGACTTTGACTCAAACCGCGACTACCGGCAAAATACTCAGTACTTGCCGAAAGTAGACCGCCGATAGCTGCCCTACCGAAATCAGATGCGATGATGAGCTTGGCCATCTCGCTGTCGGTATGCGCACTGATCACCTTTGCAAGCGGTGCGTGTACCATGGCCGTCACTTGCTTTGCAGCGATGCGATAACCAGCTTCTGAGATTTCAGATCTGACATCTCGCGACACATGCGGCGCAGAGTGCTGGACAGCGTCGGTAAGTTGCTGGTGGCTATCAGAAAGTCTGGAGAGCAGGTCTTCAGCTTTGCTGAGCCGAGTCGCCAAGGCTTCAGCGTGCTCTTTGTAGTCTCGCAGGTCATATGTGTCGGTGATTCCGCGAGCTTCCAGTCTTTTATCGATCAGAGCGTTGATTTGACTCTGTGTGGATATATCTGACAGAGCTTCGTGAATGGTGTCGACGACATCGCTACAACTTAGTGTGTCCGGCTCGTAGTCGTTCAGAGCTTCCTGGATAAGCTCGACGACACGATCTTCGTTTGGCACTTCATCCAGAGCTTCGCCGATAAGCTCATTGACTCTGTCCTCGTCTGGAGTATTTCCCAGCGCCTCGTCGATAAGCTCTTCAGCGCGACCTTCGCTGATGTAATCGACTTTGTCGAGCTCCCTTTCGACAATTGCGGTGACGTCGTCTTCGCTCGTGAAGCCAGCAGCGGATACGATCTCGTCCAGGCATTTGTTTTTGATCGGAAAGCCTTCTACTGCAAGCGCATGCAGCGCAACATCAGCGATATGCTCGTTCGTCAGCGTCCCGACGCTCTCTTCCAGCTTCTGCACTTGTGTGCACAACGCAGCAATATCGCTAGGAGCCTTCACATTTTTAGAAGTCGTCGCCACAGAAACCTCGTGTTTGGTAGAAGTTGGGCTCCGGCAGAGAGACTTGAACCTCTATTTGCCGATAGGCTGTTTTTGACTTAAACTAGCCGGAGCTGCGATCAGTAGACGAATGCTCCGCAACAATCACGAGAATCGTGCGGAAGCGACGCTTGCTGGCGGTAAGCGTTGATGGCGCCCACGATCTGGTCAGCACCAGCGCGGGCCCAGTCGACGAAACGGCGCGAAATCACGTCAAAGCAGGCCGCATCGACGTTCTCACCGTATGCCTGCTTGCTGCACTCAAAGTAGCCACCGACATACACGACAGCCACTTCGTTTCCGAGTGTTTCGTTACGGAACACCCTGAGCTCGGCGTCCGTGCCGAAGATGCGCTGCATCAGATTGTCACGCTGAATTGCTTTCAGCGCATGCACTGCAGCGTAGAACTTGTAGCCCATGCGCAACCTTGGCGCGAACCCCAGAACAGTCATACAGCCCCAGACTGCTCGTTGTGCTCGATCATCTTGATGGCCTTGCGCTGGCGAGCAGCGATGATGGCGTCAGCAGCCTGCTGCGCAGACCAGCCGAAGTCCATACAGCGCGCGATTGTCATCGCGATCGCGTCAGTGACGATCGAGTCTGGAAGCTCGCTCTCGTGGCGAAGAAGACCGTTGACGGCGTGCTCAGGCGCCTTGGTCGTCTTGAGGTAGCCCTTCCATCCTTCGTAGGTGAAAGTGTGGCGGCTGTAGTGATCAGCCACCTGCCGGGCCTGGAGGATCTGGGTTGTACGGCTGAGGTTGTGGCCGCGCGGGCGCTTGGTGTACTTGGGCATTTCTACTCTCCATGAGTTGTTCAATGTGCAGGCTAAGCAGTTTCAGCAGGCTAAGTTTTTTGGGATCGATGTAGCGCTTCATGCGAGCCAGTGAGAAAGCTCCATGTAGCGCGTTTTGCAGGTTTGAACCTCCGCGCGCAGGCTTTGCATCTGGATCGGATCTGTGCACGCAGAAAGCTGCCTTTCGCACTTGAGTAGCGCTTCCATCGCGGCCAGCGCTTCAGATCTTGAACCGGCGACTACTTCTTCTCGACTACGTCTTGCCATGTGACTCCTCGTACAGAAAGGCGCACAGTCAAATCCACCAATCGGCAAGCTAGAACGCGCACTGTCTGCACGCTCATATCAGTGCGGCAATGCTGAAGTCGTCGCGACTGAACTCTATTTCCGCGTAACTTGGTAGGTAGCGCCGCAATCGATGGTCGGAATAAATCCACCAGCCGACACCGCGCAACTGAAGCCTCCCGCGGTCATCGCGCGGCGGCGAAGTTCACAGGAGTCACCACGCTGCGTGCGAATTCAGTCTCGTTGAGTTGAGCCTGCTGCGCGACCGGCTCAACACGAAGAGCCGGAACAGCGAGATTGGACAGCGCTTCGCGAAGCGGTGCCGCGAACACTTCCACGAGTTCCGTACCGACGAGCTCCATGGCGGTGATGCGCAGCTCCTTGGCCATCGCAGCGATGAGCTCGGGCTTGATTCCGGGAATTGTCATTCCGGACCCGGCGAGCTGGGTCAGACCAGCTCCCAGAGCGCCTGCGATGATCGCCTTACCGAGTTCGGAGCCGAGAAACTCCGTGATTCGCGCGGCAGTCGCCTCGCGATCAGTAGTGGCGATCTTCGCCGTGAGCGCTGCCACGATCGGAGCCTGTACCAGCGTACAGAGCTGATTCGCGGCTACACGAACACCAGCGGTCTGAGCCTCGTCAAGAAGATTGATCTTGCTTTCCATTTTCGTCTCCGTGTTTATTGCCGTTGCAGGCTGCGCGAGCGCAACCGAACAGCCTGTGAGATCCAGGAACTTTTCCAGTTCCAGCGCATTTGCATAGTCGGTCGCAATTTGCCCGGAAGCATCATGGCCGCGAATTCGGAAATCTTTACCATTGGTGAATTCTGCGGCGGTCCTCCAGGTACCCAAATCGGACGTCTCTACGATAACGCTGTTGCGCACAACAACGCCTCGGTAGAGCAGCTGTTTTGCTATGCCCCGAGGTTCGTTAAATGCTCCCGAAACATACGAGCACGGCATTCCCATGTCTTCGGGATCGCAGCGCGCAGCGTCCGTAAGCAGCTCCCGCATCAGATAGAGGTTTGCAGTCCGAAAAACCTCCTTTTCGGGTCCTAGCGTACACTCCCAGTATCCGCGCATCATCTTCACGCCAGGCGGGATCACTTGACTGTCACCGCCAGATGGAGCGAAATACAGCTCGTCTTCCAGCCACTCAAAGCACCAGTCGCCGATAACGCTTTGGCGGAGGTTGAGAACACACGACAGGAGGTTGCGCGCAATGTTGCGGCGCTCTGCGTAACTTGCGAGCAATGGTTGGCACGCTAGCATGAAGGCGTGCGCCGCTGCGCGGGTGATCTTGTAGGGTGCGCCTTTGAAAGTCAGTTCGAGAGTGTCTACCATTGCAGAACTCCGCATTCTCCGGGAGCGATCGTGTAGTAAACGCGAACAACTCCCATATTGCGCAGCCTCACTTGACAGCTTTTGCACGGTTTGGCGTTCGCCACAGTACCGTCACGCAGCACCCTTGCAACAGCCACGACTGAACTGCGCGTGAGTTTGGTGGCTACGCGAGCCTCCGCATGCTTCTCGGGCACTCGCGCCGCGTAGCCCTTCAGGCCAACCTGCACATTGAAGCTGTGTACGTACAGACCGTCGTTTCGCTTCCCGACGGCACAGAGCCTGAACTGCTTCTTGTGTCTGATCGTGTGTCTGCGCGCCAGTGCAATAGCATCTGCAATGAGGGTGTTCATAGCGCGGCCCGAAACCCCAAGTCTTTGTCACGATTTTGAGACCATTCCCTGTCGCGGTGAGCCGCGCGCACAGAGACGTCTAAACTGTCCCAGGCACCACTGCGAAGTACGCGATATGTGCTTTGTACGCTCATAGTACGCACCGAAACCCTACGTTGCTGACACGGAACCGTGGTCCGAACCCGATGCGGAATGCCGCGCTCACAGCCAAGTCGTCGCCACTGTCACACCAACTGCCGCCACGAAGCGCACAGACCTTGATTTGCACGTTCAGACTACGCACCTAAACCCTACGCTGTGGTCGCGGTTTCGCGGTACGTCTCTGTTGCGGAATGCTGCACGCGCGTCCGAGGCGATGAGATTGTACCAACAGCCGCAGCGAATGCTGTGTTTTATTTTCTTTGCGCTCATATGGAACACCTGACGCCATTGAACTCGTAGCTGTGTCGAGTTTCAAGTTTGCCCCAATAATACGAACTCGGAACTCCTGTGGTATAATCTGACCAACAGCCGCCACGAAGCCTGCGAGATACGCTTTGCGTTTTCATATGTTACCTTCTGCTGCTGCATCAGAGTCAAAGGAATGGGCAAAGGCCCAACGCGCGAAGGTGCTATCCCAACCGCAGCTACGTAGTCTGGCGCGTGCGATCATACAACAACCCCGAAACCGAAAAACTCATACCTGCTGGTTTGCCAGGTCATAGCGCGATAGTTCGTGAACGCGATATTGCGCAGACTGTTATGCCAGCTGGCGATGCGCACTATGCGGTGTTCCATATTCTGGTGCAGGGCTGGAAATGTGAAGGTGGGTCTCAGCAAGCCGAGACCCACCTTCACATCGCGCTGCTATGCCAAGCTGTACAGCTTGGCATTCTTGTTCGGATGCGCAGGACGCTCAGCCTTGATCACACCCGAAGACGTCAGAGCGTACAGAGCGTTGCGGCAGTGACTCGGAGAAAGTCGCCGACCAGCTTCCTGAAACTGCGTCTCGACAGCCTGCATGATCTCCCGCGAAGTCAGCGGCGTCGAAGCGCCAGTGAGCACCGACCGAATCAGCTTACCAGGCGTGAGGGCCTGACTACGGCGGAAGGTCTCCACGACCTCTGCCGGAACCCCGAGCGCGCTAGCCGCTGCCTTGACGTCGCGGTGCTGGCGAAGCGCCATGGCGATCAGCGCGTCATGCGCCTCCGGCTTGATGTCACTGAGCGTCAGCTTCTCGGGGAGCTTCTCGACGGTCTTCGTCGCGGCGACGCGATACTTCCCGTTGTGGTCGATTGCCTTCTGGATTTGAGCTCGGTTCACACCGAGCGCCACACCGAGTTCCGCCCACGCTTTGATCACGTTGTTCTTGTTGTCCATGTTGTCTCCCATGCGCTAAATAGCGCCCGCTAGACCGGTTGAAAAGGTGTTGCGCACCTTTTCAATCTTCCAGATGAAGCCAATCTTGGCAGCATATCTATGCTGCAGAAACCAGCAGTTATTCATGAGTATATTCATGTGCATGCGAGCGTACTTAGGTAGGGGTGCGACGCGTCGCACCAGAATAGGCTTTCCGTGCGGATAATAGTGTGCTGGACCCAGGCCCCGTTGCGGATTGGCGCAATGTTCATAGCTCGATCACATTCAACGCTACGGCTGCGTTGCTGAAGAGAGTGTCGCCCATACGCAACATTTTACCGCCGTGCTCGTGCACATGTCCGAACGCGTGCAGTTTGATCTTGTGCGGCGCGGTGGCTAACTTTGTAGCTAGCGGCCCGATGCCGATATGATCGTTGCCGGTAAGGCCGTCAAGAATGCCGTATGGCGGAGCGTGCGTTACAAGCACGTCAGGATCAGCTGCCAGCGCCAGCTCAGAGAGTTCTCTGAGTCGACTTTCAGGAACCTCGCCCTGCCAGCGTCCGTAAATTTGCGGGATCTCTCTGAATCCCGCAAACTTCAGTTCCCGGAATGTAAATCCGGACACTGTGACTTTGTACGCCTCGACTCCGCGCACGCTACAGAGATTGGCCAGTTCGAGCCAATCATGGTTACCCGCTACAGAGATCAGAGGTTTGTCCTTGAGTCGACTCAGAAAGCTCGGGTAGTTATTCCTCCACCAGCGCATCTGCCACTGATTCTCTTGATCGAAACTGTAGCCGGGGCTGTTTGGAAAAAAGTCTCCGGTCACGAGCCAAAGATCAGGAGGTTCTGACGGACCAGCGTCCATGATCCGTCGAAAGTGTCCGTGACAGTCAGACATGTGGTAGATGCGCATTGTGCTACCAGGTGATTGGAACTACCCGTGTTTTGGCGTTGCTGAAGATTTCAGGATTGTCACGCTGCGCGATTTGCAGGCAGCGCGAACAGATCCACTCCGCCCCCATCATCGTGTCATTTTGGCCCGCAGCGGAGAGCACGACAGAAGTGACCGGATTCTTGCACTCCAGCACCCCTGTCGGACCCATCAGTGTGCTTGAGCACACTTTGCGTTTTGCGTACATCATCTGCCTGATGATGTCTCGTTGCTGCAGATTGTGCAGCGCCATCCCAACGACTCGCCAGCGCTGGGATTGCAGCCGTTGTGCAAGCGCATGCCTGCACCGTAGCGCGCGTCTTGGTCCGCGTGCTTGCACTGCTTGGGACACTTGATGATTTTTGTTCTTCCGTTCATTCTACTACTCCCGTGAATCCAGTTGCACGATGTTGTCTAGAGGTGCTTGTACCGATTCTGTAGCGCCAGAGCAACTCATGCGACCAGCTGGTGTACGAAGCCGTGCGCAAGTACTGCACTTTTACTTTCATATTGCGGCGTGCACTCCGGCACCATTGAACGTATCTTTTGTGTAGGATCTCCAATAGCACTTCGCTGCGACATCAAGAGAGCTGTAAAAGCCGGAGAGCAAGAGAACTCTCCATACAGGGTTTATCTGCATACGATTCCTGTAAATCCGGCGTCGCGCATGTCATGGTGGAGACAGCGTCTGATTGAAACGTTGTCGCACAAAGCACAGACACGCAGGATCGACAGATAGCCGCAGCTTCTTAGCGCTAGTGATTGCATGGTCATTCGAGTTCTGCCAGCCGGACCTTCTTGCCGTGCGCCTTCATCATGCTGTTGAAGA
>ERZ761584.303-NODE-303-length-17057-cov-47.344430_pt1 | contig 17057 bp, 15 predicted proteins | sample MGYA00512168_ERZ761584 | MGnify/ENA primary metagenome ERZ761584 (study PRJEB28899, sample SAMN03785564) | bioreactor sludge metagenome | biome: EBPR Sludge; feature: EBPR Bioreactor; material: 0.22µm filtered reactor supernatant | place: Saint Lucia: Queensland...
TTCGATGCTACAACATCAACAATGCTCGTCATTTATTCTCTCCCGTAAACGCGCCAATTGTAGGCATAATAAACGCCACCGTAGGCTGGCACCAAAGAGGCTAAGCTCGTCGTGCCGCCAATCATCTCGCGGATAAAGATCCCTCGGAATCGCCAGCCGCTCCGTGTCCTCATCCTCAGCCGCGGCCGGATCGCCGCTCACACCACCCCCTTGACGCGCCAGTTATGCGCATAATAGGCGCTGGTCGTGCGCGGCACCTTGGCAGGATCGGTCGTCACGCCGCCAATCATGTCGCGGATGAAGATGCCCTGGCCGCGCCAACCACCCTTGTTCCAGGCGTACTGGCCAAGGGAAGTATTCGAGAGATCACCAAAGCCGAAGCTGTACTGCTGGCGATTGGTGTCGGTGTCCGCCATGCCAGACGGCGCCGCGGTCTTGGTCCGGCCCTTGTAGAGGCCGCGATCGCCGACCCAGCCGCCTAAGTCGATGCCGGTGACGGACGCGACAAGCACGTTGTCGTACCACATCTCCAGCACGCCATTGCCGCCGTTGGTGTCGATTTCCGCCAACCACGTCAGCGTAAACCAGCGGCCGCGCGGGACCGGCACCTTGGGCGAGGCGGCGACGCCGGAGATGTTGTAGATGTTCGAAAACGCGTCCATCCGCGGGTAGTAGACGCCGTTGGCGCGCCGTCCCGGAACGTGGGCGTAGATGTCGAACTCAAACGCTCCGGTCGTGTTGCGGTAGGTCCAATTGATGCCGCATTCGGCACCGAGCTGATCCTCCGGCACGCAGACGGCGCCGCGCCACGAGCGCGATGGCACGTTCGGCGCCCAGCCTGGCAGGACGCCCGGCCGCTGGTGGTCGGGGTGGCCGATGACCAGACCGAACATCGTTTTGCCGGAAATCGTCGCACCCGAGCTGTTCAGAAGCTCGAATGCGGTCGGCACGAACACGTCGACCGCGAGGCCGATCTTCCGATAGCGCTGCGGCAGCACCATTGAACGGAAGTTCAGCCATCCGTGCTCCCCGGCACGGTAGATCGACTTGAGGCAGGGTTTCCCGTCGAAGGTGACGAAGGAAAGCCTCCTGTTGTTCTCGTTGGGGTAGCCGTTCGGCGGGTCCTCAGACACCCGTGCGCCGGTATACGCGCCGAAGAATTGGCGGTCATCGGTCGGCGCGTTCGTCTCGCCCTGCCGGTCCTGCCAGGCCAGCGAATAGCCCTTCGCGTCAAGGACTGCGGCGGCGGTCGGCTTCGAGGACGGCACCGCCGGCGCGGGTTCCCACTGTTCGATCCAGTCGATCTCGAAGAACTGCGTCGCCAGCGTTTCATCCGGCGGCAGGCCAACCCCCCAGAATCCGAGCTGGGCCGTCAGCAGGTAGTAGAACGCTCGCTTCAGCGGGTCGGCGGCCGTGCCGGTGACCGTCACCTCGCCGAACTGGCGATTGTCGACATAGAAGGTGGCGACCACATCCGAGCCGGACAACCGCCGCCGCCAGGCCAGTTCATGGTACTGGCCGTCGAGGATATTGATGGCCGGGCTGGAGAGGGTGCTGGTGTTGCGGCTATTACCGCCACCGGCCAGGATCACGTTGCCGTAGCCGATCCTGCGGTCCGCAGCCGCCAGGTTGGTCTGCTGCGTCCACTCGAAGCCGTCGATCTCGCCTGAGTTTGGCCAGGCGCCGTACGCGTTTTCGACCGGCATCTGCCAGACGGCGCCGAAGCTGTTGCCGGCCGTCACCGGCACCCGGACGCGACACCGGGTGACGCCGTAGATCGAGGATGCCTTGGCCGATGTGGCGGCGCCGTATGATGATGCCGACGTGATGCCGCCGGCCCGCCAGGAGCTTGCCGTGACCCCCCAGCCCAGCCGCAGCACGCCGTCGGCCAGCGTAACCAGGGCAGGATCGTGGGTGTAGGTGCCCCAGTGGTCGGGGAATTCCAGCACCGGGCCAAGGGCGGAGGACTGCGACTGGCCCGGCTCGGCGAGGATGTTCCAGCGCGCCGCGTTGAGCGCCGTGCCGCCAAAATCATCCCGCCAGGAACGAACATACTGGCCGAGGACCGCCGACAGGTCATCACCCGCCGGCGAAGGAACAACGATAGCAGGAGACGCGATAAGTGCAGTAGGAGCTTGTGCTCCAATATTCAATTGCTGAGAATGGTGGTTGTACATCCTTTATACACCGCATACAAACGGTAACAGTAACCCTTGCATTCCATTCCACGATGCAGGAGCTGCAACATGAAGCTGGTCACCATGAGTGTAAGTGATCACTGCAGCTTCAGTAGGAGCAGACCAGACACCAGCGATCTTCGCTGTCCATACTCCCCAATTGGAACCGGTAGGAAATGAAACACGGAGATGCTCTGTCATAATGCCCCCTGGTTGCCGTCGAGAGAACGTAATCTCGGTAGTCGCCGTAGGAGTGACTTCACAATGGGGGGCGCCAATGGATAACGGATCGAGTGGTACTCTCATTACGCCGTGCACATACTCTTTCCACAACAAGCCGCTGGTCTGCTGTGGCGTTCCAGGAAACCACCAGTTAAATGGTCGCTTGATTACTGGAGGACCAGAGATCCTCCACACTCCATCATAGTGGATCAACCAGAACTCAGTCAGAATATTAGGCAGCAATACAAGTTCGGGTAGCTTGTATCCGTGTGCGGCATAGCTAGGCGCAGTGAACGTCTTCGTTGTGCTGTCGATGTTCTTCAGGATCAACTGAAACGCAAGCATAGAGTTGTTCGGAGGAGAGTATCCCGTTGGCGCACCAAGGACGAAATTGCTGCCAGTAACATTACGCTGAATTGTTTGCGCAGATAAGACCGGGTTATACGTGCCGCTCACAGTTGCAACAGACGACCCGCCGATCTCTACCGCACCAACGAAGTGATTACCGCGGACTGCCTTCGAGGTAAGGTCCAAGAAGTGTGTGGCATCCTGGCCAAACGTTCCTGGAGCTTCGAAATACTGCAACCCGCCGACAACCCCTGCAGCAGGAAGACCGTCCCCGCTACCAGGAGTAATTGTCTCTAGTTGGGTGGTCAGATACGATTTGCTAACCGCATCACCATCGTCAACCGCATCAGCGACATTGACAATGCGCTGTGACTTAACATCGAGGGTCGTACTGAGTTTCAGTTTCTCGGAGCCACCGATCACAAACAAGAAGGCGTTATCGCCTTTGTCGTATTCGTAGTAGTCGTTGCTATCGAAAGCCGTGCGAATTGCGTCGCCAACTGCCGAAACCAGATGCCCAGAAGCAACCGAGAATGACGCAGCAACAAGCGCACCTGTCATCGTCGAGCCAGACTTTGCAACATATCCACCAAGGGTTGTTGCGAGATCGGTTTGGTTATCAATCGTACCGGTAATAGCGCCCCATACAGAACTACCCCCGCCACTTTGCCAAGCTGTTCCTCCAAGCGCAACGTTGATGCCGACAATAATGGCATCGATTGTAAGCCCGGAACCGAGCAGGGCATCTAGCGCCGCCAACGTCGCGGATACTGATACACCTTCACGATTGATTGTGATTGTGTCGGTCGCGAGAACGCCCGAAACAGGAGTTGCCGGATTACCGAGCAGTCGCGGGTCTAGTTCGGTCATTGTGGTATCCTCAAACAGATCACCGTTACAGTCCCCGCTTCTAAGAGATCCCCGCTTGGCTCAACTACCCAAGCTTCAACACTGCCAGCAGCTTGGTTCATTATGGTAACTTGTGAGTTTTTGTTTGTGCTCGAACTGTACGACCCCGCTACAAAATATAGCGCGTCGGGAGAGGCTGCGGTAAAGGTGATTGTGTATTTGCCTGCTACTGTACGAGCAACGGAACAGTTCACCGCTTTGGCAACAACAGGAGTAGCCGCCGCAGTGAACGTGATCGCTGCGTGCCACATCTCTGCCATTGCGGTAACGAGACCTTGCGCATTGACTGTCGCAATCCCGAGTACATATTCCGCTGCAGTCAATCCCGCACGCGTTTCGAGTTTCGCTGCGACGATCCCCGCATCAGCGATCTTGGCGCCAGACACTGCACCGTTGGCGATTTTGGCAGCAACAATCGCGAGGTCAGCAATCTTGTCGCTCGTCACATTGCTGTCAGCAATTTTCGCTGTGGTGATGTTGGCATCGACAATTTTCGAATTGGTGACAGCATCGGCCGCCAACTTCGCAGAGGTAATTGCGCTGTCTTGTACTGCCGCCGTCGGTACAGCTCCCGTTGCAAGCTTACTCGCAATGACCGCACCGGCAGCGATCTTATCTGCCACAACGGCGTTGTCCACTATTTTGCTTGTACTGATCGCGGCGGCATTGATCTTATCAGTCGTCACCGCACTGTTGGCTATTTTGGTCGTGGTAATGGAACCGTCGGCGATGTTATGCGCAACGAACACATCAGGAGCGATCTTATCTGCAGTGATCGCTTCATCAGCAATACACCGCGTTGTGATGGTCTCAGTTGCGATATTGTCTTGGGTAATCTCTCGATATCCGATGGAAGCACCAGTTCGTGGGAAGATGTCTTCCCTGATCACCAACTGCAATCCCGCTGCCCATTCCCCATCTGCTGGTGTGGACAAGACCGGAGCGACAAGTACGATAGCCGATCCATCTGCCGACATGAGGTAATCGGTTGTTGGGATCTGCAAGACCCCACCGATATAAACAGAGACATAGCGCGGATCGAGAATGCTTGCATCCGAACCAGTATCATATTGCTGCACATCTGCAATCAATGTCGCCGTAGTGACAGTCGGCACCGATACGCCGTGGTGATGTCGCGGCAGAACATCGGCCGATTGTGTCATGGCCCAATAGATAGGAAATGCCGTACGGAAGACAGAAAACGTGCCGCTTTCCGTCGATACATGCGCCACTGCGGCGGACCAGAGCGCCCCACTATCAGGATCAGCGACAACATCGCCGACAGTATAAGCTGTACTCGCCGACCACAACCCGCGATATTGTACGATGTTGCCAAGTCGAGAGAGTAGCGCGTCGATGCTACGAATAACGTTGTGCATCGGTTCGTGCCATGCGTGACTATTGAAGTCCGGCAGCTCGAACTTGAAGTTTGGTGTGAGTTGGGTCATACCCTACTCCCTCCTGAAATCATCATACAGTTGACTGCCACGATCTTCAGCCTTTTCTCGATCTGGCCAGAGATGTACCAAGAGAACCGTTCACATTTTCCTGGCACTCCATACAACCGCGCATCCCAATTCGTTCGCCCACCACCATACGGCTGATCTTCGTAACCAAAGCCTCGATGGCCACCAGCAACGAAATCAATATCGATAAGTGCTTCGTCTACTGCATCACCAAACACCTTCATATTGAACTCTGCCTCACCCTCACTATCGAGGCCGATGCGCCGAAGCAATTTCAAAGTATTGCGCTTGTGAAGGTCGATCCATGGGGACCGAGCCGCAACATTGATAGGGACGCCCGCAACCGGTTTCCATTGCGTAACATCGCTCGGATTAAATGCGCCACTAGGAACGAACGTATTCTTCCCAATGTACTCGTAGCTGGCCAACGCGCCACTTGCACGGACCCGCGTTCCTGTGGTGATTAGTGACGCATATTCCCAAACCACATCATAGTCATCAACGAAATCGGTAAATGTGTTATCATCGGACATTAGCAAGATGCGCCGTCGATCACACAGCAGCAAATCTTGCAGCAACGTGGCACAACCAGCGACTGGATTGATGCCGGTAATGGTACTCCATGCTGAATTTCGGAACATGAACCCGGTGTAGGTTGTGCAAGCATCATCATCCGGCACGAATATAATATAAGCGTTGATACGCGGATACCGTACTGCGAACATCTTATGCTTAGTGCTGCCGACCGACAGGTTCCTAATCTTAGCGATATAGACGTTAGCGATCTGTTCAGACACCTGTTTCGGAATGAACGTCTTCGTTATCGCCACCGACATGGCATTAATCGCAATAGCATCAGCAAATAACAACTCATTCCCCACCGGGATCATGGTCTTATGAGAGATGTTGCCAAATCCTGTAAAGACGTCTTCGCCAATTTCGGGTACATGGTTGCTGTTATCATTGTACCCGCCAAGTGCGATGGCGAGCGACACATCCTGCAGTCCAACGATCAATCGGCCGCGAAACTGCGATAGTCCAGTGATCTCGTCTGATTCAGCAGAGTACCCCGTTACATCGAATGTAGTGGCATCATTCGGAGGAGGATCGCCTACAAACGTTCCATTCGTCGAGCGAGCGGTAATGGCAACCTTATTATCAGGAGTCGAGCAGCAGAGATATTGACCAACCCGATGGACATAAGATCCAAGAGGAACGTTAAGATTGCTGCCAGTTGCAGGATCGTGCAGATACTGTACTTGCTGCTGTTTTGTAAGGTCGATCACGAGCTTCTTATGGAGCCCGTTGTTGGTGGCGATCAACTCACCGTTGCCCACCGTCGTCGATACATATTCGACCGCACCCCATCCCGAGGGGCTGCCAGCCAAAGTCTTCGCGATGGCAGACGAGAAGATAATGCGAGGAATACCTAACGAATTGACTGCAACGATCTTGCCATCATTCAAAAATACGATGGCATGGTCTTGGAAATAGTGAACATGGATAATGTCGGCGCCCTGAAAATCCCATGGCTCATAGAACGACAAGGTGAATGTTACATCAACTGTTTCAGTGTCCGTTGCAGGATCGGCTACAGTAAGCGAGAAATTGTCATCATCGGTACGGACAACCTCATATGTTCCGCCGATCGTAACGCCGCCAACATTGACACTAGCAGACGCGATGCTGATCTTCTGGCCACTCGATAGGCCATGTGCCGGCCAATTGATACGAAGAAGAGTTGTCGTGTCCTCAATAGAGGCCGATACTGTAACAGGAATGAGCGGCCAATGTGCAGAATAGGCGTCGAGATTGCACAACACACGCACACCGTTACGCGACAATAATCCCGTGTCGTCGTCGATGAGCATGTTGTTCAGTTGTGTGCAATATTTATAGGAAAGGTTGTATGGGCTATCGACTGTAGACAGCCCTCCGCTAAAGTCCCGGAACACCACCGAAGTTAGTTGGGAATCGCGCGCCCGAGCTACTGTATTGTAAAGCACGATGCCCCTCGCACAGATGCACCTTTGTTGTCAGGTACACCTGCGCTAGCTTCTGAAGCTAGGAGGGTCTTTACATGTGCGTCGAACAGCGCCACGAACTTATTCGCGTCGTCAGGATTAGCGCCATCCGATTTCAGATAGTCTGCGCAACAACCAGCGACGAAGATTTCTTTTGGTAGTGGTATATCGTCTTCAAGCTCGAACCGTGACAGAGGCCGGGCCTTGTACCGAATATAAACTGTCCCCGTTGCCGTGAATGGAAAGAACTGTAGCAACCTCTCGGGATCAGCATCGTGTTGATATGCGAGAGGATGTGTACCAGTCAACCGCAAAGGGTTCCTATAGAACTTCGCTTTATTGATAGGTACATCGTTTGCGTCGAGAATATAAACAATATCGGCAGGGCGTTTAATGTAGAGCGTCATGTTCTCAAGAAGATAGCCGCTATCCCCCGATAGAGTGAAAGCACCAAACCGATCATATTGGGTTAAATTGTAGCGATCGAAAAGCGCATCAAACAGCGTATTTGCAATATCAACTAGCTGTGTTTCAGTGTAGAGTTGAACATGCGTACCCGGCACCTGTCGAAGGCGCCGGGTCGCTTCATTCACGATTTCGCGAACAGTCGTCATGCTGTTACGCGAAATACTGCTTGATGCCGTGCAGCCCGCCTTCGAGCATACCAGTCGTTGAATTGACGGTGACAGACGGATCAACGAGAAACGTTCCTACGAGCCGCTTGGCACCGTTCAACGTACCCGTTGGCGTGTAAAGCCCTCGCGGATCGCCGGTAGCCGCCGTTGCCGGATCGGTATAGACGGCTGCGGTAACCGTACCGATCGACTGCGGCGCGTTGTCGAACATCTCCTGCAACACTTTCGTTGTGCGGTAGGGAAGACCGAGTTTCCCGCCCCAGCCGACATCGATCGTAATGGCCGAAGTAGCCTCCCACGAAATCTCATCGACCCATTTGAAGGCCGTCAAGATTTCGATCGGAGTACCCGAGGTCAATGCCTTCGTCTTTTTCACCGGCTGCCCGAGATAATCTCGGCCAGCGATAGTGATCGTCGAGGTCGCAGTGCCGGAAGCAACTGCGGTGATCGTTCGACCATACGGCGCATCGGCCTCATCGTCGAGCAACGTGGTCGTAGATCCAGCCGTCGCAATCGACTGATCGTTGAGGATCGCGTCTGCATCTGCCAACGCCGGAGAACCGAAGTCAACAGAGACCAGATTTTCGAGCCCGACGCCCGCTGCGTGCTGCATTCCGGCAACATAATAGTTGTGTCGCCGCTGCATGAACTCCGGTGCCAAAGTGCCCTGTTCAACCGACATGTTCGATCCTTCCATCAATCTTCAAGTCGTCGATCGACTTTACTCGTGTCGATCCACAATAGGTATGCACCATGAAGCCGCCATCGTCTTCAGTCTCGCGGAAAGTCAGCGCCTTCACGCCCTTCACGAGTTCCATCGAAGCAATGCGGCGCGTTGATTTTTCCCGAAAGGGCTCGATCTTCGTCACCGGCTGATCATCGAGAGCACCCGACTGCAGTACCGCAACCTGCTGTCGGAGTGCAGCAACCTCCTGCAACAACGCGGCAAGCTGGCCTTCTGTCACTCCGGCAGATTTGGTTTCCGTTGTCATCAACTTCTCCTGTTCTTGTTAGATATCACGTCTAACTGACGACAACGCCATGGGTTCGGTGTGCCTTCCATAGACACGTTTGCATCTGCGTAGTGATGCGCCGACCGATGGCGTCGTAGTTCCACGGAGCGGTAAGTTTCTCGGGCCGGAACTCGACACCTTTCAAGATCGTGGTTCGGAGATACTTGTCGTTCAGGAAATAGGCATGATCGACCGGGCACTGCTCATCGAAGACGATCGGAACACCAAGGAACGACGCACCGACGTAGCCGAGATCGACCATCCGTTTGCCGGCATTCAAGTTCGAGAACGGCAACGAGATTTTGTCAGCGATCGCCGTCTCGTACATCCGCATGATATCGATGCCGGCAATGATAACGCTCGGCTTGTCACTCTTCTGGGTGAGGTCGCGGAAAATGTCCCGGAACGCTTCTTCAATATCCGCCGCGGTCAGTGTACCATTGAAATCGTAGCTCGAAGTCCGCCACTGCGATTCCGTAACGCGGGAGATGCCAGCGAGAGTACCAGTCGTCGGATCATCGGGGACAAGAAGAGCCAGCCCATTTGGATCTGACCCCGCACCGAGACCATAGAGATAGTCGCTGAATTTGTCCTTGATCGACGTTTCGAGAACATCGAGCTTCTTGGCGAGGAGGTCGAAGATTTTCGAGGAACCTTTGTTCTCATCGATCTCCTGGTTGGACATGATGAGCGAACCGGCGACGCGGGTCCATCCGTAGCGAACCGTTCCGAACTCCGAAGTCTGAGCGATCGGGAGAGGCTGCATATATCGGTAGGAGCCGACGTTGGGATTGCGCCCAAGGATCAATGGGTTCGTCACCTCATGGCCGCCGTCGATGTAGTCGATGTTGCCGGAAGTGAACGCCCACGCGACCAGAGCATTAGCACGCATGGAAGCATAGAGCAGCTTCTGTCGGCTCTTGGTCAGGGTCGAATGGATAACAGATTCGAGTGTTGCCATTTGTTTCGCCTATTTCAAACTCTCATAGGTGGTTCGCAGATTTGTCAGCCAATTCGAATTGGGATCGAATTGGAGGTCGTCTGCGCCACTCGAAATAGGCGTGGCGGTCTGCAATGCTGGTACTCTTCCACCAGATTTCGTCGTTCGGGCTGGTGTGGGAGCCGCTGCGGGCTGAGAAAGTTGCTCGACAAGAGAACGTCTAAAATCGAGCCCTTTTTCGGTAGCAGCGTGCATCAGTCTAACATAAGCAAGACGAGGATCAATCCCTTCGTTCCGAACTATGTGGGCGATTAACTCCACATGAGTTCGAGCAAATGGATAATTGGGATCGTTGAGAAACTCTTGTGCCTCTCGTTGACCTTCAGCAATAGCGGCTTGTTCATCTTCGACAGCCGCTTTCTGTTGCATGATCGGCTGCAACTTGGCGTCGATGATGCGGGCAATCGCATCGGCAGTGACCGGCATACCGTTTCCCAATCGCGAAGTGTCATGCCCACGCGCTTGAGTCAACTCGATCAACTGTTGGATTGTACCAACAGGATCTTTCTTGAACTGTGCTGTTAACTCCAATCCCGCACGTACGCTATCGGGATCGAGGCCGGTATCGCCAACGACGCTATTGATCTCCTTCGCAGCATCTCGGAGTTGGCGAAGTTGAACAAGCTCCTTCTCCATCGCCGGCAACGTCTTCTGTGTTTGTCGCCAGCTCTCGTAAACCCGTCGAGCCATACCAGCCTTGAAGACGACATTCCCTTTCACATCGACGAGATTGCCGTGTGGGTCTTGGTTCAGCCAGCCTGTATCGACAGGAGGGCGTTCTTGAGCAGGTTCTGGCTGCTTCACCGGTTCTTGCTTCTCCGGCTCCGGCTTCGTCAGTTCTTGCTTCTCCGTCTTCTGAACCGGAGCGAAGACGGTCGGACCTAACGATTCAAGTTCCTGTTCCTGCTCTTGTCCTTGTTCCTGCGGCTCGTCTTTCGCAGAGTTGACAATATCCATATAGTCTTCTTCATCCTTGGGCATTTGGTGTCATTCCTTGTGGTTGTTGTGGCGCCATCAGCGTCTGCATCAACATCTGCTGTGCCTCGGTCCAATCTTCCTGCTTCACGATGGCGCCCTCGAACGCCCTCGCTAACACTTTCAACACAATCAACAGCACTCCTGGTGCAGCTCGACCGAACTGCCCAAGCACGCCAGCAATCTCCAAGGCTTGCTGTTGTCTTGCCTTAGAGGTAGGTTTCATCGTTGTGCCGCCGACGATCTTAACTTTCATCCCCAACAACCGTGCGTCTTGAGGGGTCATCGCTTGAAACTGTGTCGCGGTTTCAGGGCCAACGACCATGGCGACTTCTTCAGGAGTGAACTGTGTCATCATGATGAACAGCGCAATGTCTGCAATCGAAGAGATGAAATCTTCAATCGCCGATACCTTAAAATCGGTGTGGAGTTGCGCCACCGACGAATATGCTGACACCGCATCGTTCGTCGTATTGGTCTTGAATTGCTCTCCTCGCAACACTGAAGGAATGCCGGCGATCCGATTGATGCTGTCAAGGCAGCGATCAATCGAAAACAGCTCGGGATGGCGAGAGACGTTCGGAACAAGCTGCTCGATCATGTCTTTGATCGTCATGCCCTCGGGAACGTCGATCCCCATACATCGACCATCGTTCGAGTTCAACAGCGCGTTGATGTCGTCTTCAGTAATGCCACGGTTCTTCGCGAAGAATAGTTTCGTGGCGAGGTCGGCCCGCGCCTGAGCGATTTGTTGGTTGATGAGATTGATACTCTCCTGTTGCGGGCGATAATACGACACCTCGCCACAGGTTTCCTTACCATCTGCGGAGATGATCGGCGACAACCTCACGATATTGAAGAATCGCGGCAACCGATACGGATCGTCGTAAACCCATATTGGCCAATTCCAATTCACGTCGTTGAACATATAGATGCGGCGGGTTGCCTTATCCCAAACGAACCACACCTTCGTTGTGGCGTTACGACGAAACTCCTCCTCGCTCTCGTAACCAAACTTCGCATAGTCCTTGCCATAGCTAAAGTCGTCGGCAGCACGAACATCATTCGCCAAGACGGTTGGTGCAAAGATAGACCGATACTCCTCCCCATGCTTCTCGAAGTATTGCGCGCGGAGAAGTTCGGTTGAGATGTGTTCTGCCACCATAACCCATCGAGCGTCGGAGAGATCAGCGTTCTCAGATGCCGGATCGACATACACACTCATTGGCGAGAGAATGCGCACCTTCAACCCCGATGGAGATAACAACGATACCTGTTGTTCGAGGGCCAACAACTCTCCTTCTACCCGAGCAATCTCTTCTCCGTCTTCGGCCTCTTCCAGTTCCTTAGATAGCCGCATCAAGTCTTCGAGTGCCGCCTCGCTGCCATCATCCTTGGAAATGTAGTCAACCGCGGCGAAGGCATTGTTAGTGCATAGTGCGATAACAAACGCGCGCCGTACCTTCGAGGACAACGCCAACCCATTTGGTGCCGGTTCTGAGATCAACGTATTGATCGCCCGCTCCATCAACCGCAGCACCTGATCGAACCCTTGATCGCTACCACCATTCGCGGAAATGGTACACGCTGCCTCACCAGATAACGCCGATGCAACCTGCGCTGTGATTGTGGAGAGCACAACGTTCTCGTGTTGAGTTGCGGTCTCTCGCTCGTCGAATGCCAACTCATCACAGACCCCCAAGCTAGTGTAGAGTTCGAGCGCCTTCTTCCATTGGGAGATCAGCCCACGCTCTTCTCGGATACGATGGCATTGTCGCTTTCTCTCTTTCCACACCGCACCGAGGTGTTTCGACACGGGGATCTTCGTGTCACCGATTACGCGAAACACGCTCATTGACAGTTCTCCATTTGAAGAGTTCGGGTGGGAGGGCAGTTCGCACCACCGGATGGGCACGAACGATGATGCTCGGTGGAGAGGTTTTCGCTAATAGATATCGTAATGCATCAACCGCATGGTCATTCCTGCCAACGAAGCTATCGGTTACCTCGTTGTATACATCACGAGCACGCCGATATTCGAACATCTCCTCGGCAATGAAATGTTGTGGCGGATCTTCCGCAGACAGGAGATTATCCGAAAAGAACACCGATGGAGATGACCGATCACCAGTATAAGGGTTCAATTGCGGGCGGAGTTCGAGATACCCCATCACGACATTCACCCCCGCACGAATATCGTTGTTGGCCTTACAACAATCCAATCCTAAGTCATAAAACCGTCGAGCGATGGAGGTGCCAACACCACGAGATTTTCCTTGCCGATTGAAGATTGACGGATCGGCTACTAGCTGCGGGAAATCGGCATGAGAAAGAGCCAGTCTCGCCTTGTTAATGTGCTTAACGATCGTCTCATCGGACAGCTCGGGGAGATAGAAACCGTCGATAACATGAACGATCTTGTTATCATCCTCGAATGCGAGCAGGTAACACGACGGCACATTCAGACCGTAATCGAAGCCTTCTCGAACAACAAGCGAACCGCCATTCTTCTTTATCACCTGTTTCATGTAGTCGAGCATATCATCATGCGGAACGATATGAACTCCTGTATCGAATGTCGAATACACGAGATCGTCGTTGTATTCCCACGATCCTTCGAGATATCGTTCTCGATATGAGCCGTGATAGGCTGCCTTCAATCCTTGGATATAATCAGTCGCGAGGTTGGCCGCATTCTCGAATGTCGAGCCTTCGACCAGCCCAATCATCGGCAATCCTGTATCGGGGTCGCACAGCTCCGACTTCATTTGTCCCGTCTTCTTGTAGATATGCAACGGGCGGATCAACTTCGCATAAGGCCACGATCGAGTAGGGTTCAGCGTCAACATCATGATACGCGGACCAGTAGAAGGCATAGCAGAATTTGGCCCGATATACTTTGCCCGTTGCCCGCGCAATCGCCCTAGCAAATCCATCACATCTTTATAGGTGATCTCCTTGTCATCGATCTGATCTACCAATGCCCAATCGAATGTAGTAGAGAGCAGATTACTAGTAGTGGACGTGTCTCGCCGCCCTTTCTGTCGAGCGTAACGAAACCACGCCTGAGATCCGTTCCTCAATACCAATGATCGTTTGGTGAACGACTTCACCCAACTCTTCGGTGTCCATTCGCGAAATGCTTCAACGACGCTATCATTCAACCGCTCTTCAGTGGCACGAGCAACGAGACCGATCGAACCTGGATAGTCGCGCATAAAAGATAGCGCCTTTACAACACCACCCGTCGTCTTGCCATTACCGAACCCACCACCAAAGATTTGGATCTTGGTGTCGAGCGCCAACCATCTCGCCGCTAATGATCCTGAAGGGGCGTTATACTGTGGCATCTTGGCTTACAATTGATAGATCATCAGGCAGCGATACCTGTTTCGCTGCGTCTTTTGTCATCGCCAAGATGTCTTTCGCAGCGATATACCGTGCTCGGGGATCTTCTTCTTGTAACATCGAAGCAAGCTGTCGTGCGGCAGGGATGCGCATTCGTTGGAGAATAGCGTCGGCACCGTCCTGATCAGCGAGGCGGATGGACTGAATCAAGTCTCGGCGAAAAGTAGTAAACTCGGCGCTATCAATCACACGAAGAACGTCACGGGTATCCCACCCGGTCAACTTCGCAATGTCTTCTTTTGATAGGCCGAATATCGTCAACGAAGCTATCGTAGTTAAGCGCAACAGTGATTGGTAATTCGTCACTGGGAGATCGTTCACATTCCTCTTGCGAACAATGATCGTATCGTCGTCCAATGCAGCGATGGCACGGATCTTCTTGTCTGGCTCGATGATTTCGAGCTTCTTGTTATAGACAGGTGTTCCTGTTCTCGGGTCGATCTCTCGACCGTCAGCGAGACGAATAACGTCGCTTACATTACTCACCATTTGCCTTGCGCTCGGCTCGTCGGTTCCAGGTGCCGGCACGGCGATTAGCAGTACGTGCTGCGTTTCTGGCCTGTCGCTTCATCATGTTTCTTCGGGCGTAGTACATTTGCAACACTTCAACCAACCGAGAAACAGGAGTTGGTGTGTTCAGGTCCGGAGAAGGAACGACTGCACGAGAGCCGCCCGTTTCAGAAACCGTAACTGCGCGAGAACCAGGAGAACCTGGAACAGTCAAGTCTCGAGATCCGCCCTGAGGAACAGTCATTGTTCCTCGACGAGGTAGCGCTGTCGGATCTGCTGCAGTCGGAGTGCGAGAGATCGTCACGTCATCGGCAGGAAGACCAGCCCCACTTGTCGGAGCCAATGCGCGCCCTTGCTTATTCGGATATGGTTCGGTTTGAAAAACACGCTGCTTAACCGCACCACTTCGCGGAGGAGGAAGCGCCACCGCGGTCATTTCCTGATTTTCGGAAAGAGGATTGATTGGTTCGGGGATTGGCACTTCATCTTGTTGGACGGACACGGCACCTTGCTGAGTTGGCACAGTGTCTTGTTGGGTATCAACTCCTGTCATTGCCAACAATTGAGCAAGGACTTCTTCGGGAGTTATATTTGTCGTTGGGACATTCTCCGCAATGCCAACGTTATCTGCAACAGCATTCCTACTAGCAGTACCACGAGATATAGCATTCCCGCTAACGGCACCATGAGATACAACATTCCTATTAGCAGTACTACGAGATACGGCATTCCTATTAGCAGTACCATGAGATACAACATTCTCGTCAACGGCATTACGAGATACGGCATTCTCGCTAGCAGCTTTCCTTCCTTCTGAAAATACCGGGGCGTCTTGAATGTTCAACTCTCCGCTCTCTTGCACCCCCGACATGCCGAAGTCCCAATTGTTGTCGTTCTCCACTCCAATCTTGCTCATTAACGATTGAACAAGATCGGGGGATTGTGCCAACGCTTCCTGTGCACGGGACACGTTCTGCGGAGTTGCAGGCACCCCTTGATCTGCCAACAACTTCGCGACGATCACCCCACCGATGAGACCGATCAATCCCCCAATCGGTCCCCCAACTATCGCGCCGATACCTGCGCCAAGTGCTCCGTGCGAAACTTCATCTGATACTGGCATCGTCGTTACCCCAATCGAGGAGCGACATTGCTGCCCTTGCCACCGCCACCATTGCCGGAGAGATCGATAGAGCCGAGAACAGAACGAGCTGAAACGAGGGTGTCAATCAACGCAGCATCGGCCGCCGTCGTCGAATTCGAAGCAGCGATCAACGTAACCGTGTCGATCATTCGCGTCCCACCAACATTCATGTCGTCGAGGTTGATCTCTTTCCTCGTCACAGCCGATCCGCTGTTGATCGATGTCCCGGCCGCCACAACATCGCACGCTTCCCGCAACCGGGTCTTGCTTCGACCCGCCATTTCACGGCGAACGTTTTTGATGCCCGGTACTTTGCCGCTCAATGTGTATGCCGTGCCGTAAAGCCCTGAAGAGATTGCCATTTGTCCGTGCTCCAACAACGAGAAGGCTAGCTAGACGAGGCGTCTAACTAGACCTCCACGATAGCACATACATAAAAGGTGTGCGAGATGTTCAGATCGAGAGGAGGGTCAATTGGAAGACGAGGGGTGACACGAGAAGGGCAACACGTGTAGATTGTATCTCCGCTACCCCACACAATCTACACTTCTCTTCTCTTCACTCCCCCTTCTTCTCTCCCACGTCTTCGTCTTTTATATCATACAATCATCAATCTGTCAATCCCACTCTCCCTTCTACCTCGGTGAAATCCACCTCAATTCACTCTTCATCGGCAACTTACCATCCTCTCCCCTCTCCCACACAAACCAAGCAATAGCCGACGTCGCCGCACCTTTTCTCTCTGTTCCGAGCGGGTACATTGTCACCCGTTGCGAGAAGACATGCACCCGTGTTGGAGGACACCGCTCCTTGAACATTCTTTTATACCGCCCTTGCCCTTCGAGAAACGCGAGCCGGAGAAGCATCGCGACCTTTCGAGTGGCAAATTCGAGCGCTTTATGCACGAACTGCTCAGCCAACGAAAACGGCGGATTGGTGATGATCGCATTCACGTATTGCTTCTTCTTTGATAGAGACAAGAAATCGATCCCAACATCGCCGACACCGAAATCGTATAGATCTGAGCCATACACATCGTCATAACCTCGCTTCTCTAACACCTCCATAATAGCACCATTCCCACACGCCGGCTCCCAGATCGACCACTCCTTGTCGAACTCCTCTACATCAAGAAGAGCATTCGTTATCCATGAAGGGGTGGGATACAACTCAACATCGTGAGCAGACAACACCATCTAGCTCTTCCTCTCCGACCGGCATTCCAC
>ERZ761584.304-NODE-304-length-17040-cov-7.922284_pt1 | contig 17040 bp, 13 predicted proteins | sample MGYA00512168_ERZ761584 | MGnify/ENA primary metagenome ERZ761584 (study PRJEB28899, sample SAMN03785564) | bioreactor sludge metagenome | biome: EBPR Sludge; feature: EBPR Bioreactor; material: 0.22µm filtered reactor supernatant | place: Saint Lucia: Queensland...
ACATGATGCCGCCGTGCGTGGAAGAGAAGAGGTTGTTCGAGGGGAACATCTTGTGGGATTCGCGCACCGCCTCATCGGTGAGCGGGACGAAGGCCGACATGGTGTCGCCGTCGAAGTCGGCGTTGAAGCCCCCAGTCACCAGGGGATGGATCTGGATGGCCTTGCCCTCCACGAGCTTAGGCCGGAAAGCCATGATCGAGAACTTGTGCAGCGCCGGATCACGCTTGAGAAGAACAGGCCGCTTGTCCATGGCTCTCTGTAGAGCCTTCCAGGCGACCTCGCGCCCCTCCTTCATGTCCTTCATCGCCTGCATCGGCGAGTAGCCCAGGCTCCGCATCTCTCTGATGACGAAGGGCTTGTAGAGCTCCATCGCTGCGTTCTTGGGGATGCCGACATAGTCGAGGTGCATCGCCGGCTCGGGGATGATAGTGGAACGCATCGAGAGCTCCTGACGACGCTTCATCAGGCGCTTCTGGAAGTAACCTTCCTTTGGCTGCTCTCCCTTGATGATGTCCAGGAGACCCTTCATCTTGCGGTTGGAGTCGTAGACCGGGGTCCCACCAAGGCCTGCCGTCGCCTTCATGAGATCGTAGAGCTGCTCCCGAAGCTTCTGGTTCTCCGAGTCCGGTAGCTCCTTGATGGGGTTTTTGAGCTGGTTGTTCACCAGGGCCAGCTTCTGGTAGTACCCGTTCACGTCGTCGTAGCGCAGGGCGCCGTCGGGCATGACGACGATCGGACGGAACACTGGGGGAAGAACGGGGACGTTGTGTAGGACGTAGGCCTCGTGAGGCTTCATCCCCATCTTGTCCAGAGCCGTCAAGAACCGCGCCTTCTGGTTGGCGTGGTTCCGTGCGGTGCCTCGCAGCTTCGGTAGATCGGCGAGGGTGTTATCAAGCTCCTTCTTGACATCGAGTTTCTTGAGCATGTCGCGGATAGCAGCGCCGCCCGTCTTTCCGTCGAGCTGCTTCTTGCCCTTCACGACGTCCTCGAACTCGCTGAACTTCAGACCAGAGAGGACGACTGCTGGGCCAGGGTGCTGGGGCGTACCGACGAAGACAGGGTTGGGGATCGGCTCCGCCAGACTGATGTGGGACCAGTGGAGTCCCTTGCCTACGGCATCGGGGAGCCCGCCAGTGATCTTCGGGTCGAAGAGGCCCTTCTCGAGCTCCTTGGCGTCCTTGCCACGAAGAACGCGGCCACCGTCCTTGATCTCGCCGTTGGACATGGCGAGGATGCCCTTGTCGGTGAGCGGCATCAGTTGAAGGGTGTGGCCCTCCTTGTGGATGTTGACACCCAGGGCCTTGAGCATCGTCTCGAACTTGCGGTAGGCGAAGGTCGGCTTGGGAGGAGGAAGGGGCTGGCCCATCCTCACCCGATCCCAGAAGTCGACGTGCGCCTGCGGGTTCATCTGCGCATCGATCTGGCTGTCGGCCTTGTAGGTCGCCATCTCTCGAAGGTTGTGCCGAGCTCCATGCGCCAGAAGAGCGTAGAACTCGAGCTGACCCATAGCCTGGCCCGGATGGGCTGCGCCAGTTCCCTTGGGGGACTGGTCGATCGAGTAGTCGCCAGGACCGTTGCCGTAGCTACGAACAGCCAGCTTCTTCTCGACCTGGTGCTTGAGCTTGAGGATGTACTGGGGTCCGACAAGCACTTCTTCGTTGAGCTTCTGCCCCGTCATCGGATCGTAGACAGCCTCGTAGCCCTGATTGGGGATGCCGTGCTTCTCGAGGTCCGCCTTGACCTTGTCGGTGTAGTCGATGTTCGCTCCACCGAAGTTGTTGACGAGGTAGGGCTTGCCGGTCTTCTCCGCGATCTTGCCCGCGGCGGTCTCGAGGAGTTGTCCCAGGTTGATGCGGCTGGGAACACCGGAAGGGTTCATCAGGACTTCGGTGTGCGGCCCCTCTGGGTGTCCAGACCGGGGCATCTCGTGATCCGGGAGGATGCGAGTGATGATGCCCTTGTTGCCATGGCGGCCGACGATCTTGTCTCCGACTTCTGCCGGCTCGAGCGCCTTCACGTAGACCGTCGCCCCCTTGCCGTTGGGGTGGCGCACCACCTTCACCACTTCCCCTGGGTGGTCGCTATCCCACTTGACGCTCTTGTCCCTGTAGCTCAGCGCCTGCTTTCCGAGACGACCAACCATGCGAGCTGTATCCGAGGAGAGGTCTGGCTTCCCCACCGCCGCTACCAGGATGTCGCCCGGATGCACCTTCTCCCCGACACGGATGATGCCGTCGTCTCCCAGCTTGTCGATCTGTTCATGGGTGAGCTTCTTCGCCGTGGTGGAAGCGTAGGCCATGAACATCTTCTTCGAGATGTGGTCCCGGTCAGGGTCGATCTCGAGGGCGTGCCGGTGCATGTGCTCGGAGGTGAGCTTCTGCGCCGCCGATTCGGACAGGACGATCCCGTCCTCGAAGTTGTAGCCCTTGTAGGGCATGTAGGCGACGCGGAGGTTGGTGCCTAGCGTGAGGTGCCCGTTCTTAGTGAAGTTCGAGTCCGCGATGACCTGGCCCTTCTTCACCTCGTCGCCTACCTTCACGAGAGGGGTGGAGTGGATCATCGTCTTGGCGTCGTTGAGGGGGAAGTGGTTGTAGATCTGGATCTCGTGCCGCTTCCCTGCGGCATCCGCCACCACGACGCTGTCGGTGTATCCGTTCTCCTGGTTCTTCTTCAGCTCCACCACCTTCCCCTCGACCTGGGTGGTGTGTGACCATGGAATTCCTGTGAGCTTCTCCCAGCTTGCATTGCCTCCAGACTGGACCTGCACCAGCGGCTGCTCTCGGTGGTGCAGTGACATGGCCTGTGTCTGTTGGCGAGCCGCGACCATCGTGCGGTTGCCCTGATCGTCCTGTAGGAAGGGGATGAGGTTGGTCGACTCGTCGAAGAGCTGGTGGGCCGAAGGGATGAGATACCTACCCTCCTTGAAAGGCTTCTCGACAAACTCCTGTGTCACCCCATCCCGCATCTTCACCAGCGGTCCTAGAGGCTTGATCCTGTTGTTCGCGTCGATCGTGATGTGATCCGGCATCACGATGTTGTGGCTGTGGAGCTCTCCGGGGGTCACCTGAACAAGCTTCTTCTCCTTGAGGTCGTAGACCTGTACCTTGGCCTCGTTGCCCACCTTCCGCACACCGATGGGCAAGTTCAGGTTGATGCCCGTGCGTTCCGACTCTGGGGTGTGAACAGGGTCCAGGAAGCCGAAGTGGCTTGGGTTGATGACCTTCATCGAGGGGAGCACTGCTCGTTCGTTCTTGATACCGCCTTCCTCGCCGATGATGGTGGTGGCACGGTGGTTGGAGATCATCTCGAGCGGGTTGATCTGCTCGGGGTTCCTAGAGAGCGTGGAGCCGGTGAAGAACTCCTTGATCGGCTTGTTGAAGAGGTCGCCGGAGACGAGGTCGCGAACCCGCTCTACCCGGTCAATGCCGTTGGTCAGCTTCGCGTGCAGGTTCTTCCTCGTCTTGTAGTTGGTGAGCTTCTCGTGGAGGAAGTCGTCGACTCCGTGCAGGGTCTTGAACACCAGGGAGTTGCGGTCGTCTGGAGGAATCTCACCCTTGGCAACCCCGAGGATCTTCTGGGACGCCAAGAGGAGAGCTTCGCCGGTGACTCGGTCGATGGGCTTGCCGAGAGAGATCTTGGTGGCCTCCGGAAGGAGTCTCGTCTTGTCGAACTCCTTGACGAGGGCTGAGGCAGCTCCATCGTAGCCCGGTGCTTCAGAGGTGACCCCTCTCTTCGAGAGCGCGTCCTGGAACTTGAGGATGTTCTCTTGGATCTTCTCTGTCGTGTTGGACTTGTAGATGTCGTCACCCCAGGCCTTCTTCATGTCCTCGTCCTGTACTCCCATCATCTTGAGGACGGAGTACAGGGAGGTGTGAAGGCTTCCACCGTACTTCAGCTTGAACTGCTTGGTCTTGGGGTCGAAGGGAATGTAGAGACGGTTCTCCTGCGCGAACGGCTTCGCTAGGTTGAACTCCGTCGAGAGCTTGCCGTTGGCGTGGACGTTCGCGTAGACACCGGATCGCAGACGCCACATGTTGTCGACCTGCCACTCCGACCCATCGACGATGTAGCTGTAGCGGTTGGTGGGCTTTGGGAGGGTGAGGAGCTTGATCTTGGCCCGGTCGATCTCCTTGCCGGAGTGCTTGTCCACCAACCCGACTTCTGCGTAGATGGGAACGCCCCAAGTCTTCTTCAGATCCTTGGCGGCCTCCTGGCTACGGATGTCGTTGTGGGCGGCCTCCTTCTCGTCGAAGGCCAGGTGGTGCAGGACCAAGCGACGAGACCGGCCCTCGAAGGGGAAGTAGTTCTGGATGGCCTCCTGGACGCGGCCCTGGATGGTCTTCCACTGTGCGACTGGGGTTTCGGCTGCCACCTGTGCGCTCCTTGTAGGTTCAGGTTATGGAGAGGGAGCTCCCCGCGTGACCTCTGCTCCTGCGCATAGAGCGGTCTTCGGCCCGTCGGGTTCCAGGCTAAGGGTAGGCGACAGACCAGTAGATCGTCAACAAAACAAGAAAGCTCCCCCGATATAAGAAGAGTGCGAGTAGACCATACCGTTTTTTTCCGCCTTCCCTACTCGCCAAGAGGAGGTAGTACGGCATGAGCTATCCGACGAACCCGACCGATTCGACGCAGGAACAGCAGGAACAGCAGCAGCCCCAGTCGGACAACGACATGAACGGGTTCTACTCGGAACAAGTGGAAGAGACCCTGACGGGCGGCCTGGGGACGGCCGTTCCTGGGGACGACGAATGATCGAGGAGTACCTCGGTCTGTTCGTCATCGCCTTCCTCTGGGGCCTCATCGTCAAGGTGGCGATGGACCTCCAGTACCACTACCGTCACATCCTGACGGGCCCCTACGTCTGATGGACGACGGGGTCAAAGATGCCTTCTGCCCGATCCTCTGGCGGCACAGTGGAGGAGCGGTTGACGATAGCGGGACGCCCCTTCTCGGCGCATGTGGCACCTGCAATGGAACAAGCAAGACCCCCGAAGGTGAAGACTGCCCTGCCTGCGACGGAACAGGCCACGACCACAACACCAGATCGCGAGGCTACTGCACAAGAGCCTACGACTGCGCAGACTGCAAGGACTTCCAGTACGAGCTGTCCTTCGTCCCGGTCGATGAAAAGTTCTGGTTGTGCTCTGGCTGCCTAGCGGCAGCGTTCAAAGAAGCGCGGGCCAGAGGATTCCGACTTCTAGTTCCAGGCTTCTACTCCGAGGGCTACTGCCAAGCTCCAGAGTGCGTGCTTCGAGGCTCTGAGCGACTGGGCTTGCCCCCCCGCTACTCCCCGTTTCTTCAGATCGTGATGGGCCCGCTCTTCAAGAGGTGACCCATGGTCTGCACCGTCTGCAACCGGGGAGCCGATCATGACACAGCCGGCTTCCGGTTCCGGCCGGTGACCTTCTTCTTCGGACCCAAATCCGAGAGGATGATCCCAGAGGACGACGCATTCCCCGACGGTGAGGAAGAGAAGTTCATCTGCTTCCACTGCTGTCCGCCGGAACTGCTCGATCTCTTGGGCTTCGAGGGAGGCACATGAACCCGATAGGACAGTGCCCTGTCTGCGGCTATTACATCTACCCAGAGCACGACGTCCAGCTCATACCTCCGCCGGGGAAAGCCAGGCTAGGAGGAAAGTCGGGACTTCTGGTCTCCGAAGCAAACAGCGACGAGCCTGGGGTGATCGTGCATTACGGATGCGCAGCCGGCTTCTTCGACCCACGCAGCAACCAGCGGTACTACGACGACATGTACGATCGCGTCGGCCAACAGGTCTACTACGAGAAGCTCGACGAGCTCACCATGATGGCTGAGAAGAAAGCGGAGGAGAACCTCCGGGAAGAGCTCGATGGGGTACGGGACGGGCGGCTCTGCATAGACTGCCGACAGGACATCGAAGAACTTCAGGAGAGAATGGCTCGCGACGGTGACGACTAGCTAAAGAAAACGGTGAGGGGACCAGCCATCCCCCCACCGTTTCTCTTAGCTCTCAGGAACAGCCGGTCGTCGTACCGCAGTTGGGGCAGCGGTAGCAGCTTCCAGCACGCTCCGTCAGATAGCCGCACTCCGAGCAGGGCGGGCCTTCCATGTTGGTCTTCGGTCTCGTCGAAGCTTCTACTTGGCGAGACCACTTGTCGAAGTCGGGGTTGTTCTCGAGGTAGACCACCGGCTTGTCCTCCTCCTTCTTGAGGAAGGTGATCTTCAGGAAGCGGAAGATGTAGTCGACGACAGACTTGGCGATCCGGATGTCCTCGTTGTCGGTGAGCCCAGCAGGGTCAAACCGGACGCCGATGTACTTGTCGCAGAGCAGCTCCAGTGGAGTGCCGTGCTGGAGGTTCATGGAGATGGCGAGGGAGAAGCTGTCCATGAAGCCGGCCACCGTGGACCCCTCCTTGGACATCTTGATGAAGATCTCACCCAACGAACCATCCGGATACTTGCCGGCGGTCAGGTAGCCGTCATGCTGCCCGATGGTGAACTTGTGGGTGATGCTGTCCCTGGTCGACGGCATCTTCTTGCGCTGACCCCAAGCCAGTGCCTCTTTCTTCTTCCCCTTCTCGGTGAGAGTGGTGGCTACGGGCTGGGAGAGCTTGCAGCCATCCCGGAAGATGGCGATGGACTTGAGCCCGCTCTTCCAGGCCCTCATGTAGATGCGTTCGATGTCCTCGACCGTAGAGGTCTTGGGCATGTTGACGGTCTTGGAGATGCTCCCCGAGATGAATGGTTGCACCGCAGCCATCATGTCGACATGAGCCTCGGGGGGCAGGGAGTCCTGTCCGAGGGCCGTGGAGAAGACCGCTCCATGCTTGGCGTCGTCGAAGTCAGGCGCCGTGTGGATGGTTCCAGTCTCCCTGATGTGGTTGAGGATCCGGTCGATGACAGGGCCCTTGTAGCCGAGGTTGTAGAGCGCCGGCTCGACGACACGGTTCGGCATCTTCATGAGGCCCTCTCCCACGGCCTTCTTGTAGACCACCTCTCCTAGTGCTGGCTCGATGCCGGTGGTATCGCAGTCCATGAGGAAAGAAATGGTGCCTGTGGGGGCCAGCACCGTGACCTGGGCGTTCCTGTAGCCGTGGGTCTTGCCGAGCTTGAGCGCATCGGCCCAGACGCTGTACGCCTCCTCGGTGAGCTCCTGCCAACGAGGGTCGATCGAGCGGGGGATGCGACGAGCAGCGTCCAGGTGCTTCCCCACGACCTTCAGCATTGCCTCCTTGTTCTTCTCATACTCAGGGAAGGGTCCCTTCACCTGCGCCAGCCTCGCAGACGTTGCCTGAGCTGCTCCACCCATGATGGCGGTGATAGCTGCGGCCACTGCCCGTCCTTCGTTGGAGTTGTAGGGCAGGCCCCACTCCATGAGGAGGCCACCCAGATTGGCGTAGCCGAGCCCCAGAGTACGGAACTTGTGGCTCATCTCCGCGATGAGAAGAGAGGGGTAGCTGCTGCCATCGACCAGCGCTTCTTGAGCGATGATGCCGAGACGGCACGCATGGATGAAGCTGGTGGTGTCGAGCTTGCCGTTCTTGGAGAACTTGCGCAGGTTCAGCGACGCCAAGTTGCAGGCGGTGTCGTCGAGGAAGAGGTACTCCGAGCACGGGTTCGATGCGTTGATGCGCCCGGAAGCCGGACAGGTGTGCCAGTCGTTGATCGTGGTGTCGAACTGGAGGCCAGGATCACCGCAGAGATGAGCCGCCTTCGCGATCTCCTTCCACAGATACTTGGCCTGGTACTCACGGACGATCTGTCCTCCGACCACCGTCTTGGTGTTCCAGACGAGATCCTGCTCCAACGCCGACATGAACTCGTCAGTCACCCGAACGCTGTTGTTGGCGTTCTGGAAACCGACTCGATCGTACACGTTGCCGGGCACGTTCCACTCGGCCGTGTACTTGCCGGTGCTGTAGAGGTCATGTGCGAGCTGCTCTGCCTCGGACTTACAGGTGATGAAGCCAGGCTTCCCGTTGCGCTGCTCGAGGATGTCCGGGTGATCGATGTTCAGGATGAACATCTTGGCAGCCCTGCGTGTCGTCCCTCCGCTCTTAGTGACCCCAGCGAAGGCGTCGTACCCCTCCTCGAAGGAGACCGGACCGGACGCATGGCCACCTCCCGAGAGCTTCTCCCAGGAGGAGCGCAGAGGAGACAGGTTGGACCCAGTTCCGGAGCCTCCCTTGAAGAGCATGACCTCCCTCTTGGCAAGGTCCATGATGCTCTCCATGTCATCTGCCGCCGACTGGATGAAGCAGGCGGAGCACTGTGGCCGGTGTTCCGCAGGTTCGACTCGACGGGTGGTCTTGGGCAGCGGTTGCAGCGTCTCGTCGTAGACGAAACCAGTTCCCACGGTGTCCGTGCCCACGTTGAACCAGACAGGGGAGTTGTGGGCAAAAAGACCGTGGACGAACATGTAGAGGAGCTCGTCGTAGAAGATGCCTGCGGTGCCCTTCCAGTTGCTCTGGGCATCCATGTCACCTTCGAGCAGTTCCTGCTTCACCGCCTGGGTTGTGATCCAGTGGGCCACCCTTCGGAACATCTGCCTGGCCGAGGTCTCCTTTTTCCCTCCGACGACCCGGAAGTACTTCTCGGCCACTACGTTGATGGTGTTGTCCGGCCACGAAGCGGGGACCTCGACCCCGTTCTGGCGGAACTTCTCGGTGCCATCCATCCCTGAGATGACGGCATCGCGGATCGCCCACTCGACCGTGTCGAAGGGGTGCTGCCCCTCCGAGGTAAAGACACGGCTGATAGCGATCCCTCTCTTCTGAGCTTCTGCGGGATTGCGCATGAATCGACCTCCGGTCTCCTGGCGGACCAGTTGAAGATGAGAGATCAAACCATTGGTTCTTGGTCGACCTCCTTATGCCACTAGACGAGTGGGGTTTGGCTTCGCGGCGGCTTCTGCTGCGCGAGCGGGGACTGCTGGGGATCGAGGGGCTGAGCCTGCGAACCCTGCTCGGAGAAGAGCATCTGAAGCACCACGCCGTAGAGCTGTGGGTTCTGGCCCTTCATCTTCATGAGCTCGATGTTCTTGCTCATGTCGTCGAGCTTCTGGAGGTAGGTGGCGGCACGTCGAGCCATGTAGAGGACGTTCTCTCCACCCGGCCCCTGCATGCCTGCCATGAGAGGAGACTGCACGGCGGTCGGGAGTCCTTCGGCGGGCATCTGACCCGCATTCTCGGAGTAGGCGGTTGCGCCATCGGGCATGCCTGGCATCTGGGCGCCTCCAGCATCCGCACCCCCACCAGGACCCCCAGCTCCTCCCTCTCCACCCGGGGCCGGAGGTTGGACGCCAGCAGCCATCATGGTCTTCTGCATGGCAGCCTGGTAGCGAGCCTGCACCAGCATGACGTCTCCCTGGAGAGACGCCTGGGCGAGCTGCATCTTCCTCTGGCCCTCGATCTGCTTGTTGATCTCGGAAGACTTGTGGCGCTCTTCCTGAACGATGTCGAGGCCAGCCTGGTTGAGCAGGGTGGTGTCAGAGATCTTCATCGCCTGGTTCATCTGGAAGTAGAGCGATAGGCGCTGGAGATCGTCCGCCATCTTGAAGTCCTGGAACTTCAGACGAGGCCTCTTCCAGTCCATGTAGTCGGCGATGCGACCGGCGATGAAGTCTCGGACCATGACGAGCTGTAGGTCTCGGTAGCTCAGGAACATGTTCTCGAGCATGCGAAGCGAGACGTTCGAGCCGGAGTAGGAGAGGCCGCCGAAGACGAACTCGATCGGCACGCCCATACCCGCCACGATCTGCTCGGACCAGGCCCGCATCTCCTGGTGGAGCATGAGGTTCTTGCCCTCGCCTCCGATGGTCTCGTTGCCGATAGGCAGAGGAAGGATGGGGATGTAGTTGGGATCGACTCTCCACTTCTGGATCTCGGCCTCGATGCGCTTGCGCCACATACCGAGGTCAGTGGTCGAGTACGGATCGCTGGAGGCTGAACCTGGCTGGGGGAAGAGCAGTCGTAGAGGAACGATGTGCTGCTGCGCGATGGCCTCCTGAGCCTTTCGGAGGATCTGGAGGTAGTAGGTGTCCTTGAGGACAGGGAGGATGAGCGGCATGCCCCATCCCATGTCCTTCTGGGCGATGGTTGGGCGTCGTAGGACGAAGACGTTGTCCGAGGTCAGCCGGAGCTGCTTCGACTCACGAAGAGCCTGGATGAAGACATCCGGAATCGTCTCCACGATGTGGCGCTTGCCCATCATGATGTCGTTCCGGAGGATCGTCGGCATGTCGAAGAAGTAGGCGGTCTCCCCCGTGATGTCGTTGTGCTCGACGGTGACGTACTCTGGATTCCACCTGATGATGCGGATGCCCTTCAGGTTCTTGACGTTGACGTCTCGAACTCGAGCCTCCGACGTGACCCCGCACTCTTCGCAGGCGAGGTGGTAGTTCATGTTGCGGAACTTGTAGGCCGCCTTCGCGATCTTCGTCTCCTTCTTGCAGTTCCCACAGACGAGGTACTTGTCGAAGGGGAAGTGCAGAGACAGAAGACAGATGCCGTAGGTGAAGTAGTCGAGGCCCGTCTCGATAGCGATCGTGCGGACCTTGATCTGATGATCGAGAATCTCCTCCCACTTCTCCCGCAGCTCCGAGTCCTCCTCGTCGATGATGAGAGGCGTGACGGGGTACTCGGCCATCTTGTAGACGACCGTGTTGATGAGCGGGTTGGTGAGGAAGTAGTACCGGCACCACCGGAACATCTGCTTGATGCTGGTGGGCAGGTAGGTGTGGCCGATGTCGAAGAAAGGAGAGGGGTAGCGAAGAGACCCATGGTGCAGCCCTCCCTCCTGCCGGCCGTGGAAGCTATCGAAGCGGGCCATCCCGCCTTGGAGACCAAGGTCGCTCATAGAAGCTCTCTACCTTCCACCGCGGGCGGGGACTGAACGGGCGTCTGGGCCCTCCAGCTCTCGTCTGGGATTGTCTTGTCTCTCCCGATCTGCTGGGCCCTTCTTGCGGCTGCAAAGGGAGCAGTCAGAAGCTTGGAGCCGAGAGTTGCGCCGAGCGTGCCTGCGACCATGGGAGCAAAGAAGCCTCGCACGCCCTTCGTTGGCAGGTGCTTCGCCGCGAAGCCGGCCCCCGCGAAGCCTCCTACGGTGCCTCCCGCCAGGTCAAGGAGCCTCTCCGTGCGACTGCGTTCTCTGCCCCACGGGTCCTGCTTCTGGAGAGCCGACGGGATTTGTAGAGCGGTCAGACCGACCCCGATTCCTTTCCAGGTGCTACTGCCCTGAGCGTTCCAGCCCGAGTTGACGTAGTTCCCCAGGTGATGAGCCGCCCTCCCCATGACTCCGGTGCCGGGCCCCACCTGGGCGATCTTCTCCATCTCATCCGCAAGAGCGCGGTAGACGGCAGGGCTGTACCTCATGCGTGCTCCAGCCAGCCTCGGATCCCGGTGAGCTGCTCGGCGAGCTGCCGGTTGCGCTGGTTCATGTAGTCCGTGGCGACGATGAGCTTGGCCGCCTGGATGTCTTCGGCAACCTCTCGGATCGAGGGGCCAGGGTCACTCATCCGATCGAGCTCCTCGAAACGCTTCTTGGTGGGCTCGGGGTTGTAGGTCAGGAAGTACTCGATGTTCTGGCCGTGGCCCTTCTTGACCCGCTCCTCGTTTGGCTTGAAGGAGAGAGGGAACTCGCCTTCAAACTTGAACGTGCAGGAGTCGCAGTAGCCATCGAAGGGTGGAAGAGCACTGCCCACCTTGCCGCAGTCCTTGCAGCGATACATCGGCTGCGAGATGTAGGGCTGGGTGAAGGAGCAAGGTGGGGGAGCGTAGTGGACGTTGTCGTGCAGGAAGCACGCAGCAGCGTAGCGAGCGACCTCCTCGGAGAACTCCTCTTTGCGCACCTGGTTGGCGATGTCCACCCCGCTCATGAGAAGACCCACATCGAGCGGCTGCATCACACCCAACATGGGATGGATGTTTCCGAGGGCGTTGATGGTCTTCTCGAAGATCTCCCACTCCTCCCAGAACGTGTCGGCGATGTGCAGCGTCTTGACCGCCATGATCTTCAGGCGGTTGATGTCTGCGATGGAGGTCCGAAAGGTCTGCTCGATCTCGTAGAAGAGGGTGTCAGCAAGCCATGGGAACCAATCCATCCCGAACGTCTTCAAGAGGGCTGCGTCGAGAAGTACCGGATGGCTCTCAGGGTTCTCGAAAAGGTTCCTCTCGGTGACAGCCCTGGGCGCCGGTGGTGTAGATGGCTCTGGCTTGGCTGGAGGAGTAGGCGCCTCCGCCTTCTTCCCTCCCAGGCCCTCGAAGAAGGCTTCTTCCCGGTCGCGCTGGCTCATCGCCCTGGCACCATGGGCGGTTGTGGAACAGCCCTGGGAGCCGCACGCATTTGATGCAGCCGTTCCCGGACGCTGTGAGAGATCTCAGGGATGGCCCCTAGGCCATAACCCGCAGCGGCACCTGCCAACGGGTTCACCCCGAACACGTTCGCCGTGCCTGCTCCGAGGACTGCTCCTACCGCTGGTCCGAGCTCCGCCTTGGCCGCGCTCAGGAAGTTCCTTCCGGCCCCCTGTGGAAGAAACGCCTCCTTCGTCAGGCCCAAACGAGCCGCGGCGATCTCCCTGACGGCCTCGTAGTCGCGGGGAAAGGACGCAGTCTTGACGAAGCTCGTGTGGAGGGGCTGGAGAGGCCCCGAGGTCATGAGGCGAGAAACGCTCTGTGGGCCTCCGTACTCCATGAAGGCCGCGACCAGATCCTGCTGGTCATCCACCGAGGCGTGCTTGATGAACGCGGAGAAGGTCCTGGCGTCCATGAGCTACTCCGTCGCCGTGCCGTCGTGCCGGCTCATCGCCATGCGGGCGACCATGAGCTTGTTGGGGGCGGGGAGAGACTCGAAGACCGTCTTGGGCTTCTTGGAGAACTCCTTGGCGAAGTCGTCGCCGAAGGACTTCTTCAGGAGGTGCATGCCGTTCCGAGCCAGGTTCTCCAGATCATCGAGTGAGATCCGAGCCCCATTCTCGTCCCAGTGCCAGTCCTCTGCCGCGACCTTCTCCAGCGATGGGCCGAAGGTGGTGTAGTAGGGGTCTGGCACCCGGGAGTTCCAGAAGTACTGGAGGCCAGCGAGCTTGTCGAAGTCCTCGAGAGCCTCGGCGAAGACCGCCGGTGTGACCATCGCCCTCTTCTCGATGAGGGTCTCGATGGCCGGCACCAGATCATCGCCGACCAGGATCTTCCTCTGCTCGAGCATCGAGTCGATGTCTGCGGCGTAGGTCTCGGAGCCGTACCGCCCGATCTCCTCCGGCACCTTGAGCTCGAGCTGGCCCATGCGGGACGCGAGCTTGGTGCAGTACTCGTGGCGGTCACGAGGGGAGAAGCGGTCCTTGTACTCGAAGAAGTAGTCGGACGCCATCTTCACCTGCTCCATCGTGTCGACGGGGTACTTGCCGCCGAGGAGGGTGAGGTGCGCCGGGTTCTCGTCAGGAGCAGAGGCCTGCGACATGTCCCAGCCCGACACGTCGACGTAGGGCGACCCTCTCCACTGCTTCTCCCTGGTCCGCGCTTCTCCAGGAGCATCGGTGAAGATGCCGGCCATCTTGGTGTGGCCTTCGTCTCCGCCCTCGTTGCTCTTCTCCTTCTCCTTCTGTGAGAAGGTGGGGACCCGGATGAAGTTGCTGCCCTGTGGCCCGTTGTAGTTGGTGCGATCGATGAGGTCGTGCTCGTTGTGATCGCCCTTGCCGAGCTGTGGGTTCTCGGTGGCCTCCCCTGGGGCCTCCCGAGGCTTGAAGGCGATCACCTTTGCTCCCTGGGCGTAGGGCTTCTCGCTCTTGCCAGAGACGCCAGAGACCCCCGTCTTCGCCGCGATCTTGAGCTGTGAAGGAACGGCGAGGTTGTGCATCTCGCACGCCGCGACGAGGTTGGAAGCCGCGACCTTCACAGCATCAGGCGGGAGAAGATGGGCCTGCTTGAGGAGGTACATGACCGAAAGGGCCGTGTTGCCCTTGTCGACGGTCGCGTACTTCTTCAGCTTCATCCCGTTGTCGAAGAGCACCAGAGCGAACTGGTCATCGGGCAGATGGGAGATCTCGTCTTGGGAGAGACGGTGAGCCTCCTTGATGAAGGAAGGCACCTCATCCAGCTTCGGGACGAGGCCCCGCAGGATGCGGCCATCGAGATCGTCGTAGGAGTCGACAATGCAACCTGCCATGGTCATGGCGCAGCACCTCTTCACGCGTGGAAGCAGTCCAGGCTCATCCTACGGTGTATCCTCGGCCGTGCCAAGTAAAACCCGTCGAAACGGGTGATAAGGACCCAGAGAAAGGGGACCAGTTTTCTTTCCTGGAAGAGATGGAGGTTGCCTTGGAACAGCAACAGCGCCCCGCAGGTTCGCCGCCCTGCTGGGGCAGGCAATACGACGGCAGTGGCACCAGCACGAAGTCAGGAAGAGAGTGTGCAGGATGCCCCTTCAACTTCAGTTGCAAGAACGCCTATGATGAGGCGATCGGGAGGCAGATGAGCTACCAGCCCCAGGGCTACGTGCCCACCTTCAACCCTCCTCAGTACCAGCCCCCGTACCAGCAGTACCCTCAGTACCCGCAGTATCAGCAGCAGTGGCAGCAGCCACCGACTCCTCCACCCGTACCGCCCCCGCCACAGAGACAGCTTCCCGTCTGGCAACCGCAGCAGGCCCAGCCTCCGATGTGGCAACCGCAGCAACGAGCACCTGTTCCTCTTGCGCCTCTCACGCAGCAGGAACAGCAGTTCCAGGGGATCTTCGGTCAGTACCCTGGTGAGACCGTGGGGGAGCGACTCGGCAAGAACCTGATCCTTCGCATGCTCGAGGCCTTCTTCAGCGAGCTGGCGAGATTCTTCCACTTCTACACCTGGCCCAAGCTGGCCTCGGCTCTCAGCTAAGGTCACCGTCCGCAGCTCTCCCAGGGAGGCTCCATGACAACGCTACGCCTCGTCGTTCGCGACCCGAACAAGGCCTATGTCTCCAACATGCTCTGGCTCCCCAAGCGTTTCGTTAGCGCTGCGTCCGTAAAGGCCGCCCTCCAGTACTACTCCAACGGGAGCATCTACCGCTGCGAGAACTGCGGCAGGTGTCAGAGTACGTCCGAGAAGAAACCGTCCAAATGCGAGTACTGTTCGGGAAAGGCTATAACGAAAGACGTAGTGACTGTTCTGGAGCCTCTCTGGGAGGAAACTCCTGAGCATCTCATCGTGCCCCGGGAGTTCTTGCCTTCGGAGAACTACACCCAGTTCCGGTTCCCTTTCGTCGACACAACCCCCAGGAAGTTCCCGAAGAGCACGATCCTCACCAGCATCAAACTGGACCCCAAGAAGAACCAGCCGGAAGCCTTCGAGGCTTTCCGCAAAGCCCAGAACGGGGTTCTCAACCTAGCGCCAGGAAAAGGGAAGACGGTGCTCGCGCTGAAGAAGCTCGAGAGCCTCGCCTGCCCAGGTCTCATCGTTGTTCACAACACCTACCTGATGGAGCAGTGGAAGGAGCGCATCGCCACGTTCGTACAGTTTCCCGTCGGCCAGTCCTTGGGGATCATCCAGGGCCCGGAGTTCGATTGGAAGCGCCCGCTCGTTCTGGCGATGATCCACACCCTCGCGGCGAGAGCGGTGGCGGGGGAGATTCCTGCTGAGTTTAGCTCTCACTTCGGGGCGGTCTTCTTCGATGAAGTTCATCACCTCTCGGCGCCCACCTTCGTAGCTACTGCTCCGCTCATCCATGGTCATCGGTACGGACTCACTGCGACAGACCGACGGACCGATGGCCTGGAGTACATCTACCAGTACCACATCGGGAAGGTCTTCTACTCCGACATGCGGTCGGAGGTAGTCCCAAGGGTCTACTTCCAACAGACGCCGGCGAAGGTAGACCTGACCAGCGAGGATGTGGTCGACATCACTGGACAGGTTCACATCGGCAAGCTACGAGGGGCATTGGCGAAGGACTCCTCGATTCTTCTCTTTCGGCGTGAGTGCCTACAAGAGGCTCTCGACGAAGGGAGGAAGGTACTCGCTGTTGGGCACTCCAAGGAGTTGCTCTGCTCCCTCTCCGAGAACTTCATGGGGTCGGGGCTGATCATCCAAGACACTCCCCAAGACGCTCGCACGGCGATCGTGCAGAACAGCCGCATCACCTTCGCCATCAACCAACTCGGGGTGGAAGGCCTAGACGACGATTTCATCGACGCCCTTTTCTTTCTTACCCCCTTCAAGAACGAGAACGACCTGATCCAAGCCTTCGGCCGCGTGCAGAGGCACTACCACGGAAAGAAGATCCCGGTGGTCGTCATCTTCGACGACATTTGGGTGCCACCTCTCCATGCCCTCTGTGACAAGTTGCGGAAGGTTCTCGTAGAGAAGAACATCAAGTACCAGACCCTCCAGATCCCATCAAGATGGGCACCGAAGAGGAGCACACCGTGAACCTTCAGGAGAAGACCAACAACCTGAACGCCTTGCAGTGGAACTGGTCCAACTGCCAGGCCTGCGCTCTGTGCCAGCAGCGCAAGAACGTCGTCTTCGGCTACGGCAATCCGGATGCCCAGATCATGATCGTGGGGGAGGCTCCGGGAGCAACCGAAGACGAGAAGGGGGTGCCGTTCGTAGGCAACGCCGGCATCCTTCTGGACCAGTACCTCACCCAGATGTCCGTGCAGCCTGACGTGCAGGAAGAAGCTGCTCGAGAAGCCCCCGATCCTGGGCGCATCCGCCAGCTTCTTCTGCGTGAGTACTACTTCACCAACATCGTGTGCTGCCGTCCACCGGAGAACCGAGACCCCACGCCCAAGGAGATGGAAGCCTGCCGGGCCCGCCTCCTCGAGACGATCTATCTCGTCGACCCCATGCTCATCATCACAGTGGGCGGCATCGCCATCAGTGCGCTGGTCGGCAAGAAAATCGGCATCACCGCAGCTCGAGGAGAGCTGTTCGACATCGACGTCCCCGGTCGCATCGTGTCGTACAAGAAGCCGGTGCTGGCGGTGTTGCACACCTCCTTCCTTCTGCGGCAGAACGACTTCCGTCAACCAGGAGGGTTCGGAGAGAAGACCTTCTTCGACTTCCTGCGCGCCCACCACATCCTCGACGA
>ERZ761584.305-NODE-305-length-16955-cov-60.609053_pt1 | contig 16955 bp, 9 predicted proteins | sample MGYA00512168_ERZ761584 | MGnify/ENA primary metagenome ERZ761584 (study PRJEB28899, sample SAMN03785564) | bioreactor sludge metagenome | biome: EBPR Sludge; feature: EBPR Bioreactor; material: 0.22µm filtered reactor supernatant | place: Saint Lucia: Queensland...
GGTAAATAAGTACCTACCCGATGAAGATAAAGAGATTTGGTACAACAATAACAAGGTTTATAACAATGTAGATTTACCAAGTACGGGATTAGGGTATAGTTTTAAAAATGATTTTAACTCTTTTGTAAAAGACGCTGTTTCATCTACATTTGGTGTCTTATTACCCAATAAAGAAAAAGCAAGGGCGGCACAAGTTTTAGCGGAATCATCTGAATCGAAATTATTGGGTGAAGACCCGCAACATAAAGCAAGGTTAGGCCAACTTAAAGCAAAAGAAGAACAAATTGGTTTGAGTGATAAAGAAAAAGAAGAAAAGGAATCATTAGAAACATATACTAATATAAGGTCAAAGTGGGAAAAGAGATTTGATTTGGCGGGTACGGGGTTAGGTACTATTATGGCTATGGGTACGGTGTCAGCCTTTACAGGTGGACTTCTTAATGCAAGGAATATCCCAACTGCTATTAAGTCACTTATTGCCCCAAGCCAAGCAAGTATGAGAGGTAGGCTTGCTACTTCCGTATTAACCTTTTACGAAAGTAATGCAAGAAACGCATTAAAAGAATATCCTAATGATAAGGATTGGTTTAAGAGGGGGCTAAAAGCGGGGTTAGATACGGCGGTGGATTCATTAACCGAAATGCTATTCCCAGAAGAAAAGATATTATCAGGTATAGGTAAAAGGGAAGTGGCTAAGATGGTTTCCAACCTTACAGCAAAAAACCTTAACGCTACATTAAATAGCAATGTGTTTAAGGATATAGCAAGGGCAATGATTGGTGGTTCTAAAAGGTTGGTAGCTGTACCACTTCAAGAAAGTGCGGAAGAACTAATAGCGGCTACATTAAAAGAAGCCTATGATGGTGCAATAAACCCCGACCCTGACAGACAAGCCCTTGACATTAAACAAATGATTGAGATAGGGGAAAACACTTTATGGTCATCAGGATTATTAGGTGTACCCAAAGCATTGTTTGGTGGTAAAAGCAACAAAGTACCACTTAATGCTTTATGGGATTCTGTTTCTACCCAAGACGGGTATATCACCCAAAAAATGACCATAGAAAGATTAAAAAGAGATGGTGAACTTACAGAAGCAGAAGCAAAAGACAGGCTTGATAATTTAGAATTAGGAAGGAATGAATACCTTAACAACCCAATACTAAGCGGTGATATGGGTGGGTTGGATGCAGGACAAAAGCAAAACTACTTTGCAAGGATATTAAATGAAGCTATCCTTAAAAAGCAAGCAGATGCAGTAACCGACCCCAACCTAAAAAAACAATACGAACAACAAATAAAAGAAAGCGAAGCTATCCGTGAAAAGATATATAAGGGTGATATAAAAGTAACACCCGAAAATGAAGAACTAACTAAAAAAGAATTTGAAAAGAAACAGAAAGAGCAACCAACAATAGACCAAGATAGGGTGTTGGGGGATGAAGAAGTAGAATTAACCCCCGAACAACAAATAATCCAACAAGCCATAGATAACAACGAAGTAGAGGGTATGTTCTTAGATATGGCTAAAGCGGCTGTTGCTGACCCCCAACAAGCAAAACAACTATTAGATGAAGCTAAATCACAAGCCACAGGACAGGTAGCAGGTGAATTAGGTAGTGCAAGAAGTGGGGTAGAAAAAGCATGGGGGAAAACTATTGCTGATTTTGTAGCACCACAAGAAGCATCTACTGGATTAAGTAGGGGGAATGTGGATTTAAGTAAAACAAAAGTAGTTGATGAAAAAGGAGAACCGCTAACAGTATATCATTCTACTTTAGAAAAGTTTGATGATTTTAATGAAGGAGTTACTTACTTCGCAGAAGATAAAGAGTACTCTAAATATGCTGCCAAGTTGATGAACAAAAGGGGTGTATCATATAAAGATATAAAAGACGAAGAAGTAATAACTATACCAGTAAAATTAAATGCAGAAAGAATTTATGAATTACCAAAAGGAGTAGAAATGAATGGTAATTATATAAAATCTCTATTACAAAAAGACCCGGACTTTACAAAAAAATATGACGCAGTTAAGGGTATTGATTTATATAGCGACAATAAAGTAGTGTATGCTGTATTTGATAAAAAAAACATAGTAAAAGCCCCATCCCTATCCTCTAACGCACCATCAAAAGAACAACCCAAAGCAGAAACACCCACCCAAGAAACCACACCTGTATCTGAACCTACCACACCCCCAACCACCCAAGCCAAAGAATTAGCTGATAAGGTAAGGAATAAGGAGGATATAGAAAAACTACCAAAAGAAGAAAGAGAAAAGGCTATTGATGATTTGATATTTGGGGAAGAAGGAGAAATGTCGCCGGAAGATATAGTTAGACCAGAAGAAGCCGTAAAAGTTCTATCCCCGTTTGGGCTTGCGAAACCTGTTATTTCGGTGGAGGAAATGCTTAATCATTTAATAAACAATAAAAATAAATTTTCAGAATTAGCCAAAGAAATACTTGATGCGGCTGATAACGAATCTTTAAACGCAGAAGTATCAGTTGCTACAAAAAGTGGGTATAGGTCAAAATATTTCCCGGGAAAAGACCGTGTTGTTTTAGATAAAAAAGATGCCGAAAATGCTACGGTAATTATCCACGAATTAATTCATGCTACTACAAGTAAAAAGATACCCATTAATTTAAAAGGTCAAAAATATGGCAAAGCGTATTTAAAAGAATTAGAGTCTTACTTAAAGAGCGGAGATGGGGATAAGAATGTAAAAGATTTAATCAGGTTGTATCTGAAATCCGTAAAAGAGCTTGGTTATAGTAAACAACTTTTTGAAGGGGGTGAACAAATATTGCAGGAGAGAGAAGAAGTTTATAGAAATGCCGAAAATGGCTTTGTTACCGACTTTAACAATGAAAGAGAAGTTAAAGTATTTGTTAGTGGGATAAAAGATGTTGTTGGTGAAGAAAACATTAAAATACAAAGAACTTATCTTCGGTATGGCGGGTGGCGTGTTATTATAAATGAAACAGGTGCTTCTAAGTTAGAAAAGTCGCCAATATTAAAAAAAGTAGAAACAGAGTATGATGTTTATGAAGGCGACTTAAAATATAAAAAGAAAGGGAATAGGAATTACGTTGAGTTCAACAGGATTGTAAAAGACAATGCAACCGCAGGTAACGCAGATTTAACTACAAAAAAAGGTGCGCCATACGGGTTGGGCAATTTGGATGAATTTTTGGCAGAAGCATTTTCAAGTGAATCATTCCAAAAGAAACTCGCAAGTATAAAAGATAATACAGGCATTTCTTTATGGCAAAAATTTGTAAATGCAATTAAAAAATTAGTTGGTATTGATACAGAAGGCACATTACTTAATTCTGTTATAAAAACGGGTGCTGAAATAATCTCAATGCAAAGAGATGCTGCTATTAAAAGAACAGACGAATTAATGTCACCAATTAATTTAGAAGCAGCAAAACAAAGAATGAGGGATGCGGGATATAGTGATGAAGAAATAAAAGCCGAATTTGAAAAAAGAGGCTTACAATTTGAAACCCAACAAGAACCCCCACCACCCCAAACACCAAAGCAAGAACCTAAAGAGGTGGGGGGTGATATGGGTGGTAAGAAAAAAGCGGTATTAAATAGGCTTTACAATGCCAAAAATGTACCACAATCAGCCAAAGAAGGTTTTGAAAGGGAGGGATTGACATATAAGCCAAAAAGCCAAAAAGAAGCGGCTGAAATAGCAAAATCTGTTGTGGATGAATTTGGGGTGGATGAAGCGGTAGAATTAGCTGATAGTTCTTCAATGTTTGAGGGTGATGTTAGAACATTAATATTTGCGGAAGCATTAGATAGGTTGCAGGGCGAAGAAAATGCCGCAAGATGGGCAGAAGTGGCTATTGCTATGGATAAGTTTGAACGTAGTTCGGGTAGGGCTGCTTCGGCTGTAAACTATTTCTATAAAAACAACCCATACGGGGTACAATTAAAAGAAGAAGCTGATAGGAAAGAGGCTTTTGATAAATGGGCTACTTCCAAAAAAGAAAAAAGTTGGAAAGATTTTTTTGAGGAATTTAAAAAAGAGCCTGAATTTCAGCAATATTTTAAGGAACAGGTTTATGAGGAACTGAAAAAAGAAAGAGCAAAAAGCCGTCAAGGTAGAATAAAAAAAGTAAGAGATGTATTTGCAAAAGCTAAAGCAAGTGTGGGTGGAAAGGGTGCAGTTTATTCAGCCATCATACCCCCTAAAATCATTACAGGTGCGTTAGATGTAATGGAAAAATTGTATGAGGCGGGGGAAGCTGTTGCGGAAGTTATACAAAGAGGTATTGATTATATAAATAAAGAATATGGTACTTCATGGGATAGTGAAAAATTCCGTGAAGAATGGGAAGAAAAATTAAAAGAACCATCAAAAGCACCGCTTACCGAAGAAGAATTTAAGAAAAAGGTATTAGACAGGTTTAGAAACAGACTAAAAGGATTAAGCGATAAGCAAAGGGATGAAGTGGTAAGGCGTATGTTTGATAAGGTGGTAAATGCAGGGGCGTTAGAATATGATGATTTAAGGGATATTATAGCCGATGTTTTAGGGTATGGTAAATTAACAGCAGAAGAAGGAAAGAGATTGCAGGAGTTGGTTAAAAAGAGAAATGCTGTTGGTGAAGCCGCCAAAAAAGCACAAGAAGAAAGAACCGATAAGGCACTTGAAGAATATAGGCTATCCGAAATTGAAGCGGGTAAAGCTGCAAGAGAATTACAGGAACTTTTATGGAACAAGCCAGATATTGTAAAAAGGCTTACATCTATAATGCAGTTAAGTACGTTGGGTATCCCTTCCCTTATTAATAACCCCGTATATAACTTTTTTAACCAATTAGGGGTACGCTTCCCTGTTGGCTTAATAAATAGCACCATAGACAAGGTAGGGCAGTTTGTGGCTAATAAGATGGGGAAAAACTATGTCCGTGAATACAATATATTTGACGGGCAGGCAGAGTTTTGGGCTAAATTAGGTGTTGGTTCTAAAGAGGCATTTCAACAATTATTCACAGGATTAAACCGCCAAGACTACATTCAAAAAGAATACTATGGTCAGCAGATAAGGCCAATGAGGGCTATAAGGGATTTGATTAGGTGGAAGGCGGGTGAAAAAAAGCTAACCAAAGCACAAGTCATTGATAAGGCTTTACAGGCAAGTGTTGGTATTCCCGCAGAAGTAGTAGCAAGGTTTTTGAATATAGGTGATAAACCACAAAGGTTTGCTGCCGAAGGTTCGCAAGCGGCGGCTTTTGCAAAAGCATTAGGATTAAAAGATATAGACAAAAAACTGTTTATTGAGTTTCCAAAAGAAGAAGCATACAGGGCTTACAAAGCACAAGGGTTATCTGATGAAGCGGCTTCAACAAAATCAGAATACATAAAAGAAGCCATTATCAAAGAAGGGCAGCGTTCAACATTCCAACAGGATAATATGTTGAATGATATGATTACAGGTGCTTTTGGTAGGTTGGGTGGTAAGGATAGCGGATTAGCCAACTTAACAAAATCATTGGTTGTTTCCCCGTATATTAAGATACCAACAAACGCATTTTGGAGTTACTATAATTTAGTAAACCCCGAAGTGGCTATACTTCAATCTTTCTATCATGCTGGTAGGTCTAAAATGTTATCTAATAAAGGTGATGAAGTAACAGCCAAATTACAAATGAGAGAAGCAAGGTATTGGTTAGCCCATGCTCTTACAGGTGTGGCTATGAGGGGGCTTGTTGTATTTTTGGTGCAAGCGGGAATATTTGTAGCAGGAAACACAGGGGATGAAAGTAAAAAGGAAAGAGAAGCTGAATCATTCTTTGAACAGCCCGGAACATTAAATATTTCAAAGTTATGGGCTTTAATGAGAGGCGAAGACCCTAAGAAAGTGAAAAATGGTGTATTAGTTTCAAATAGATGGTTTGGTCAGTTTGGCACATTGGGTAATTCCATTATGAGAAAGTGGGAAGATATGACACCCGAACAAAGAGAAAACCAACAGCAGTTTTGGAATATAGCTTTTGGCGGCATGGAGTTGGAAGCGTTGAAAGAAATGGAGAACGGTATATTTGCCAACACTTCTTCATTGCTTGATGTGGTAAACACAGGCGACTTTTCAAGATATGGTTTAAACACCATAAATATGTTTACCAACATATTACAACCCGCTTCAATAGCACAGTTCAATAGGGCTTCATTAAACGAAGTGCCACAAGCAAAAGGAGATACATTCTTAGAGAAACTTAACCAAAATTTTGCTCAAAGGTCAAGCCTGTATAGGAAAGCATTTGATGTGCAGTTGCAAAAGAAAAGAAGTATTTGGGGAGAGCCAATACCAAAGGGTGGTAATATATTGTCAAGGATGTTTGGTATTACCAAAATAGATGAAAAGAAAGAAGGTAGGCCAATGTATGAAGATTACATGAGAACAAATGATAGTGGTTTTTTGCCCCCCGCAGTATTACCAACATTAGGCAAGCAAAAGTTGAACCAAGTCCAATACAATTTATTACAGGATTATATAGGCCAATCAAGAAAGGCTATCGCTTTACCGTATATAAATGGTGATGCTGTAATACCCATAATTGGTAAGAAATATAGCGAATTGAATGATAAAGATGGCAAGCCAAACGATGAACTTAGAAAGGCTGTATTGCAGTATTTGTATGAATTAGGAAGGAATAATGGGGTTGCTAAATTTTATCAAGACTACCCAGAATTTAAGAAACCAGAAAAAAGCGTTGAAGAACAAGTGCAAGAATCTTTGCTTCAATCAGCGTTAGAATTAATTAAATCACAAAATAAACAATGACCGAATCAACGGAACAACTGAAAAAACGTATAGCACAGCTTGAAGAAAAGTTAGGGCTTGGAGATTATGACCCTTCTGTTAAGGGTTATGGGGTATTGGTGAAAATAATAAAAGACCAAAACTCATACCTTGAAAACATAAGCGTAAAAAGCCTTATTACATCAGAAGAAAAGGGTAAGCAATCAGAATTTGAAAGGGCAAAGGGGTTATGGGAGAACTTACCAAAAATGATAAAAGCTGTAAACGAATTAAAGTATGAATTAAAGATAGAACCACAAGAAGAAAAAATAGTACAAAAACCAATATCAGCAAAGGATATAGCAAGCGGCCATGTTTTACCAGACTGAAAATAGTACCCTATTTGAAATACCTGACAACGCATTTGGGTTTATCTACAAGTGTTGGATACCCGAATATGGGTATGGTATAAATTCTGTTACGGGTAACAAGGAAAAAACAGATGTTATAAAAAGGTCGGATGACCCAGAAGAACAGTATTGGGAAAGACAACCCCTTCCCCACGACTATCACCCCAAAAGAAAAAAAGAACAAGAAAGACAAAAGATAGACCGTAATTGGTATGACCCATATCTTGAACAAATAAGAAGAAGGGAGTGGGGTAGAAGATTAAGGGGTGTGTGGTTTTGGAATAACGGTAAACCAATTTACCTAACAGGGCTACACTACTTCATGCTTAATTATTGGCAGTTTCAAGGTAAATGGCTTGATTACAGAAGACCAGACAGAGATTCAATGTATGTAACCATGTATTGCATACAAGACCCTAATTGTCTTGGGTTGAATGAAATAATGAATCGAAAAAGCGGCAAGACCCTTCGTGCGGGTTCTGTTCTTTATGAACGTACTTCCCGAATGAATAACCATCATGGGGGCATACAATCAAAGACAGATACCGATGCTTGGGAGGTGTTTAAAAAAGCTGTGGTACACCCGTGGAGAAAGTTGCCACATTTCTTTAGGCCAACGTATGATTTAATGAAGGGTGATGACCCAAATGATGAATTGAGGTTTTTTGCTACATCAAGAAGGGGGCAACAGGCAGAGGTGGAAGTAGAAGAAGAAGCATTGGAATCATGGATTGATTTTAAATCTTCGGAAGAATCAGCTTATGACGGCCCGGAATTACATACATACGTTTCGGATGAAACTTCAAAAACAAAAAAAGACGTATCAATAATAGAAAGGCAAAATGTTACAAGGTTCTGTACTGAAATAGGTGGTGAGTTTAAAGGTTTCCATTATTACACAACAACGGTTGAAATTGAAGAAGGTGAAGAAGATAATCACGAATTTCAGGCTATGACAGCCAAAAGTAACCCGCTTATAAGGGATGAAAACGGCAGAACGCTTACAGGGCTTTACACATATTTCAGGCCAGCGTATATGTCTTTGTTTTTTGATAAGTATGGTGAGCCTGATGAAGTAAGGGCAAGAACATACCTTTCCAATGCAAGAAAGAAATTACAGGATGAAGGTGATTTGAGGGGTTTGTCTTCCCTGAAAAGAAAGCAGCCCATGACATTTAGTGAGGCTTTTTCGGTGGACGGTAAATTTTCTTTGTATAACCCCGAACTGATAAATATGCAGTTGGATGATATATCATGGAAACCTAATTTAACAGAGTTTGGTGATTTGGTATGGAAAGACGGGTATGAGTTTGAAAGACCCGTAGTGAAGCCAAATGGTGACATAGAATATGTGTTAAACCAAATAGAATGGAAGCCTAACCCAAATGGAAGATTTGAAAAGCTGACAGGTTGGTTTCCAAAAGACCCCAACAAGGTGTATAAAAACGGGAATAAATATCTACCCAATAATTCCTTTGCCATAAGGATAGGTTGTGACCCTTTTAGGTACGATAAAACCAAAGACAAAAGAAGGTCAAACTGTGCCGCTTATGCCTACCAAATGCCTGACGAACTTGATGTAAATGACGAATTTAATGATACCTTTGTATTGAGGTATGCTTATAGGGCTGAAAGCACAAGATTATCCAATGCTGACATAATAAAAATGGCTTGGTGGTGCGGTTGTCAGGTTCTATTTGAAAGAAATGTAAACCATTGGAAAAGGGATTTTCAAGATTGGAATTGTGATGGGTTTTATATGTGGATGCCGGGGGAACAAGAACCCGGAATTGCAACCGATGGCAGGGGTAATGTTGTGCAGATGATTTGCAACTACACCGAAGCCTATATCAACGAACACATAAAGAAGGTTAAGTTTAAATCATTGTTAAGACAAGATACAGGGTGGCTTGGGTTTAAAGTGGAAGATACGGAGAAGTTTGATGAGCCGATGGCGGCAGGCATGACATTGATAGCTGTAAAAGGAAGAAAGTTTTTAAAACCGGGTGAGAATGTGAAAAACATTGAATCCATTCTACCCTACAACAAAGCAATATAGTACCTTATGAGATATACACAGATTAATCAGGGTATGTTCTACCCTTATCCCGACCATGCGATAGACCCTTCAAAAAAGGGAATGAAGTGGTGTATGGAATATGCAAGAGCCGCTTTTTATGACTGGAGCTTCTCTTATCCAAAAGGTGTGTTTGCCAACAATGGTGGCGACTATGACAAGTTTAGAATGTATGCTTTGGGTAAGCAGCCAATAACTCCGTATAAAAAATGGTTGGGTGTTGACCCTATAACTGACAACACATGGCTTACTGTGGATTGGTCAATAAGACCTATTATATCTACATACAGGGATAAGGCCATATCAAGGTTAATGAGGGATGAAGACCAAATAGTAGCCACACCAATAGATATGTTGGCTAAGTCTGAATTGGATGAATATTATGCTGACATGAAGGCTAAGTTGGCGGTACGTCAATTAATAATGGAAACCAACAATAACTTGGTGAATCACCCGCTTATTAAGTTACAATCAGGCGAACCAATGGATATTGAGGAATTGGAAATGAGGGTTGGGATGGGCGAACAATTTAACAGAAGCAAAGACGCTGAATTAGCCATAGCACTTGGTTTTTATGAGAACAAGTATAAGATGGTAAGGCGTTGGTGGTATGAAGATTTGTTTGATTATGGTGTGGCAGGATATAAAGAATGGTTGGGAAGCGATAATAAAGCTAAATTCAGAAGGGTTGACCCACAAACAGTAGTTATAAACTATTGCAGGAAATCCGATTTTAGCGACATGGTACACGCAGGAGAACTTATTGATGTGCCATTGGTTGAATTAGCTACATTAACAGATAAAGAGGGCAATAAACTTTTTACAGAAGCACAATTAACAGAGTTTGCTAATAGCCTTGTGGGTCAGTTTGGTAACCCAAAAGTAATGGGGGCGCAAAATTCTATCATAAAGCCATTTGACAAATTTAAGTGCAAGGTGTTAGATATTGCCTTTTTCTCTTACAATGATTATGTGTATAGGACAGCACCAGATGAAAATGGTAATAGTGATTTTAGAAAAGCAGATTATAATAGAGGTAAAAAGTCGGATAAATACACAAGGAAAAACATACAGGTAGTATATAAGTGTAAGTGGATAGTTGGTACTGAATATTGCTACGATTGGGGATTGGAAGAAGATAGAAAGACGGCCAACGACCCAAAGCAAAAAGGGTACACCACATTGCCATATAAATTCTTTGCGTATAATTTCTACGAAATGAAAGCGCAAGGATTTATGGAAAGGCTTATACCATACCTTGACGAATACCAAATGACCTGTATGAAGATTCAGAACTTCAAAAACAGGGCTGTACCGTCAGGATGGTGGATAGATTTGGATGCGTTGGAAAATGTGGCATTGAATAAGGGTGGTGCGAATATGCAGCCTAAAGAATTGCTGCAAATGTTTTTTGAAACAGGGGTGTTGGTGGGTAGAAGCGTTGATGCGGCAGGTAATCCCAAAAACCCTAACTGGAAGCCAGTAATACCAATAGAAAATACGGCGGCAAGCGAATTGGCTATGTTCTATCAGGACTTAATTGCTATTATTCAAAGGATAGAAGCTGCCACGGGCTACAATGACATTACAAGCGGCGACCCCAACCCTAAAACACTTGTGCCGGGGTATGAAACTGCAAATATGAGTACTAATGATGCCTTATACCCAATGGCGTTTTCTGAAAGGTGCTTAACAGAATATCTTGCCAAAGATGTACTGTGCAGGATGCAACAAGGGGTTAAAAAAGGGGCTATTGACGGGTATGCCCCATACGAAACAGCACTCAATAAAAACACCCTTACATTTATTAAAATATCCCCTTCAATAGCCAATAGGGATTATGGTATTATGTTGCAGGAAAAAACAACGGACGAACAAAAGGTTTGGCTGTTACAACAAATGCAGCAGGATATTATGAATGGGTTTTTGGATGCTTCTGACGCTGTAACACTAATTAACAGCCACAATTTAAAGCAAGCCCAACAAATATGGGCGTATAAGGTAAAGAAAAGCAAAGAACTTGCCCAACAGAATGAGTTAATGAAGATTGAGGCTAATAATCGTGGTGCAGGCGAAGCGGCTCAAATAGCAGCCCAACTTGAAACAGAGAAAAAGCAAATGGAATGGCAGTTTGAGTTGCAGAAAGAGCAAATGAGAATAATGGGTGAGTTGGAAAAAGAGAAACTTAGGTTACAGGCTGAAATAGAAATGAAGCAATACGAATTGCAGATAAAGCAGCTTATGAATACCGAAACAGCTACCGCCAAAGTAATATCCCAAGAATCAGCAAGTCAGGCTAAAGTAATATCACAAGAGATAGCAAGGGATACCAAGATAGCTTCTGACACTATAAATGCGGAGGCTATGATAGAAAAACAAAGGTTAGCCAACGAAAAACCACAACCAAAACCGTCAACAAAAAAATAAAATATATGCTTGAAAATCAAAAACTTATTTCTTTTTTAGAAGAAAAAGCAAACGGTACTTACATCAGGGCTAATGAGTTTTTAAAGTCATTGTACCCACTACCCAAAGGCAATGAACCTGCTAAATGGAATAGCCAGCAGGAAATGAAAATAATGAAAAACTGGCTTCAAAAAATGGTAGCCGATGGGTTGATAACCGTAAAAGCGGGCAGACACAATGATTTAGGTAGGCCGTTTTATGAAGGGGTGCAGCAAAAGCAGCGTTTTTACAACCTTCAAACCCTTATTTTAGAAATAAAATTGGGAGTGGATGAAAGCGACAAATAAGTGAAAGGCAAACTATTAGTCTGAAAATTTTGCTATATTTGTATTATTATTTATTTTTGACTATCCAAATCAACACATGATAAAAAGATATTTTAATGCCGATGCCACAGAGGTTGCGGGTGGTACACCAAGCGTAGCTGAATTAATGGCTAAACACGGCACAATGAGTACAGGAACTCCGGCGACAACGCCGATAGTTATAAATTCGGAGAAGAAAGAAGAACCTCCCAAACCAACAGAAGATTCTCCCGCTGTGACGGCGACAGAAACTTCAAATGGTGAAAAGGCTAATCCGGAAACTCCTTCGCCAGACCAAGTTGCAGAGGAAGTTCAAACACCGCAAAAAGCGGAAGAACCAACGAAGCAATTAGCATGGCAAGAAGTTCTTAGAAATCAACAACCCGATGACGTATTAAAAGAAATGGGTTATGATGAAAAAGCGGTAGGGTTTCTAAAAGAGTTTAGTACGCTTGACCCCAAAATGCAAGCGTTTCTGAATGTTTGGAAATCCGGTGGTGACGTTACAGAGTATTTGCGTGAAATGACAACGGATTACAGTAAAATGTCTGCCGAAGAAGTGATGAGACATCAACTAAGGCGTGAATATCCGAAAGCATCTCAACAACAACTGGACGCACTATACAAAAGAGAGGTAGTAAGAGCTTATAGTTTAGATTCTGTTGATGAAGATGAAATTGCCGAAGGACAAGCCTTGTTAGAAGCGAAAGCCGAAAAATACAGGGAGCAATTTATCCAAGACCAACAAAACAAAGTATTACCACCCGCACCGCAAAAGCCTGATAATTCAGAAGCAGAGGCTAAAGCCGAAGCCGAAAGAGTTAAGCAATTTGAAGAATATAAGTCGCAGGTTACAGGGCATGATTTATTTAGACAAATATCTTCGTCCAAATCATTTGCATTTGGCGAAGGTGATGAAAAGTTTAGCTTCCCTGTTGACCCCGAATCATTAAAAGAAGTTCTTTTTACAGATAAATGGCGGGAAAATATGTTTGACAGTAACGGGAAACCGAATGTCGAACATCAACTGTTAATAGCCACCGTAAATAAATACGGGGTAAACTTCTTAAAAGAACTTTCAAAACACTTCAAAGCGATAGGCGGTCAAAAAGCCATCGAACCCATTGAAAACCCAAGCAAGCCTGATAAGGGTACACCCGCTTCACCCGAAGCAGCTCCTAAAAGCCCCGCAGAGGCTATGGCTAAGTTTGGTCGTTTAGTTTAATATGCCGTTGGGTTGGAATAGTAAAAAACATTTTGTTTAACTTTTTCAAACCCTATAAAAATGGCAGTAACACAAGGAACAGTCATTAAGTCGTATGTATCGGCTATTGACTTTTTAGACCAAAGGGATATAGACCCTAATATCTATGACCAAGCTCGTGACAGAGCATTTACCGATATTATGAAGATTGTAAACAGGTACAAGCCTGCAACAATGTTCTACTATCACAATTTCGTAAACCAAGACGTATATGAAGTTGGTACTATCAGTGCCGTTACTTCTACTGGTCTTGCTCAAATCCAGTTTACAATTAACACAGCCTCTACTTTCCCCCGTGTTGGTGATTTGGTTATGACATCAAACAGCAACAACGTAGGTAAGCAAGGTCGTGTTCAGGCCGTTACTTTCGGTTCTGGTACAGCTACCCTCACAGTTCGTTCAGTAGGCGGTAACGATGCCCCTCTGTATGCAACTGTTGGCGACAAAGTACAGTTCGGTTCTAATGCTTTCGCAGAAAAATCATCTGCCCCTACAAACCGCAGATATTCTCTGACTAAGTATTACAACAACATTCAAATCTTCCGTGAGGTTGATGAGATTTCTGACGTACAGAAAGTTGCTAAGATTGAGGTTAATGTAGGTGGCGATTACCACATTCTTCCTTACCAAACCGTTCAGAAGTATATCAAGTTTCAGGGTGACATCTCCGTTCAAATGCTGGCTGGTGTTCAGTCAACCACTTTGTTCAATGATACTAACCCATTCTTGGCAGACCCTTCAAGCGGATTACCTATTCAGACAACAGGTGGTATGGATTGGTATGTTACCACATACGGTATCAGTGACACAGCAGCCTCTTTGGGTACATTCGGTTTCACTGAATTAGATGACATCATTGATAACTTCATTGCGAACAAAGCCCCAACCGACCATTTGGTTATTTGTGGTAGCCGTTCTTATGCTGTTGTTAGCAAGTTCCTGAAAAACCTTGCTTCAAGCGGTGTTACATCTGTTCGTTTGAACATTGACGGACGTTCTCTTGATTTTGAAGTTGAGCAGTTAAAGTATCGTGGATATACATTTGACTTTGTTCATGTGCCTATCTTCGACCACCCGCAACTGTTTAGCTCTACATTGAGAGCAGACATCAACGGTTCACTTTACTTCGTTCCAAAAGACCAAGTAGATACTGTTGACAATGGCCGTCAGCCTCGTATGCAAATCCGTCACACTCCTACTCCTTTCATGGGGTCAGCAGCTAACAAGTCTGCTAACGGTATCACTACCGAGTGGAGATTGGGTGCATTGGCTGAAATACCAACAAGCGATACCCTGCAACTGCAAACCAACTGGGAAACAGCACAGGGTCTTGAAATGCTTGCGGTTAAGCATTGCCAAAAGTACCGTGTAGTTTAATAATTAATAAGGCAGGGGGCTAATAACCCCCTGCTATTTTACAACCTATAAAATCAACAACTATGTCATTAGTACAAGTACAACATTACAACGATTTATCTCCTGAATTAAGGAATAAATTGGAAGAAAAAGTAAGGAGTTTTGGTAAAACAGTCAGGTATAAGTTTAATATATCAAATACAAATCCTGACCCAACAAAATACAACGGCGACAAGGTTTGGCCTTCTGTTTATACCCTTGACCCAACAAAGTTTACCATAACAGACCCTTATGAAAAAAGAGAAGGGAAGTCAAAGACCAAAACCATAGCATTGATAGATAATATTAATGATGATGGTAAAGCCGATAGGTTTAAAAAGGTCAGGATAACAGAACCCGAACAAGGAATAAAAGTTCTTTATTTAGAGGAAAGGCCGGAAGATTTTGAAATGGCTATGCTTTTAGAATTACACCCAAAGAATGAAAACGGGATGTTCCCTGACAAAAGCAAGCATCAGGTATTTCACCGAATAGATGAAACATCCCTTGCAAATGAAGAAAGAAAAGAAAGGTCTGCAAGAAAGTTGGCTATGGACACAGCAGAAAAAATGAGTGATGCTGAAATATGTGAGTTTGCAGACGCTATGCTTTGGGATAGTTCACAGCAAATTAGCGTGTTAAGGAATATGGCAGAAGACCTTGCTGAAAAAGAGCCAAACTTCTTTAACGACATTATAGCAGATAAGAAAACAAAATACTTATCCACTATTAAAAAATGTATTGATAACAGGTTTATAGCCTATGACCCCGCCGATGGTAAACTTTCATTTGCATCCACAGGACAGCCGATAGTTGTTTTGGGGTCTAATGCAGGTGAAGGCGGTTGGCATAAATATGCTGAATGGTTTTTAACAGCAGGGGATAAGGCCGATAACGTATATAAAAAATTACAGGGTATGCTTAAAAAGCAACCCGAATTGAGTTGATTTGGTTGTAAAAACTCCGGTTGGTTGCCTTCGCAATACTGGACTATTTTTTAGAACCGCAAAAAATTAAACATGGCACTAACACCAAATTTTACTGTATCTATCACACCCGGAACGCCGGAAAATCTTTTGTTTACCGATACAAGTTCGGGGAGTGACGGCAGTGTGACACAACGAAGAATATATATACAAAAAGCTGACGGTGATTTTTTGGTTGAATCGGGTACAACAACAGACTATGAAGTTTGGAGTGGATTCCCCGGAACAACCACCATAACGCTTGAAGATATATTAGATACAGATTATGGGTGCAGGGTGGTAGTGCAATGGTTAGACGTTTCCAATGCCGTACTCTATGATAAAACCCTTTACTATGGGTTTACAGGGTTTAATGAAGATTTTGATTACTCATTAACCCAACTAATAGCATCAAACCCGCTATTGATGAATGACAACTCATTTTGGCGTAACAAGTCATTATTGAGAGCATTGATTGATAGCGGGAATAATGCTATTGAAAGAGCATCTGATATAGCATCAGCCCAACAATGTTATGACTTAGCCTCCCAACTTAGGGAAGAATCTGTTTACTATTTTAATGGTAATGAATAATGCCTACTATAACACAGATAATGTCGGATTATCAGATAGCCCAATACCTTGCAGTTAAGGATATTGCAAGAAAAAGGCTTTTTGGTGGTGGTATAGATGTATCACTACCAGAAAAAATATACAACATAGGCAAGTCAATACAAAGGGTGTTTGATAATAACCCAACAGATGATACGCTTTATAAAACAGCCTACTTTTTGTATGCTCTATGTGGTATATGGGGGTTAAAAGCTGAATCCGTAACAGATACGGAAGGCGCAATAGCCCCGGTAACACCTACATCTTCATTACCACTGCCATTAAATTTTGTGGTTAGCGCAAGTTCAACAATAGTTACAGGTGGTAGTACAGCTACAATAGCTTCTTATCAAGGATATAACCTTCTTTTTGTAAGAAACGGCATAGCGCAATCACAAATAAATACAGGCGGTAGTTATTATACATGGAATAGAAACACAGCAGAATTTGAATGTTTTGGGGATGCCCAATTAGGAGAAGAATTTTTACTTATACCAATAGGTTAAATATGAAAAAACTTTTTTTATTATTATTACTTTTTGTTTGTTTTAAGTCTTTTGGTCAGTACCCGATTACACAAAATTTGGGTGGGGATAGTACAATTATATACATAAAAGGTGCAGCAAGAACGGTGGGTGGGTTTATAAATGGTACATACACCGATACGGCAGCAGCTAACCTTACAAGGA